>Ga0316187_10000564_pt1 | contig 29579 bp, 22 predicted proteins | sample CroRivburrow1_MG_FD_204927 | JGI IMG/M metagenome (GOLD analysis project Ga0316187, IMG submission 204927) | Coastal sediment microbial communities from Maine, United States - Cross River worm burrow 1 | ecosystem: Environmental > Aquatic > Marine > Coastal > Sediment | place: USA: Maine... | reverse complement strand
TTCAATCTTGTTGAGTGCCATGGATTCTTCGGTGGTGGGTGAATAGCGCAGAACTGGCAGAAAGGTATGCAAACTGCCGGTTTTTCCTTTCCCCAATGTATCTACATCATCGCTGTTGAATATATTCTGGTAACGGTGATAGATTTCAGTAACGGCGATGGCCATGGGACTGTCCAGGTAGACTGCCTGATGCCTCAGTTTTCCCTTCTGGTACAACTCACCGAGGCGGAAGATGATTTCCTGGGTGCGGCCTACGGCAAATGACGGAATCAGGATATTGCCGCCGTTCTCTGATGCCTCCACAATGATATTTTCGAATTCCTCGAGCGTCTCATCCATCGGGCGATGATCACGGTCTCCATAAGTGGACTCCAGCAGCAACACATCCGCTTCTTCTATGGTCTCTGGATCACGTAACAAGGCTGCATAGCTGTTTCCCAGGTCGCCCGAAAATACCAGTTTCTTCTCAGCGCCTTCCTCAGCAATAAAGATTTCAACAATGGACGCGCCCAGAATATGACCGGCATCGTGGAAGCATACTTCAACACCATGAGCGACTTCGCTGCGATGCCCGTAACTAAAGCCATTGCACAATGCCAGCGTTGCCTCTACATCTTCGAGGGTGTACAGGGGTTCAATTTCTGACTTACCAGCCCGACGTCTACGTTTGTTCTCCCACTCTGCGTCCCGCTCTTGCAGAGAAGCAGCATCCTTGAGCATAACCTCCAGCAACTCGCAAGTTGGATATGTCATATACAGCGGGCCATTGTAGCCGTCCGCTACCAGCTTCGGCAGCCGCCCTGAATGATCAAGGTGGGCATGTGACAGAACAACCGCATCCAGCTTACTGATATCGAATGGAAACGGTTCCTGGTTGGTTTTTTCTTCCTCTCGGCTTCCCTGATAAAGACCGCATTCCAGCAATATTGCAGCCTGCCCGGTTTCGAGCAAATAGGCTGAACCGGTAACGCCCTCTGTCGCACCATAAAAAGTCAACTTCGCCATTACTTCTCCCAAGGACTTTTGCTGTTTTTAGTATAACAACACTTGTGTCATTTGCCTGATCATCCGATGTAACGACAATCAGCACAATAATTTTGCGCCAATATTCCTTTTGGGTCGGAAAGATATCCGCTTAGCGGTTCCCGTCCACTGACCGCAGGGTGGCCCGAAAAGTCATGTTTTCACCAAAGGGGCGGGCTTCTTCCACATCATTTTCTGCGTAAAAAATGTAGGTCTCGGAAGTCGTGGTTACAATTGGCGACAGGTCCTTGCATTCGCTCTTGGCCAAAGCGCGGATTTCGACCAGGCGGGGTTGTACGATGTTGCGGACTACAGCGAGTTCTACGTCGCCCCCTGCTAATTTGTGGGTTACGAGCAACCCGGCGAAGTGATCCACCGTAGAGTATAATTTTTGCGTTTTCCCTGATGCCTGCCGGTGGCAGCGTACCTTGAGATAGCTGCGTTTAGACCCTTTGCTCCAGGTGTGCGGTTTCTGGGAAACAATGGTCCTCCCCCAATCGATTTTTTTCTCGCCTTGTGTGATCTCAAAGCTTAGCTCGAACTGTTCGTCGGCGCTGACGGAGGCTGTCAGGGTTAGAAGCATACCGAGCAAAATAAAACGTATGGTCATTGGATGGTCTCCCATGATTATTGATCGTCGCTGTTTGCCGATACGCCGTCGCAGTTCAGCCAGTTCCGCAGCATGTGTGGACATGGTAGTATAAATAACAGTTGCCGAATATTTTCAGCAATTATGTTCCATTCCTCTGCCCTGCGGGCTTCACGCGCAATTTCTGGATACCCCGGTCACTCACCTCCTCCACAACAAAACGAAAACCTGCCTGAATCACAGCTTCACCAGACACCGGGATATGATGTAAATGCGAAATAACCATGCCTCCAATGGTATGTGCTTCCGCCGGAGGAAGCGACACGCCAAGGGTGGTACTCGCCTCGTTAATAGATACACGTCCGTCCATGAGATATTCACCACCATCCAGCGCCTCTATACTGTATTTTCGCCGCGGCATGTAACCTTCAAAGGTGTAACCAACATTAATCACCTCACCGACAACCTCATTTAAAATATCTTCTATAGTGATCATGCCGATGGCAGAACCGAATTCGTCAACCACTACCGCCATATGATCATGCCGCTTCTGCAGTACCGGCAACAACTCATCGAGCAGCTGATATGCCGTCACATAGCATGCGGGCTTTATCAGTTTTGACAGCGGTTGTTCTACCAATGCAGGATCCATCAGGTCCCACATCGTGAAACTCACGATGCCTTTTATCTGATTCTGCTCTTCCGCATAGACGGGCAAACGGAAATGGGCATGTTCCCGTGCCAGACGAACTGCATCCCGTGTGGTTCGCTGATAGCCCAGGGTGGTCATTTCAGCTATTGGAATCATTGCCTGACCCACTGTAGCATCGGCATAACGCATGACGCGCATGATGCGATCGCGGTCAAATACATCGATACTCGCACCTCGTTCAGCCATCTCTATTACACTTCGTATTTGCTCGCGATTAACGAACAGTTCGCGGGGCGCCATTTCAATACCCGCAAGATGCGCTGTTGCACGTGCTATCCACGAAAAAACGAATACCACCGGATAAAATAACCACAGAAAAAATCGTAGCGGATAGATAATCATCGGCGCCAACAGATCGGCCTTTTGCTGGTACACGCTTTTGGGCACCACTTCGCCAAACACCAGTAATAGTGGCGTATAAACCAGAAAAGCATATAAATCACCGTACCCGCCAAAAAAACGGATCATCACTATTGTTCCCAGCGTGGTAAACACCACCACCGAGATATTTGTACCCACCAGGGTTGTCCCCAGTAACACCTCCGGCTTGCGAAACAACTCCAGAATCAGGGCAGCACCCCGATGCCCATGGTTAGCAAGGTGGTGCAGCTTCAGGCGATCGGCATGTACCAGAGCAATCTCTGAACCGGAAAAAAAACCCTGCAGCAGGAGCAGCAGCACCATTGCAAGAATGATCAGAAATATTTCCATCGGCTATCCAATCACCATTAGTTGTCGCCCGTACCTGTGTCCTCAGGAGGGGCCGTCTTCTGAGGCTCTGTTATCACCGCTGCTCTACTTCCCTTGCTGGCGCGCAATTCCTTGATCCGGTGCCCTTTCATTTCAAGCACTGTCAACTCCACACCCTCGACAGTAACTTGATCACCCGCCTGTGGCAGTCGGTCCAGCGCTCGCAGCATAACTCCTCCAATGGTGGTCATCCGCGGGTCAGTGATCCCGAATTTGGTCAGGTCTTCAAAGATCGTCAGTTTCATATCACCTGCCACCTCAAACACATTCTCTGCTGGTTGGGTGTAAATCAGCTTATGTGCGGTCTCCGGCGTAATATCGCCGAATACGAAACTGAGTACTCTTTTCAGGGTTAGCAAACCGTCGATACCACCGAACTCGTTCAGTATTGCAGCCGCCTGAACCTTGTGTTCCAGGAAGAAATCAAACATTTCATCGACCTTCCTGGTCGGCGGCACAATAACAGGCGGTCGCAGGATATCCTCGATTTTCAGAGTGCTTAAAACTGTATCATTCAAAATCCGCTGCAAAATATCCTCGGCATGAATAAATCCAACGAGGTTGTCGCGGGTCTTGTGGAAAACCGGCAGACGCGTATGCCGCAAGGATCGCACCTGCTCGACTATTTCCGGAACCGGCGTCTCTACATCAATGAATGCTGTTTGTGTGCGAGGAATCATGATTTCGATGACCTCGGTGCTACCCGCCTCAAGCAAGTTGTAGATCAGGGAGCGTTCTCTTGCAGAGAGTTCCCCACCCTTGACGACCTCATCCACCAGAGTGCGGAACTCATCTACCTGAAGGATGTTTTCCACTGCGGTTTCCTCACCGACAATCCAGGTGGTAAGCCGGTCGGCAACCAGACGAATGGCCCAGCGGAAAGGGGTGATGAGTTTGACCCAGAGGCCCAGTGGTAGCGCAATAATCCGGGTGCTGACTTTTACCGGATCCGAAACCGCAATGGTCTTCGGTGTTACTTCGCCAAACAGCAAGAGCAGCGGCACCATCACGAGAACATTCAGCATCCCGCCAACTTCCACGCCATATAGCGCTACCAGGATCCCGGCCATATTGGCCACCGCCGCCACATTAATGATTTCGTTGCCGCAGAGAATGGAAATAATCAACTGGCGCGGTCGTTCCAGTAGCGTCTGCAGGGCATCAAATCTCGGATTGCGCTCTCGCCGCAGCCGCTGCAGGTCGAGACGTGACAACGAGAACAGTGCCGTCTCCGAGCCAGAGAAAAACGCCGAGGCCGTTAACAACAGTAGTTGCAGCCCAATACGAAAAATCATATCCGCCTGCAGAAACCGCTGCGGATCAATAGCCAGAGAAGCACCCAAGTCTACCCAGATTCCATCCATAACCAGTTATTCGTCTATAAACTCATTCGGTTTCCCGCACCCGATCTACAAACACCACCCGCACTAAATGGTCCATCGTCACCGCTCCTGAACTACTGGTAGCACCAAATTTACATGAATCAGGATAGCTCAAATAACCCTCTGTGTCCTTTTTAAGCTATGATTACACTCGATTGGTAACACTCGGTTTCGATTGACATCTATGCGCTGAGCACTTTGCTGATCGCCCTGGGCGTTATTCAGATTGGTTCGGTCATGGTACAGCAACAAGTAAAGGGGGGCGGCATGGAGGTGCGTGCATGAATAACAAACAATCGGATCGCTCGCCTGGCACTGCAGCCATGGCCTGGCATTCGCTCGATAGTGAACAGGTACTCTCCAGACTTGCATCGGGTATCGAGGGTCTTACGCAGGTCGAGGCCGGTAAGCGCCTGCAGCGCTATGGTTTGAATCGGCTGCGTCCACCCAGGAAGAAAGGGCCACTCGCCCGCTTCCTAACTCAGTTCCACAATGTGCTCATTTATGTGCTGTTGGCCGCCGCCGTTATTACGGTTCTGCTCGGGCATTGGATCGACAGCGGTGTTATTTTTGGCGTCGTCGTAATCAACGCGCTCATCGGCTTTATCCAGGAGGGCAAAGCCGAGCGCGCACTCGACGCCATACGTAATCTGCTGCCGCAGATAGGCGTAGTGCGGCGCGATGGCAGGTTCGTGTCACTGTCGGCAGAACAACTGGTACCGGGAGACGTTGTGGCCCTGCAGTCAGGAGACCGAGTTCCGGCGGATCTGCGCCTGTTCAAAAGCAAGGAATTGCGGATTGACGAAGCGATGCTGACCGGCGAATCGGTACCTGCAGAAAAAACCACCATTGCCGCGCCCGAGCATGTCGCGGCCGGCGACCGACGATGCATCGCTTACTCGGGCACTTTTGTAACCTATGGGCAGGGTCAGGGTGTCGTCGTCGCTACCGGCGATGGTACCGAGATTGGCCGCATCAGCGGCTTGCTGCGCCAGGTGCAGCCGTTGATGACTCCGTTGCTGCGCCAGATGACGCGTTTCGCCCAATATCTAACCGTTGGCATCGGTGTTCTGGCCGCTGCAACATTCCTGTTCGGAGTCCTGGCCAGGGACTATTCCGCCAGTGAGATGTTTCTCGCTGCGGTGGGACTCGCAGTAGCTGCCATTCCGGAGGGGCTGCCGGCCATCATGACCATTACCCTTGCCATCGGTGTACAGCGCATGGCGCGTCGTAACGCCATCATTCGCCGCCTGCCGGCGGTCGAAACACTGGGCTCGGTCACTGTGATCTGCTCGGACAAAACAGGCACTTTGACCCGTAACGAAATGACGGTTCAAACAGTGGCGTCGGCAACCGGGATGTTCGAAGTCAGCGGTGTCGGCTATGACCCACACGGTGACGTCACACTAAATGGTGATCCGGCCCCGACTGAGGATTTCCCGCTGCTGAAGGAACTGGCCCAGGCGGCAATGTTGTGTAATGACGCCAGCCTGAATGAAACCGACGGGCAATGGCGGATTCAAGGGGATCCGACCGAGGGCGCGCTGATCACTTTCGCTACCAAAGCCGGTCTCGATCACACCTTTCAACAACAGGAGTGGCCGCGTACGGATGTTATTCCTTTCGAGTCTGAGCATCGCTTTATGGCGACGCTACACCATGACCATGCCGGCCACGCCTTCGCCTATCTTAAAGGCGCACCCGAGCGCGTACTGGACATGTGCCTGCACCAGCGCATACGCGGTGAGGACCTGCCACTGGATCGTGTTTACTGGGAAACCTGCATGGAAATAATGGCCAGCCGGGGCCTGCGCCTGCTGGCCATTGCATTTAAAGTTGAAGAGGTGGGGCAGCTTACCCTGAATTTTACCGATGTTGACACCGGCCTCACCCTGCTCGGTATTGTCGGCATTATTGATCCGCCGCGCGAGGAGGCGGTCGAGGCCATAAGGGCCTGTCAGGCAGCAGGTATCCGCGTGAAGATGATTACCGGTGACCACGCCGTCACCGCGGTGGCCATCGGGCAGCGGATGGGGATCGGGGACGGTAAAAGCGCGGTCAAAGGGGTCGAGCTCGATGGGTTCGACGAGGCGCAATTGCGTGAGGCTGTGGAGCAAAACGATGTATTCGCCCGCACCAGCCCCGAACACAAGCTGCGACTGGTGCAGGCCCTGCAAGCTAACGGCCAGGTGGTTGCAATGACCGGTGACGGAGTTAATGATGCCCCTGCCCTGAAACGCGCCGATGTGGGCGTCGCCATGGGCATGAAAGGCACCGAGGTCGCCAAGGAAGCCGCTGAGATGGTACTGGCTGACGATAATTTTGCCTCAATCGGGCACGCCGTCGAAGAGGGGCGAACGGTCTACGACAACCTGAAAAAATCGATCATGTTCGTGCTGCCGACCAACGGCGGCGAAGCGTTGACTATTGTCGCCGCCATCGCGTTGGGGAGGCTGTTGCCGATCACCGCGGTTCAGATTCTCTGGATCAATATGATCACCGCCGTCACGCTAGCGCTCACGCTGGCCTTTGAACCACCGGAACGAAATGTCATGCAACGCTCGCCAAGAGATCCCCGCGAACCGATTTTATCAGGTCTCCTGATCTGGCGTGTTGTGTTCGTTTCGCTGATTCTCGTCGCAGGTACCTTTGGAAATTTTGTCTGGGCAAGAGAACACGGTGTGTCCATCGAAACTGCACGCACGGTGGCGGTCAACACGCTCGTCATGTTCGAGATTTTCTACCTCTTGAGCGCCCGTTACCTCCTGGCACCCTCGCTTACCTGGCAAGGACTGACCGGCAACCGCTACGTGTATTATGCGATCGCAATCCTGGTTGCCTTTCAGCTTGCCTTCACCTATCTTTTGCCTATGCAGACATTATTCGGTACCGAGGCACTCGCCGCTATCGAATGGTTGCGTATTATTCTGGTGGCGAGTAGCGTACTGATTCTGGTGGAAATCGAAAAAGTAGTGATTCGCTGGATGCGGCACCAATTATGAATATCAAAGTCTATGTCGGAGTCGTGCTGGTCGCACTTATCGTCATATTTACAGTACAAAATGCCGCGGTTGTCAGCATTAACTTTCTGTTCTGGGATCTGTCTGTTTCCCGCGCACTGATGATATTTTTTGTGGCCATCATCGGCTTCCTGGTCGGCTGGATCTCCGCGGGCGTACACTATCGGGCACAACGGCGTCGCAACCGGTCTGTTTAGATCGTAATTGTCTGCCCGAATTTCTGCAACTCGGCGCCCCGGTGATATCCGGGTTTAAGCTGATCTTGTGGTAAAGTCGTTGCCGGACCGGTTGGGGGAACGCCCTGTTCGCAGACCAATTGTTACTGGCCTAACGCGCCTGTATCGACGACAATTCAAACCATGAAGCGTGCACACTTGCAGACGAGTAAGCGGAGGGCTGGAATGTGAGTGGCTCAAAATCGCCACTGCAACTCGTCGGCTGGCGCGAGTGGCTGGCTTTACCCGAGCTGGGCATCTCCGCCATCAAGGCCAAAATCGACACCGGTGCGCGTACTTCGGCGCTGCATGCGTTTTATGTCGAACGGTTCAAACGGAGTGGCATCGACAAGGTGCGCTTCGGTATCCACCCGTTGCAGAAACACAGCGATCCTGCCCTGCAGTGCGAGGCCAGCCTGCTGGATTGCCGTGAAGTGACCGATTCCGGCGGGCATAGGGAGAAGCGCCACGTGATTGAAACTCCGCTTATCGCCGGGGATATGGTCTGGCCGATTCAGCTCACGTTGACCAATCGCGATACCATGCGCTTTCGTATGCTACTCGGGCGCACCGCGCTGGAAGGCAGATTTCTGGTTGACGTCACACAGTCGTATCTACTTGGGAAACGTGACTAAACGCAGTGCCGGCGAGTCTCAATCAGAAGGTATTACTTGAAACAATGAATCAAGTTGGAAAAATCTGTGCCAGGCGTGTTTTGAATTCGGGTAGCGAGGCCATCATACAGAGAGGTAAATTGGATGAAAATTGCAATACTTTCACGGAATAGAAAGCTCTATTCCACCCGCCGACTGGTGGAAGCGGCCGAGGTTCGTGGCCATGAAGTGCGCGTGCTGGATACGACCAAATGTTATATGAATATCAATGCTGCCCACCCCACGGTGCACTACAAAGGTGAAACGCTTCCGAATTTTGACGCCGTGATTCCACGTATCGGAGCGTCCATTACGTTTTACGGCACCGCCGTACTGCGCCAGTTCGAGATGATTGGCGCTTATCCGCTTAGTGAATCGGTTGCCATAGCGCGATCGCGCGACAAATTACGCTCATTGCAGATCCTGTCGCGCGCCGGCGTTGGCCTCCCGGCTACCGGTTTCGCCAGTTCACCGGACAACACCCAGGACCTGGTCAAAATGGTCGGGGGTGCGCCGCTGGTGGTAAAACTGCTGGAAGGCACCCAGGGGAGAGGCGTGGTGCTGGCGGAAACCCAAAAAGCGGCGGAAAGTGTCATCGATGCGTTCCGCGAGCTGAGGGCCAACTTCCTGGTACAGCAGTTTATAAAGGAAGCGGGCGGCTCGGATATCCGAGCCCTGGTTATCGGCGAAAAAGTGGTTGCCGCGATGCAGCGTACAGCCAAGGAAGGAGAATTCCGTTCCAACCTGCACCGTGGTGGTTCAGCGGAGGTGGCCAAGCTGACCAAGATTGAACGCGCAACCGCGGTGATAGCGTCGCAAAAGCTTGGCCTTAACGTAGCGGGTGTGGATCTGCTGCGTTCCAATAATGGTCCGCTGGTCATGGAGGTTAATTCCTCCCCCGGCCTTGAGGGTATCGAAACCGCCACTGGCAAGGACGTAGCGGCCATGATGATCGAGTTCATTGAGAAAAACGCCAGGCCGCACCGTACGCGCACCCGTGGCAAAGGCTGACATGAAAGCCGAGCCGTTCGAGATCAACGGTATCCGGGTGGAACCCGGACAACGTGTCGGACTCGAATTGCCGGTGGCACGCCTGTATACGCATACCAGTCTGGCCATGCCGGTGCAGGTGGTACACGGCAAGCTGCAGGGGCCATGTCTGTTTGTCAGCGCGGCGATACACGGTGATGAACTCAACGGCGTGGAGGTGATCCGCCGCCTGCTACGACATTCCGCTCTGAAGCGGTTGCGCGGCACACTGGTTGCAATTCCCATTGTCAACGTGCATGGTTTTCTGGACCGCTCACGCTATCTGCCAGACCGGCGCGATCTCAATCGCAGCTTTCCGGGCAGTGATAAAGGTTCGCTGGCAGCGCGTATCGCCAAACTCTTTATGACAGAAGTAGTGGCGCGCTGCGGTTATGGCATCGACCTGCACACCGGGGCCGTACACCGGGAAAATATGCCCCAGATCCGCGCCAACCTTGACGATCCGGAAACCGAGCGGCTGGCGCACGCGTTTGGCGTCCCGGTGCTCATCAACTCGACGCTGCGCGACGGTTCACTGCGTATGGCGGCATCCGAGCAAGGCGTCACCACATTGTTGTACGAAGCCGGTGAGGCGCTGCGCTTTGATGAAGTTTCGATACGTGCTGGTCTCAAGGGTGTGTTGAATGTCATGCGTGAGCTCAATATGTTACCGGCCAGAAAGCGCAAGACGACCGGACTCAGACCGCCGGTGGTTGCGCGTTCATCGTCATGGGTGCGCGCGCCTGAAAGCGGCATACTGCGCACCCTGGTTACGCTCGGAACGCAAGTCGAAAAGGATACGCTGCTGGCGGTGATCGCCGATCCGTTCGGCGAGGATGAGATGGAGGTGCGCGCGCAGCATAAAGGGATCGTGATCGGGCGTACCCAGTTACCGCTGGTACACCAGGGAGAGGCGGTGTATCACCTGGCGCAATTCACACACACGGAACGCGCTGCACGTAGCGTGGAGGTGTTCCAGGAGGCCACCGAACCCGACCCGACCGCCTATGATGACGAACCGGAACCCCCGATCCAGTAACGCTAGTAGTCTCGGGTTTGTTCAAGCAGCGCACCGAAACTGCGACAGCTCACGTCCTGTGACCGACGCTTCCAGAGGACCAAAACCCGATTATGGATAAACAAAACCCGATTATCGAGCTTCAGGAGTGGACCGCCACCCTGACCGAGTCCGTCAGCCGAGTTGCGATACAGATTCTTGAACATCTGCCCGCGGTTCTGGGCGCCGTGGTGCTATTGCTTGTCGGTTGGGGAGTTGCACGACTGTTACGCTATACAACACGGAAGATTACCGAAAAGACACTTGTTCGACTCGCGCACACCCGGCCGATGGACACCCGTGTTCAGCAACCGCTTTCCTACACTGCAGCACCGGATATTGCCAGCCGTATCGTATTCTGGGTGGTGCTGCTGTTCTTTGTGCTTGCAGCGACTGAAGTTCTCGGGCTGGAGGTAATATCGGGTCTTCTCAGCAGCGTCACAGCCTACCTCCCGAACCTGCTCGCGGGCCTCTTGATATTGTTTATCGGTTTATGGTTTGCCGAGGTAACGCGGGCTGTCCTCAAACGTAGCAGTAAAAGCATTGGTATCGAGCAGGGTGATATTGTTGGACGACTCGGGCAGATACTGGTTCTGCTGATCGTATTTTCTGTTGCCGCCGGACAGATCGGCATCGACAACACGCTGCTGGTTGCCCTCGTCGCTATCCTCTTCGGAGTAATGTTTGGGGCGATCGCACTTGCTTTCTCCTTAGGGGCGAAAACGACGATCGCCAATATGCTGGCCGCACAGTCGATCGCACAAATGTACAATCCGGGCGACACCATACGGATCGGTGATATCGAGGGGAAAATACTGCGCATCACTCGAACGAACCTCATACTGGAAACGCAAGATGGACAGACGCTGATCCCGGCCAAGCAATTCAGTGAACAGGAATCGGTGCATATTTCCAGAGACAGCTCGACATGAACCCGCATTCCCGTCTGAGCGCTGCGTTCCTGAAAAATCATCCCGCCGCTGCAGCGCGCGTACTCGAGGACTTTCCGGTTGAAAGTGTCGCTAAATTGCTGGCGGCTGCGAGCCCGGTAACTGCAGAGCAGATCGTGGAGCATTTTACACCTGGATTTGCCGCGAGCTGCCTGCTCTCCCTGGAACCATCGGCAGCCGGCCAGATATTTGCCAGACTCCTCCCCGATTTGCAGGTCATGCTATTGCGCCATCTGGATCGGGAAAAACGCGAGTCATTACTAGGTACCTTGCCAGCGGCTTTGGCAGTATCGATACGGCGCCTGCTTCCCTATCCCGATGGTACAGCCGGTGCGCTTATGGAAGCACCACTGGCAAGCGTTCCGGAGGAACTGTCTGTTCGGGATGCACTGAAGCGCATCAAGCGAATGCGACGCGGCACGAAATTCTATGCCTATGCTATCAATACAAATGGTCAGCTTATGGGTGTACTGACCCTGCACGAATTAATCAACGCGCGGCCAGCCACCACCGTCAATAAAGTGATGAGCAGGCGCGTGATCAGTCTCTCCCCTACGCAGTCGATCCACACCGTTATCACCAGTCCCTACTGGAAGGAATACCACGCGTTACCTGTCACCGATGAGAATAACGTCCTGCTCGGCGTGATTCATCAGAAAAGTATGCGCCGCTTACAGGAACGGTCCATTCATGCTGACGGCATCAGTAATGGCCTGGGAACCTTTATCGCCGTCGGTGAATTGTTTTCCGCTACGGCAGTTCAACTGTTGACCGTACTAATATCTACCGGTACATCGCTGATAAAGCGAGGTCCCCGTGTCTGATCTGGGTGCCCTCTCTCGCGCTTTGGCAGATGCTTTTATCGACCAGTTTCCCCAGGAGACAATCGAGGCACTGGAATCAGTGCCAGTTGCCGAGATCGTAGAGCTGCTGCAGACGCAGTCCCCGGAACGGGGGGCACTGATTTTGAGCCGCCTGTCAACGGCGCTTGCGACGACAACATTGCAGCAGCTAAAACCGGATCTGGTCCGGCAAATTCTGGCTGCCATGGATCCGGTTCGCGCAGCGCTGCTGCTCAGCAGTCTTGATCCAAAAAGCCGGGAAATACAACTGGACAACCTGGACGCGGGACTTGCAAGAGAACTCCGCGACCTTATGTCCTATCCCGAGGCAAGCGCGGGACGCTTGATGAGACCGCGTGCTCCCAGTATCCCTGCGCGGCTGACTGCCAAACAGGCGCTCAAACGCTTACGGCGCTTTCCACCGCGTGATGCAGCCGTCCTCGTGGTAACCGATGATAACGGGAAGTTACTCGGCCTGCTGGACCTGGCAGAAGTTGTCCATGCAGATCCTGATGCCCGGCTGGAAACACTTATACACATCACCACACCGGTTCGCGTTAACGCACTGACACCGCGCGAAGAAATCATCAATCTTTTCTCCCGCTACCAGTTGCGTCTGCTCCCGGTCGTTGACATCGAGGATCGCCTCCTCGGCGTCATCCGCCAGTCCACCGTTATTCAGGCCTCGCAGGCAGAAGCCGCGACTGACTTGCAGGCCATGGTTGGTGTTAGCCGTGATGAACGCGCGCTGTCATCGCCAATGTCCGCGATGCGCAAACGCCTTCCCTGGCTCAATATCAACCTGTTAACGGCCTTTCTTGCCGCTGCCGTCGTCGGCATTTTCGAGAACACCATAGCGCAGTTCACGGCGCTGGCAGTCCTGTTACCGGTTGTCGCCGGCCAGTCCGGAAACACCGGTGCGCAGGCTCTCGCCGTTATCATGCGCGGACTCGCACTGCGCGAGATTCAGGTGCGTCACTGGCAGCGCGTGCTGCTGAAAGAAATGCTCGCCGGCACACTCAATGGCATTGCGATCGCCATTGTTACGGGGCTGGGCGTCCTGGTATGGAGCAAGTCAGCAGGTCTCGCCCTGGTAATCGGCGTCGCGATGATTATTTCGATGGCGCTGGCAGGCCTTTCCGGCGCAGCGATCCCGCTTGTGCTGACACGACTGGGCCAGGACCCGGCCCAGTCGGCCTCTATCCTTCTCACGACCGTGACCGACGTTGTCGGTTTCTTCAGTTTCCTAGGACTGGCGACACTGTTCTCCAGGGTTTTGTGAAGAGAGAATAATTTTCGGTTTTTTATATGGCGCACTGGACTGAGTACACGCGGTTTCTGACCGCACTGCTGGTTATCCTCGATCCGTTTATGGCGATACCGATACTGCTTACCTTGACGCAGGATTATACGATCCGACAGCGTACGCGGGTCGCTTCTATCGCAACGGTGACCGTCGCAGTGGTACTCATCACCGCGGCGCTTACTGGCGAGCATATGTTGTTGTTCATGGGAACCAGCCTGGCATCCTTCCGCGTGGGGGGAGGCATTATTCTCCTTCTGATGGCGCTCGCCATGTTGCGCGCGGAACCGGACACGCTCAGGGCAAGTACTGCGGAGACTCGCCCCGCAGAGGCCGCATCCAGTATCGCGGTCGTACCGCTGGCGATTCCCCTGCTGGCGGGCCCCGGCGCAATCAGTACCGTAATTATCCAGATGCAACGCTCCGGTGCGCCTTTCCACCCATGGATCGTTATTGCCTGTATCTTGCTGGTCTGTCTCATCCTGTGGGCTGTCCTGAGACTCGCGGCACCCATCGGTCATGCACTGGGCCGTATCGGTATAAATATTATCAACCGTCTGTTCGGCCTCATTCTCACAGCCATCGCCGTCGAGATCATGGCCAATGGACTCAAGGCACTGTTCCCGGTGCTCACAGGTTAATATCTGACAACAGCACCCCGTTTATTAACCGTTCAACCGATGAAAACTGTATATTTCCTCCAGTGTGGCCTGTTCGCCACAGCCTCACTATCGCCGTCCGTTGTTGCCGCTACATGCATGCCAGCCTGAACCATAACTCTAGTTTGTGGTCGCCTCTTGAGCAATGTTGAAAATATCCGGCAACATCAGAATCAGCATGATGATGACACTGACGACAACTGCCACCACGATGCCGACAAATACATTCGCCAGGGTGTTCCTGCCGCTCTGCTTCTCGGTCAGTGCGAACGCAAGATTCGGGAGACTCACCAGTCCCATGAAACGGTCGCCGCGATAAACCAGCAGGCGGCGGCAACTGTTGCTTCGCATTTTTTTGATCGCCTCCTCGCAGGGGGTATCGTGCGTAACGGAAATAAGACAGGTAGTGGTGGCGACGTCTTTGAGCATCAGTGTCCCCGGCTGCTTACCCGGTCCGACCACGCGTTTGACCAGATCGCGCTCGGTGAACAATCCGACCACCTGCCCCTTTCTGGTCACGACAAGCGAACCGACGTTCTGGTCGGCCATCAGCTCAACGGCCTGCTGGACGGTATTGTCTTCTTCCAGCAAGGCAACGGATTCGCGGACAAAATGTTCAATCGTGCAGGTCATAAGGTCTCCTGATCTTGTGGATTCTGTTTAATAGTTGCATGTCTGGCGCGCGCTGCGCTACCCGGCCTGACGCAGGCGGTCGAGCGTTGCCAAAATCGCTTGATAGGGTTCGACGAACTTGCGGATCCCTTCTTCCTCCAGCGCTTGCATCAAGGCCGGCATTTCCACACCCAAACCCGCCAGTTGCGCCATCACCTCATCGGCATCGGTCATTGATTGCTCGATGCGCAAGGCCGGCTGACCATGGTCACGGTAGGCGTTCAGGGTGTCCCGCGGCAATGTATTGACCGTATCCACAGCAATCAGGGGTTCGACATACTTGATATCACTGTAAGCGGGATCCTTGGTACCGGTACTGGCCCACAACAGGCGTTGCACCCTTGCACCGGCCCTGGCCAGGGCTTGCCAGCGCTGGTTCTGCGTCACCGATTGAAATTGCCGGTAGGCGAGCGCCGCGCTGGCAATGGCCGCACGACCGCGCAAGCCACGCGCTGTTTTTACCTGCCGATGATCCGCGACTATCCTGTCCAGCAAAGCGTCAACTTTAACGTCAATACGGCTGAGAAAAAAACTGGCCACCGAAGCAACACTGTCGAGTGGCAAACCCCGCGACAGCCGTTCCTCCAAAGCTTCCTGATAAGTCTCCAATACCCTGGCATAACGTTCAACAGAGAACAGCAAGGTGACATTGACGTTAATGCCTTCCGCCAGTAGTGTGCGCACCGCCGCCAGCCCTTCCTGCGTGCCGGGTATTTTGATCATGATATTCGGCCGCCGCAAATACTCCCATATCTTGCGTGCTTCCTGCACGGAGGCTTCGCTGTCCCGGGCCAGAAGTGGTGAAACCTCGATACTGACGTAACCGTCCCGGCCGGCGGTGCGCTCATAGACCGGGAGGAAAAGATCCGCTGCGCGGCTTATATCCTCCAGCACCAGAGATGTATAGAGTGCTTCCGGCTCCGTCCCGGTACGGCCTTGCCGGGCGATGTCGCCGGTATAGGCGGTATCGTTTGAAATGGCTTTCTCGAAAATCGCCGGGTTCGATGTCAGGCCGGCAAGATCGTCGTCCTGGAGCAGACGCGCCAGGGTTCCGTCAGAAAGTATCGAACGGTCGATAAAATCCAGCCAGATACTCTGGCCAAGGCTATTGAGCCGGTTAAGCGGGTTATTATGGTCCATGGGCTGGTCCTTCGTGAGAAGCTGAAATTGCGTTAACGTAGCCCGTTGCAATATATCAACTGGCCACCGGTATCGCTAATATATCAAGTGCCTGTAAAATCCTTGCACTGAGTTATGGAAATCCCACGCTTCTTCGAGTTTGATCTGAGCCCCGCGGCATTGCTGCTGCTGATTGTTTACCACGTCTATCTCTATCGTAAAATGTGCAATGACCCCTTAAGCACCTCCCTGGGACTTGCGCGACGCACACGCGCCCTGCGGACGCAGACCATCATACCCACGCGGGCGGCCAGCTGCGGTGTATTTCTTTCAACCCCAAGTTCGGGTGTTTACACATAGCGAGTAGTACGCCGTTCTACCAATGAAAACCTCACATCTCCTCTGGTATGGCCTGTTCGCAGCGGCTTCACTGGCTGTATTACAGCCCGCTGTTGGCGCGAACGGCAAAGGCACAGTAACGCTCGAAGGTGTCGACGGGGAGCTGCGCGACAACATCCAGGCCTGGCTGTCACTGGATCAGGAGCCCTGCGACACGCCCGAGTGGCGTATGCAGGCCGGCCTGAAGAAAGCGGACAAGGACATTCGCCAGGCGTTACAGGCATTCGGTTACTATCAGCCGGTGATCAGCCAGACTTTCCAGACGGGTGAGAAGGATGGCTGCTGGAGCGCCAGCTTCGACATTCAACCGGGCAGCCGCGTCAGTTTGCGTAACATCGACGTCGACATCCTGGGGCCAGCCGGCAGCGATGACAGCTTTCAGAAGCTGGTCAACAAAGCAGACCTCAAGGCGGGCCAACCGTTGCGCCACGACCACTACGAGTCGCTCAAGACCGGTATCACCGACCTGGCCGCAGAGCGCGGCTATTTCGACAGTCATTTAACCCGGCATGAACTGCAGGTAGACCCGGTCGAGGGTTATGCAGACATCGATTTGCATTTCGATTCCGGCCCACGTTTCCAGTTTGGCGAAACCCGCCTGCAGCAGGACATCATTGACGATGCGCTGTTGCGGCGTTATCTGTTCTACCGCGAAGGTCAACCCTACGCGCGCACGGCACTGACAGAGACTTCGCGCGCACTGAGCAGCAGCGGCTATTTTGCCCAGGTACTGGTGCAACCACTGATCGACGAGGCGCAGGACCGTGAGGTCCCGGTCCGCATCACCCTCACGCCGTCCAAGCGCCACCGCTACACAGCGTCCATCGGTTACGCCACCGATACCGGTCCACGCCTGGGGCTTGGCTACAGGAACCAGCGCCTCAACCGCCACGGACATCAGCTCTCGAGTAACTTGTCCGTTTCCAGGGTGATCTCCACGCTGACCCTTGGTTACACCATTCCACTTGAAAAACCCGTTACCGACAAATTGAGGCTCGAGGCGGGCTACAAGTTTGAGGACAATGACAGCTTCCGCTCCGACACTACCGCCATATCCGCGACCCGTACCCACCTGCTTAAAAACCAGTGGCTGGAAGAACAGAAGCTGGCATTCGGCAGGGAGAACTACAAGCTCAACGGCGAACAGCAAAAATCGTCGTCGGTGCTGTTGATGCCGGGCATCGGCTGGTCACGCGCCTTTGCCGACAACCGGCTCTACCCGCGCAAAGGCCTGCGGCTTAACTTCAAGACCCGAGGCAGCCTGCAGGACGTGGTCTCCGACGTCAGCTTTCTGCAACTGATTGGCGGCGCCAAGGGCATTCTGGGCCTGCCGTGGCGTTCGCGGGTGATCAGTCGTGTCAATGGCGGGGTGACCTTCATGGACAAATTCGACGAACTGCCCCCTACAGTGCGTTTCTTTGCCGGCGGCGACAACAGTGTGCGCGGTTACGACTACAAGTCGCTCGGCCCCGAGAACGACGACGGCAAGGTGGAAGGCGGCAAGAACCTGCTGGTCGGCAGCCTGGAGGTTGAACACATGGTTGCCGAAAAGTGGGGGCTGGCGGCATTTGTCGATTCGGGCAACGCCTTCGACGAACTGCACCTGGACCCGAAAACCGGTGTCGGGCTGGGGATCCGCTGGCGTTCGCCAGTCGGCCCGATCCGCTTCGATGTCGCCCATCCGCTGAACAAGAGTGGCGACCTGTTCCGGGTGCATTTCGTTATGGGCCCGGAACTCTAGAGCGCGGGCATGAGTTGATGCGACGCATTACCAAGTATCTGTTACTGATTCCGGTAGGCTTGCTGGTGCTGTGCGCAGGCGCACTGACCGCCCTCACCGTCAGCGAAACCGGCAGTCGCTGGTTGATCCGCCAGGCGCTGGTCTACGCGCCCGGAGAACTCCGGGTTACGGACATCAGTGGCCGGCTTGTATCCGGCCTGACGCTGACCGGCCTGAGTTACCGGCTGGAGCAGACACAACTCGACATCGGCCACCTCACCCTCGGCTGGCGTGCGGCAGACCTGCTGGGTGGAACCGTGCGGGTGCGGCAGCTCCTCGCCCGGGAGGTACACTATCGCGCGCCCGAAGCGGCGCCGGACGCCGAACCGTTCGCGCTGCCCAAACGCATTACGCTGCCGCTGGTTGTCCAGCTCGACAAGGCACAGATCAGCGGTCTGCAGGTGAATGTCGGCAGCGACCAATCCGTTGTCGAAGAAATTACCCTGGCGGCGAGCGTCGGTCCCATCCGTGGACTCAGAATCAGGCAGCTCGACGTCAGGATGCAGGACAGCACGCTGCAATTGAGTGGCAAAACCGCCCTGCACCAACCCTACAGGTTCCGCTGCAAGTTGCGCTGGGCTACCCAACTGCCTGATGCGGTCAGTGCCTCGGGCGAAGCCGTGCTGGATGGCGACCTGCACCAGGTGACCGTGAAACACACACTTTCGAAGCCGTTCCATGTGACCAGTAATGGCAAGGTCCAACTGGACAGCGAGCTGCCCCTGTTCACACTTGCCGGGCAGTGGCAGGCACTGCGCTGGCCATTGTCGGGCGCCGCCGAATATACGAGCCCGCACGGGGAGTATGCGATCGAGGGCACCGTTGACGCCTATCAGCTCAACCTCGGCGGGCCACTGGAAATCCAGGGTGTCCCGGCCATGGAGGTGCAGGCCCGGGGCCACGGTGACATGCAGCGAATCGCTGTCGAAGCGTTGCACATCGCCGCGCTCGGCGGCAAGCTGTCGGCAAACGGTGACCTGGCCTGGTCGCCCGAATTCACCCTCGGCATGGATATCGAAGCGACGGACATCAACCCCGGCCTGGAGTGGCCCGAGTGGCCGGGGCAACTTGCCATGAAGACCCACCTGGACGTCGCCAGTGTGGGCGAAAGCATCAAGGTTGCGCTGCGCAAGCTGGATCTTGAAGGCACACTGCAGCAATACCCGGTTGCCGCACAGGGTGAACTGAGCTTCGACGACGGCATACCGGGATCAACGGGATTAGTCGTCAGTTCGGGGAACAATCGTGTAGAGGTCTCTGGCATTCTGGACGCACGGTCCGGCCTGCGCTATCACGTAGACGCGCCACAACTGTCCGCCGTGCTGCCAGGACTCGCAGGCCAGGTGCGCGCCGATGGAACGATCAAAGGCCCGCTGGAAAATATTTCGGGCAGCGTGGATCTGTCGGCAAGCGGGCTCGCCTACCAGGGAAACGCGGTGCAGACCCTGAGCATCCAGGCGTTGCTTGACCCTGCCAGGCCGAAAGCGTCAAAGATCAAACTAACTGCACAGGAGGCACGCTTCGGGCAGACCCCCATCGACAGCTTGACACTAGTGAGCCAGGGCTGGCTCGACAACCACCAGGTCAGTCTCGAGATGACAGCCGAACAGGGCAATGCCTCGATCCGGCTGCACGGCGGTTACCGGGAAGAGGCCTGGGATGGACAGCTGGAAATCGCCACGCTGGACCTGCGCGAACTTGGCGACTGGCGACTGCGCGACCCGGTGGCACTGCACTTTAGCGCACGCAGCGCCCGACCGTTTCAGGCCTGCTGGCGCGCGCAGCAGCGCAAAGTCTGTCTGCGCGGCAGCTGGGAAAACGACACATTGCAGCTGGCCATGTCGGGCGAGGCGGCGGAAGGCCGCCTGCAAGGCGACATCACATTGAGCCAGCTTGGCAGTGATCGCCCGCCGCTGTCCGGTACGCTCAACCTCGATATTCCGGATGTACGTTTCCTGGATGCACTCCTGACTGACGTCAAGATTGCCGGCGGCGCGGTGACTGCCGAGATCCGGCTGGCCGGCTACCTGGATGCGCCGGTGATCAATGGCAGCGCGTCACTTTCCAATGGCCTGAGCGTCATCCCGGCACTCGGCGTAGAGATGCAAAACATCAGTCTGCAGGCAGAGGGCAAGGGTTCCGAACTGGTATTGAGCGGCACGGCGGATTCAGGCGACGGCAGTATCAGGCTTAGCGGCAAACTTTCCCTGGACCCGGAACGCGCCTGGCCATTCGATCTCAAACTGCAGGGTGAACGTTTCGCAATAGTCAGCCTGCCCGATATGGTTATCCAGGCCAATCCGGACCTGCAGCTGGCGGGCTCGTTGCGGCTGGTCAACATCACCGGCTCGGTGCTCGTGCCGCATGCCCGGATTACTGTCAGGAAACTCCCGCCCAATGTGGTCAAAGTGTCTGCCGACCAGGTGATCGTCGGACCAATGGCACCACCGGCGAAGCAGTCCACATCGGCGGTTCCCGTAAGTATCAACGTGGTCGCCAGCCTTGGCGACGACGTGCACTTCGAGGGCCTGGGTCTTGGCACCAACCTTGTTGGCAGTATCAACATCCGCAGCCTGCAGACAGACACGCTGATCGGCAACGGCGTGCTCGAACTCCGGAACGGCCGCTACGAAGGCTACGGCCAGAAACTGGCCATCCAGCACGGCCGGCTGCTGTTCGCCGGCCCACTGGACAACCCGGCGCTGGATATTAAGGCAACGCGCACGGTTGGCGATGTCATCGCAGGCCTGGAACTGACGGGCAACGCGAAGTCGCCGCAGTCGCAATTGTTTTCCGACCCGGCCATGTCCGACGCGGAAATCATGTCCTACCTGGTAACCGGCAAACCGCTCAACGCCTCATCCACCGGCAAGGACTCGCAGGCGCTGGCGGCGGCTGCCGCGTCGCTGGGTGCCAACAACCCTGTCTCCCAGGAACTTAGCGAGAAGCTCGGTATCGAGCTCGGTGTGGAATCGGGCGCCACCGATGCAGACACGGCCCTGACAGTCGGCAAACAGCTGTCACCGCGCCTGCATGTAGACTATATCTATGGCATGTTCAATGAAACCGCCGCCTTCCAGGTCATCTACAAACTGACCAAACACCTCAACCTGACCGGCCAGTCCGGGGCCCAGCAGTCGATCGACCTGGAGTTCAGCATCGACCGGAAATGAACCCGCGAACTGCTGCAGGCATGTCACTGTTGTGCTCGATGTACTCGAATCGATTTTATTTTACTTCCGTATGCCCTGTTCCTCCGCCAGTATGACCGCGTAACCCTGCCGGTAACCCGGGTACAGAAACTCGAATCCGCTCGCCCGCAGACGGTCGTTGCGACAGCGTTTGTTGCTGCGCTGCCGTTTGGCAACGGCGTCCCGGTGCTCATCCACCTGCGGCCCGGGCACCCCCAGACGCCCCGCCAGCCACTGCAGCACGTCGCACAACAGCGCCGGGTCGTCGTCCACCCCGAGATACAGCGGCTCAGGGTTATCCAGCGCCATAAGATGTTGCAGTGCGCGGGCGCAATCCTGGCTATGAATGCGGTTGCTGTAGACGCCCTGCACGCAGCGGGCGGTCCCGCTGCGCAGGCTGTCGATCAAACGTGTTGTGCGGCCGGGACCGTAGATACCGCCGAAACGGATCACCGTGGCAGCATAAGGCCCACGCTGCAGCAACACCTCGCCCTCCCGAATACAAGCACCGGAAAATCCGGCTGCTGTGGCAGGCGATTCTTCGTCCACCCACTCGCCCTGCTGCTGGGCGTAGACCGAAGTGCTGGAGGCCAGCAGTATGCGCCGCGGCTGTTGCCCGGCGGCGGCGAGCGCCGCGAGCAGATTGGCAACACCATCAACATAGGCGGCCCGGTATTGCGCCTCGCTGTATCCGCCGGCCGCCGCGGTATAGAAAACATAATCGAGCCGTTCCCTTGGCAGAACCAGGCTGTCCGGCCGCGCCAGATCGCCGGGCAGCGGCTGTATCTGCGGCGTCAGGCTGGCGGTATTGCGTTTCAACCCCCAGACCGTATGGCCGTCGGCTGCGAGATTCACACCCAAACGGCTACCGACATCCCCGCAACCGGCGATTAGAATATGCGCCATCGTGTCGATTCCCCGTTGTCAGTTCAAAGTAACAGATCCGTGCGCGGTACAGCGTCGGCCTTATCGATTTCAAGGCGGGGTTGACAGCTGACCAGGCGGTTCGCCGGAACTTTGGATTCCTCCACCAGGTAATCCTTGACACTGGCCGCACGCTGCTCGCCGAGATCCATGAGTTTCTGCTTGTCCACAACCGGCGCGGCAGGGGGCGCTGCCTTTTTTGCGGTCTCCGTGCTGCCTTTGCCCGCCTGCGGCTGTGCCGGCGGCTGCAGCTGCGCTACATCCTGCTGCACCGCCACCCCGCAGACTTTCACGGCGATCTTGGGCCGTTCTTTCAGGACCTTGGCAATCTTGGACAGGTAATCCCGGTCGCTGTCGTCGAGATTTGCCTGCCCCGGCTCGAACTGGACCGGATTGAGGCGGATCTTGCCGGCCGCTTCACCGGCGACCTTGGCCACTGCAATCATGGCGCCATAGGGTTGCAGGGCATACACCAGGTAGGAGGTAGCGCCTGCGGAAACGCCGCTGGCTACCGCCTTGGTAATGGCGTCGCTGACATCGAACCGGGGATTGCTGGCATCCCCCTCGACGGGAATCTTCAGTTCGATGGTGTCATTCTTGTCGCGCAGGATATTCAGCGCCATATCGAGGGGAACGGGTATCTTGCTCTGCAGACCGTCCTTTTTGTCAGTTCCCTTTACCGACAGCTGATGCATTAAGAGCACAGCCTCACCTTTCATAAGTTCGCCCTGGCTCGCCAGCTTGAGATCAACGTCGAGTGATCCGCTGTCTAATATGACGCCCATACTGTCGGTGGTGTACGGAGACAGAGGTGGCAGTTCGATCGCTTCCAGTTTTCCCTGAATATCCAGTGCCAGTGGCTGCAGATAGGGCTTGATGTCACCGCCTGCGTTCACAGTGGCATGCTTGCCAATGTGGCCGTCGAGTTTGAACGTGGTGGTCTGTTCCGGTTTGCGGCCATCCAGGTTCTCGAGAAACAACTCGTCTATCGTTAATGTCGTCTTGAAAGCCGGGGTAACCGATTCATCGTAAATGGTCGCCGTGCTGCCCCGGGAAACATCAACACGGTTAACCGCAATAGGGGGAGGACCGGTGTCGGCAACTTTTTCTGTGCCCGCGGCACCCTTTGCGTCAGGCATTTTCTCCCCGCTTTCGCTGTCCCTGGTCTCCCCTGCCCCTGTCTGCTCACCCGCCAGGGCATCCAGGAGAGTGACGACATTCCACTTGCCTTCCTTGTCGCGGTGATACACCACGTGTACGTCATCCTCCGCGATAGTATCGATAGCGGTGAATCCGTCGACGTGGGAGAAGTTGTTGATCGAGACCTGTTTGACATGGAAAATCGCGCGTTTTTCATCTTCGGCTGCGGATTCCTGTTTGTTAAGGGAACGCCCGAGATCCAGTTCATCGGCGATGATTTTTTTCACCGAGACGTGTTCAGGACCCTTGATCTCGAGTCCCGCCAACTGGAGTTTTTGTGCACTGATGATATCGACCTTTTTCTCCGGGGCGATAAGATCGAGACCGGATACGAGCAGGTCTGAAGTCAGCACGATGTCTGACCCTGCGTCACTGTCGGCATACGAGAATACAATGTCAAGATCGAGGTTCTGGTACTCGAATTTCAACTTTTGCTCATGCAGGTCAGTAGCCAGCCCTGTCGATGTCAGTTTGCCCTCGCTCTTGACACTGGTTTGCGAGGACGCTGTATTGAAGGTCAGATCGGTTTTGCCGTCCCAGCCCAGCGACTGGTTGGTGAGGAGCGCCCGCGCGTGCTGGAGGTTGGTGCCCTCTACTTTAAGTTTACCTTTGGTCTCGACACGAGTTTGCGAGGACGCTGTATTGAAGGTCAGATCGGTTTTGCCGTCCCAGCCCAGCGACTGGTTGGTGAGGAGGATCTGCTCCTGATTGATGTCGACCTTCTCGAGCTTCAGCTCACCCTGGTGGAGGACATGAATGGCGTCACTTTTCTGTTCGACCTCGAAATCCCCTTGCACGGAAACCAGACCGGCAAGTTTTGCCAGCGCCGGTTTAGCCAATGGTTCGAAGTCCGCGAGGGAGAGTTTGTCGACCGCGAGCGTACCCTTGTAGGCCGGGGTTTTAGCAAAGGGTGCCAGTTCAGTATCCAGTTTCACAGCCGCGTCATTGACGGCACCGCGATACTTTAGCCGCGCCGGTGCCTCGGGGATCCACTGTTTGAGTTCACTGAGTTCCAGGGAATCGATATAGACTCTCTGATCGAGGGTTGCGTCGTGATACACCAGGGTGAAATCTTTCAGCACCAGCGTATCGATGCCGGCAAGCCAGGCGGATGCCTCCCCGGCAGGTTCCTGCGTTTCCGCTTCGCTTTCACCGGGTGGCAGCAGGATGCCACCGACACGAAGAATGTCCTCATTGTTGATCAGCATGTAAGAACCCTGTAACTCGATTGCCTGTACATCGATCTGTTTTTGCAGTAAGGGCAACCATTCGAGTTCCAGCCGGGCGGTATCGAAATGCAGGGGCTGCTGGCCCTTAACCTCGATTAACAGGCCCTCCAGTACCAGTTCCGCAGTGAACGGATTGAAGTCGACGTCACGGATGTTCACCCGTTCTCCGCCATTGTCTTCGAGCCAGTTGAGTGCCTGCTGCTTGATCACGTAGGGCAGGCCGATTAGGACACCCAGAAAAATAACCAGGATCACTGCGGCGATTCTGAACCAGCGGGACGAAAGCAACGAACCGTTCATAACCTGGTTCCTCTATTTTTTACCATAGTTCACTATCCTGAAAAGCTTCTCATAATATCCTGATGCCGCAGGGTACGCTCCGGGCGACGACCAATCTTACCACCTGCGTAGCGGTGCATGCTTATTTCAAGTATAAGCGGAAGCAGACGAGAACGCAGAACCGAACCATTTTTGACTTTGATCGTTTCTTTCCCCAGCATATGGACGTTATTGCGGTGACTTGCAATGGGAATTTCAGGACATGTTTTCAGCCGCCTTATACTGACCGGCCTTATGGCGGGGTCATCGCTGGTTTTCCAGCATGTTGAGTTACTGCCTGGTAAGTATTAAAGCCGGGCTATGGCATCCAGCGCTGAATAAGTGATGATCATGTCAGCCCCCGCGCGTTTTATGCACAACAGGCTTTCCATCATTACGGCATCCGCGTCAATAAAGCCGCGTTCGCCAGCACAGCGGATCATCGCTGACTCGCCGGAAACATGGTAAGCTGCCGTAGGAACAGAAAAGTACTCACGCGCGTCACGAATCACATCAAGGCTGGTCAGAGCCGGCTTAATGATGATCATATCTGCGCCCTCTTCCAGATCCATGGCAATTTCCCGCATGGCCTCACGTCCATTCGCTATGTCCATTTGGTGGGTTCCATGCAGTCCAACTTCAGGGCTGGAGTCTGTCCCGGACTTGAAGGGGCCGTAAAGCGCCGAATTAAACTTGGCTGAGTAAGGCATCGTCATGGTGTTGATTAACCCTTTATTGTCAAGCGCGCGGCGAATCGTCTGCACCATCCCATCCATCATCCCGGATGGTGCGATAACGTCTGCACCAGCCTCTGCAAAAGCTGCAGATATCTCCCCGATTCTCTCAAGCGTGGCATCATTGTCGATCTGCCCGTTATTCAAAATTCCGCAATGGCCATCTGACTTGTATTCGCACAGGCACAGGTCCGCGATTACAACCAGTTCAGGTACAGCATCTTTGATATTGCGCACTGCCCGTTGAATCGCTCCGTCCTTGCTACTTGCGATGCTTGCCGTCAAATCCTTGTCAGCGGGATCGGTTATGGCAAAAAGCAATACGGCCGGCACGCCATGGTCCCGGATGGTCCTGGCAAATTCCGCCAATGGTTTGCCGGACAGCACATTACAACCCGGCAATGCCGTGATGGGACTACTCACATCCGCTTCCGAGGAAACGAACAGTGGTAATATGAAGTCATCTGGCGTAAGGGATGTCTCACGAACCAGGTTGCGAATCTGAGGAGTGGAACGCAACCGGCGTGGCCGCTGTTGAGGAAATGCCATTTTATTTTTCCAATAGTCGACGGGCGCTTTTGCCCATTAAGTCCTGCGGAATCTGCTTTACGAATTCGATGGTTCTAGGCAACTTGTATTCCGCCATTTTCTGTCTGCAATAGTGCAGTACATCTTCTGTTCCAATACCTTCATCTGCTACCAGCAAGGTCTTGATAATCTCCATCCCGTTTTTATCCTGAACTCCGAACACAAGTGACTGACAAATGCCTTGCATTGACTCCAGGACCTTCTGAATTTCATTGGGGTCTACTTTGACGCCAGCCACGTTGATCATTGAGTCTATACGGCCAGTCAGATAAAGGGATCCTTCACTGTCGCGTTCTCCCCGGTCATACATGCGGTAAAAACCGTCTGAGGTTATTGGTAGTTTATTAACGGGTTCGCCCACATAAGCACTGAACAATGAGTCGCTGGAAACCTGAACCTCACCCGACTGGCCATTCGGAACTTCGATATTTTCGTTGTCAACCAGTCGCAGACGAACACCCGGCAGTGGTTTTCCCACATTGCCGGGGCGTGATTGCTCTTGTGATGAAATGCTGATGGTGCCGGTCTCGGATGACCCGTACAGCTGTCTGATCCGAATGTTGAGATCCCGAAGCTTCTCATCCAGTTCTGTCGGCAATGCTGCCCCTGAAGATATCCATGCACGAACATGAGACAGGTCGTTTTCAGGTCGCACCACCATGGCCAGAGCACGAAATACGAACGGTGAACCAACGACTACGGTGGGCTTACTGTTCTGTATTAACTCAAGCATCGGACGCGGGAGAAACCGATCCATAGTGATAATGCTTGCACCGCTGAATAATGGCATCAAAAGACAATTGGAAAATCCGTTGGCGTGCCAGAACGGAACAACACTTAGGAAACGATCCTCCGCCGTTATGCCCAACCCTGCCGACAAGCGCTTGATATTCGCATCAACGGCCCGCGCCGTGCGCTCAACGATTCGCGGAGTACCGGTACTGCCGGATGTACTCAAACATACAAATGGCCGGTCAAGTGAAAAAACTGACCGCTTCCCGGAAGTATCAGTCTCGCCCTCCCTTAAGTCGGCAAGAATCTCATCCACAACAATTACTTCGATATCTTCAGGAACCTGAAAACGCGTGGATGCTTGACACACAACAGTGCGAACGCGGCATTTACGAAATATGCGTTTCAACTCTGCCTTTTTCAGGCCAATATTCAGAGGCAGATAACTTCGGCCGGTTTGGGTGGCAGCAAAAAATGCTACAACCGCGCTCAGTGAATTCGGAAGAAGTGCGGCGATTCGATCTCCTTCTGGAATATTTGTGGCTATTAGAATTTTTGCCAGGATTCGTGTTAAGCGATCAATTTCGGCAAAGCTGTATTCTTTACCACGGTCTATCACCGCGACACGGGCACCCGTATCCATATCTTGTTGAAAACCAGATGAGAGCATTAGGAGTTACCGTTCAACAGTTTGCCCGGGCTGACTCAACGAAGGCGGATAACAGGTCAAGGTCACTGATCAATTCTGCGTCAATTTTTTCGGGGTCAAAACGTATATCGAAACGCTCTTCCAACATCAAAACGAGCTCCACCATCAAAAGCGAATCGACCGCAGTGAATTCATCCAACCGACCATTGGCTCTCAATTTTTCAAGTGCGGCCCTGTCGAGATCAAGCCGCTCTGATACTGTTTCCAAAATAACTTCACGTACGTCATCTAATGCATTCATATTTCACAACTTATGTCAGTTTTCCCGCGGCCACACTTCCCACTCTTCAGGATGCGAACGCACCCAGGATTCCAATATACCGCACAGCGACACCAGGCGATCCCTGAATACTTCGGGAGCGGATTTATCAGTGTACCGGATGGGTGGGCCAAACCGGATTTCAAAACCACTACTGTTTCCCAGGCACAACATTGGCACGAGCGGAGTACCCGTCAACTCAGCCAGCTTGAGGAAGCCAGTTGGAAACCTCCGCGTTTCGTTGAGGCATTGCAGGAATGTCACTTCATTGGACATGGGCATGCCGGAATCGATGTGAATGTTCACAATACCGTTTTCGCGTAACCGCCTCAACATGCCTGCACCAAGCCCCGCATCCTGAAGATAAATTTCATCCTCAACGATTGCATCGAGGAAGCGGCCGTACGCCGGTGCAACAAACCGGTTACCGAACTTGCCCATGGACGGGCCTGTGGGTACATGGTTTCGAATACTCATCAGTGAGTAACCCTTGCGCCGGAGATAATATTTGGCCAGGCGGTTTGCATGAAAATGACCGCTAATAACTATTGCGCCCTTGCCTTCCGCAAGCACCTCATCCAGGAATTGAATTCCCTGGATGTTCGCACGAGTGTCCATGCGTTCCTGGCTAAGTCGACGGATGATGAGATCATCGATTTGCTTGCGTAAATCCCTGGACAGAAAGGAACGAGACATTTCCCCCGGTGAAGTCGGATTTTCGTGGTTCGCGAGACAGTTTTCCATACGTCGACTGACCGGTACCGCAATGTCAGTGCGCAACCGGCCATAAAGAGGAGACACCCGATCCGCCAACCAGCACAAAAAGCTAACCGGAAACAGGTAGGATAATGCTCGAACCGGATACAGGTAGATCAGTGCGAATACGTCCTGTGCCTTTAACCAGTGTTTAGCGGTATGAGTTTTACCCTGACTCAAGGAACCACCTGGTTTTCATCAAACATTTTCCTGACATTGATAATGTCCAGATTCTTTTTCCCATTCTTGATTTTTATTGGTCGCCGTGCACATTGCAAGAATGATCGCGAGAAAGATGTATTTGGTGTGCTGCTTATAAAGCTTCTCAAAAGCTATTTCCATGTCAGGGTTTATGTCGGGAACTTGAACTTCTGGCTGGGGTCGACTCCCGCCTGTTACCCAGGCTATCCACGGGGCACGGCGTCAACAGCAGCTCGTGGCCCAGTTCCAGCGCCGAATAATAACCACTTTCGCGCCGATTCCGGCCATAAACTTTTAATTTGTATCTGAAACTGACCCACTTGATTTGTGACCGGGTCGACATTCCCGTCTCCGCGATCACTGCCTGACTCAAGATTTGCTGTTTCGCCACCGACAAACCGGGTAGCCCCTGTTTCCAAATGGCACCCCACGACAGATACGTGGTCAGGAACAAATAGAGATATGACACGAAGTCAGGCTGCATTGATGATCGGCTGGTTAGCCGTCGCGCCGGGCACGCTGCTCGTTTCCGGCAATGCAGGCGCCATACCAGGTATACCTGGTCAGCCGATCGTTAACCCCGA
>Ga0316187_10000562_pt1 | contig 29620 bp, 22 predicted proteins | sample CroRivburrow1_MG_FD_204927 | JGI IMG/M metagenome (GOLD analysis project Ga0316187, IMG submission 204927) | Coastal sediment microbial communities from Maine, United States - Cross River worm burrow 1 | ecosystem: Environmental > Aquatic > Marine > Coastal > Sediment | place: USA: Maine... | reverse complement strand
GAGATCGAGTTCTGCATCGATGCGGACGTCTTCGCGAGAGCGAGAACGGCGATTCGGGAGCAGCGTGCGCAAACCGTCGAGGCGCTACGGACGGCGTTTTCGAGTCTGGAGCGGATGATCGACGACGGCTGGTACGAGGAAGCCTCGAGGGCGCTAATTGAGCTCGACATGCACGTGGTGGGCGAAGCGCTGGAGCAGGCCGCCTACCACTCGCCGCTCGACGACCGGACTCGACCCTTCTACGTCTGGCTCCTCGAATGGGGGGACGCCGTGGTGAAGGGCCCGGAGTTCGTCGAGGCGATGACGGGCCGGGCCGAAGCGCTGATCGAAACCGGCCACGTTGACGCGGCCGATCGCTATCTCGCCGAGGCTCTCAAGGCGGATCGCGACGATCCCCGCGCCCGGGAGCTGAGGTTCTGGATCCAGGAGCTCCGGATCGAGCGTGCCGCACTGTTGCGCGAGGCAGAAGAGCTCGCGGCGGCGGCCCGGTTCGGCGCCGCCGAACGAAAGCTCGAAGAGGCGGCCGAGCTCACCAGCGATGCCCCGTTGCTTCTGGAGGAAGCCGCCGGCACGGTGGCCGGCTATCAGGCAGCATTCCTGGAGTACAACCGGCCCGTGCGTGGTGAGATCTACCTCGCGTTCGGGAGCCTGGGCGTTGACACGGACGAGGTCGAATCGCGCGTGAGTGATGCCACCGGCCTTCCGATCAGCGCGACGACACCGTGGAGCATCGGCGGGGGAGCCACCTTCGCGGTCGGTCGAAACCTGACCACCGGCGTCACGGGGGGCTTCGGATTCAGCCAGGACGACCTTCATCTCCGCAACGGCAACCCGGTCACCCTGTTTGATCTGGCGCAGCTGACCGGCAGCATCGGCTACCGCACGATCCGGAGCGCGACTCGAGACCACAGGTTCAACGTGAACGGCGGGGTCGTGTGGGAGTGGGCCAAGGCGGAACCTCTTCTCCCGACTTCGCTTGCCGAGTCCGATTCCCGACTCGGGTTCTTCGTGCGGTTCTCGATGGAGTGGAAGAACACGCTGGTCTTCTTCCAGCACGGTTTCGGCTTCGATGGCAGCACGGACTCGCTGATCGGATTCTCGAACAGCCTGCAGATGGGTATCGGAGGTGTCTTTCCATGATCTTGCGTCTTGCGGCAGTCGTCTTGTCCGCGCTGTTCCTCTCCGGAGCCGTCTGGGGCGAGGAGCCCGCGGCGGAGGACGGCATCGACGCGGTGCTGCCCCCGCTCCTCCCGTGGAACGGAAGCAGTCGCGATCTCGCCGTCGCCGCCGACGATCCCTGGGCCACACCCTTCGAGAAGAGCGGGCTCGTCGAGACCCCACGCTACGACGAAACGGTGGCGTGGCTCGACCGTCTCGTTGCGGCGGCGCCCGAGCTCGAGAGGGTCTCCATCGGACTCAGCCACGAGGGTCGCGAGATCGTCATGGTGATGGCCTCGTCGAACGGAGCCTCGACTCCGGAGGAGCTTCGCGCGTCGGGAAAGCCCGTCATCCTCGTCCACGGGGGGATCCACTCGGGCGAGATCGACGGCAAGGATGCCGGCATGATGCTGCTCCGCGACATGACCGTGCGGGGCACCCGGGGCGAGCTACTCGACAAGGCCAGCTTGCTCTTCGTTCCGATTCTGAGCGTCGACGCCCACGAGCGGTTCTCGGGCCACGGCCGCATCAACCAGCGCGGTCCCGTGGAGATGGGCTGGCGTACGAATGCTCGCAATCAGAATCTCAACCGCGACTACGCCAAGCTCGACACCCCCGAGATTCGTGCGCTGGCGCAGGCCATCGACGTTTGGGAGCCCGATCTCTACGTCGATGTGCACGTCACCGACGGCATCGATTGGCAGTACGACATCACGTGGGGATACAACGGACCCCACGCCCACTCGCCCTCGACCGCGCGGTGGCTCGCCACACGACTCGACCCGGCGGCGTCGCGCGTCCTCGAGGCGCACGGGCACGTCCCCGGGCCTCTCGTCTTCCCGGTGGATTCCCGGGACCTCGCTCGCGGCGTCGTCGAGTGGACCGCCTCGATCCGGTTCTCGAACGGCTGGGGAGACGCACGACATCTTCCCACCGTGCTGGTCGAGAATCACTCTTTGAAGCCGTTCGACCGCCGGGTGCTCGGGACTTATCTCTTTCTCGCCAGCGTGATCGAGACGGTGGGCGAGCATTCCGCGGAGCTTCGCGAGGCCGTCCGGACCGATCGTGCCCGTCGACCCGAGACGGTGCCCCTGGCCTGGCGTGTTCCCGAGGGGGTGTCGCCCGTGGAACGGGAGCTTCTCGCTGTCGAGCAACGACTCGAGCCGTCGCCGATCTCGGGCGGGAAACGTGTCGAGTACACCGGCAAACCCGTGACCGTGAGCGTGCCGTGGTACGCCTACACCGAGCCTCAGGAAACCGTCGAGCCACCGGTCGCGTACTGGGTGCCGCCTGCATGGCATGAGGTCATCGAGCGCCTCGCGATCCACGGCCTCCAGATGGAGCGCATCAGCGAGCCGCGCCGTGTCGAGGTCGAGATGTACCGCCTGGCCGACGCGGAGCTGGAGACGAAGCCTTTCGAGGGGCACATTCGGGCCTCGGCCCGTGCCATTCCCGAGCGTCGCGTCGAGACCTTTCCGCCGGGCTCGGCCAGGATCCCTCTCGACCAGCCACTCGGAGTGCTCGCGGTGCTGCTTCTCGAACCGGCATCCCCCGACTCGTTTTTCCAGTGGGGGTTCTTCCTGGAAGTGATGCAGCGCACCGAGTATGTCGAGGCCTACATCATGGAGCCCACGGCCCGGGCCATGCTGGAGGCCGACCCCGATCTGGAAGCGGAGTTTCGCGGTAGGCTCCTCGAAGATCCCGACTTCGCGGCCAGCCCTCGGGATCGATTGCAGTGGTTCTACGAGCGCACGCCGTACTTCGACGATCGCTGGAACCTCTACCCCGTGGGGCGCGAGCTTCCGACACCCTCGGAAGAATAAGTCTCGCCGTTCGAACACGACGATTGAAACCTGACGTTCCAGAATCGGAACATTTTGTCAGCTCCGTGCAACGAATCGTCCATCCGGCTATGATCTGAGGAAGGCCAGGAGGGACCGATGGACGAGTCGAAACCACAACTGCCTCCTCTCCCGCCCCTGTCAGGAGAGTTCGTCCAAACCGTGAGCGCCCTTTTCGAGTGTCTCGGGCGGGCGCTGATCTGCCTGGACCAGGACTTCACGGTCGTCCACGCGTCGAGCGGTCTCGACTCCCTGGTAGCGAAGGGCGCCGCGAGCTCGATCCTCGGAAAACCGGTCGAGGAAATCCTGAGCCCCGAGCTGTTTGCCAAGGCAGGAAGCCTCAGACGACCCCTCGAAGCGGGCGAGCGTCGCGAAGGCTGGGGAGCGACGCTCAGGATCGGCGACGGAAGCACGAAGTTCATGTCGATCACCGCCGCGCCGGTGGCGGGCGTCGAGTCGGACCTGTGCAAAAGAGGGCACGCTCTGCCCACCGAATAGGGGACACTCTCCTTTTCTGCCCCATATGAGGCATCCCCCGACGCCCCGGCTCCGGCCGGGGCTTTTTTTTGAGTGAGTGAACCCTGCGCTTCCCGGGAGACGTGAGTTGATGTAGCGTCGGGACAGGGTCGAGATCCGCGCGCGAGAGGAGGACCCACGATGTTCCGCAAGCCGGTCTTCTGGATTGTCTTCGCTGCGGTGGCCGCCGCCTGTTCGTTTTTCTCCTTCAAGATGTTCCCCCAGGCCTTTCCCATCGTGAATCTCGACCTGCGCATGGACCGCGAGACGGCACTCTCCGAGGCGCGCTCGCTCGCCGAGGACCACGCATGGGGGCCCGAGGGCTATCGCCAGGCCGCGTCGTTTTCTCTCGACGACGCCGTGCAGGCCTTCGTCGAGCTCGAGGGCGGGGGGACCGAGGCGTTCACGGCGATGATGCAGGACGGTCTCTACGAGGCCTATCACTGGAATGTGCGCCACTTCAAAGAGGGAGAAACCAACGAGGTCGTCATCCGGTTCGATCCCGCCGGCCGCCCCTACGGGTTTCGCGAGAGGATGCCGGAGGACGAGCCGGGAGCGGTCCTGGATTCCGAGGCCGCCCGGGTAATCGCCGAAGCCTCGGTCGCGTCGCCGTGGAGGGTCGATCTGGACGAGTACGAGAGGGTCGAGGCCTCCGAGGAGCTCCGACCCGGCGGGCGGGTCGACCACACCTTCGTCTACGAGCGTCCCGACATCCGGATCGGCGAGGGTCGTTACCGATTGCGACTCGTCGTCAGCGGCGAACGTTTCACGGAGCTGACCCACTTCGTCAAGATCCCCGAGGCGTTCACCCGGCGCTACGAGGAGATGCGCTCGGCCAACGAAGGCATCGGTGCGGGCGGCTCCATCGCCATGATCCTGCTGTACGGCGTTGGCGGTATCGGGATCGGTCTGTTCATCCTTCTTCGAAAGCGAGCGGTGCTGTGGAAGCAGGCGTTGTTGTGGGGCCTGCTGGTCTCCTTCTTGCAAGCCATGGTGGCCGTCAATCGCTGGCCGCTGGCGTGGATGGGCTACGACACCGCGCTTTCCGCCGGCAACCACGCGATGCAGCAGATCGTGATGATCGTGCTCCAGTTTCTCGGTCTCGGCGCCATCCTGGCGCTGGCGTTCATGGCTGCAGAAGGCCTCACGCGAATGGCCTTCCCCGATCAGATCCAGTTGTGGAAGCTGTGGTCGAAGGACGTTGCAGGCACGCGAACCGTTCTGGGCATGACCGTCGGAGGCTTTCTGGGGGTCACCCTGTTCATGGCCTACGATGTCTCGCTGTACTTCTTCGCCCACGAGAAGCTCGGGTGGTGGACTCCGTCGAGCGCCCAGATCGACCCGGACATCCTGGCAACGTACTTCCCCTGGCTGGAATCGATCGCGATCTCGTTCCAGGCCGGTTTCCTCGAGGAGTGCCTCTTCCGCGCGGTCCCGATCGCCGGAGCCGCACTGATCGGGCAGCGGTTCGGAGGGCGGCGTTACTGGATCATCGGCGCGTTCATCGTCCAGGCTCTGATCTTCGGGGCCGGTCACGCGGCCTATCCCACGCAGCCGTCCTACGCTCGGGTCGTCGAGCTGATCATCCCGTCGATCGGCTTCGGCCTGATCTACATGCGGTTCGGCCTCCTGGCCGGAATCGTGCTGCACTACGCCATCGATGTCGTGTGGATCTCGCTACCGTTATTCACCTCCACGGCTCCCGGAATCTGGACGGACCGATCGGCCGTGGTCGTGTTGTGTCTGGTCCCGCTGGGCGTGGTTCTGGCGGCCCGGGCGCGGCGCGGTTCGTGGGGTGGGGTTGCCTCTCGATACTTGAACGGAGCCTGGGCACCCCCGGAGGAGCGAGCGATTCCGGCCCACGAGCCCTCACCGCAGCGCGTCGCAGGGCTGGGAGCCGCGACACGAGTCGCGGTCATCGCTCTTGGCGTCGCCGGGCTTGCAGCGTGGATCGTCATGGGGCGCTTCACGGGCGAAGCCCCTCCCATCGAGATCGGCCGCGGTGAGGCGCGAGCTGCTGCGCGCGAGGCCCTGGAGGAGAGAGGGTTCGTTCCCGAGGGTGCCTGGCGGGAGATGAGCACCGTCACCGGTGGAGCCGGTCCCGACGACCGGTTCGTTTGGACCGAAGGCGGTCCCGACGAGTATCGCGGGCTACTCGGCGAGTACTTGCCCCCACCACGCTGGAGCGTGCGCTACGGTCGCTTCGAGGGAGACGTCGCCGATCGTGCAGAGGAGTACACGGTCGGGGTCGATGGCGAGGGTGGTGTGTTTCGAGTTCGCCATACACTTCCGGAGGCAGCGCCGGGGGCGACGCTCGACGAGGACCAGGCCCGTGCCATCGCGCTCGGGGTCGTCAACGATCTCTACGATCTCGGCGAGGCCGACCTCGAGGACGTCTCCGCGAAACCCTCGAAGCTCCCCGAGCGAACCGACTGGACGTTCGAGTTCCGGGATCCCGCGGCGTATTCGCTCGAGGAAGGCGAGGCGCGAATCGCCGTGGTGATCTCCGGCGATGAGGTGGTCGACACCCGTCGCTACGTCCACGTGCCGGAGGAGTGGGAACGCGAGGATCGAAATCGGCAGACGGTCCTGCGCGTGCTCGGCATCGTCTCCGGCGTCGGGATCGCGGCACTGTTCGGAGCCGGTGCGATCGGTGGCGTCGTCTTCTGGAGCCGCCGCCGGTTTTCCGTGCGACCGTTTCTCATCGCCGGCGCCGCGATGTTCGCGCTCGGGGTCCTGAATCTCATGAACGGCTGGCCGAGCATGGAGGCGGCTTTTTCCACCGCTCAGCCATACATGCTCCAGGCCGGTCTCGCTTTCGGATTCGGCATCATCGGTATGGGATTGTTGGCGGTGGTGATCGGCCTGAACGTCGGTCTGGCCCACGAATGGCTTCCGACGGCACGGGGAAGAGCGGGCTTCGCCGATCTCGCGGCCGGATTCGGGCTCGGGCTCGCGGCAGCGGGGCTCGGGACGCTGACGGCTGCCGTATTGCCGCAGGACGTCCCGCGGTGGGCCGAGTTCGGCCCGGTGGCGAACTTCGTACCTCTGCTGACGGCTTTCCTGCAGCCGGTTTCGAGCTTCATCCTGCGAACCGGTCTCGCCGTCCTGGTCTTTGCGACCGTCGACCGCATGACGGCGGGTTGGACGAGGCGACAGACAGGGTTCTCCATCCTGTTCCTGGTCATCGGGCTCGTCCTCGGCGGAACCGGTTCCGGGGATCTGACCGAGTGGATCGTCTTCGGGGTCGAGACCGCGGTGGTGCTGTGGGCGGCCTACGTATTCGTCCTGCGCCATGCCCCGTCACTGATCCCGCTGGCTTCGGCCGGGATCGGCGTGCCGGGGGTGCTGCAGGAAGGACTGGCGGGGGGCTACTCGGGGGCTCGGGTAGGATCGATCGTGGCCACGGTGCTGATCGTCGCGGCGGCGCTGATCTGGACCCGCGGGCTGGACGGCGGTGAAGCTCGCGAATAGCGCGCAACGCCGCGTGTACTCATCCATCCCCGCCGGCATTCGCGGCCGCTGCGGGAGCGGAGTTAACCAGAATGAACGATCAGCAGACCACGATCATCGTACCGGAGGAACGAGGGCTCGCCGCCGTGGCGCACCTGTCGGGCCTCGCGGGCTACATCATCCCCCTTGGTGGCCTCCTCGTTCCGATCATCATCTGGATCGTCAAGAGCGACTCACGAACGATCTCGACCATCGCCAAGCAGGCCCTGTTGCTGAACGTGATCGTCTGGATCCTCGGCATTGCGCTCATCATTCCGTTCATCACGGTGATCCTGATCCCCATCGCCATCATCGGTTGGTTCGGCCTGGGCCTGGTGGCGATCGTGCTGCCCATCGTCGGCGCAGTCAAGGCCTCGGACGGCATCTACTACCGGTACCCGCTGGTCGGCCTGACAATGAGCTGATCGCCCCGACTGTCCGAAACGGGGTATCGATCTGGCGGTGCGGTTCAAGTGCGCCCGTGGCCGACAACCGGCGACAGGCGAGCCGCGGGCGAGCAGGCAAGAAGCCCGAGCGCAGCGAGGTTCTTTCCCGGTCGGCGACCCAAGGGAGCCAACCCCCGACAAGCCTTGATCTGACGGCATCTCCATGATTTCAGCGCTGACCCTCATGAATCGTCCGCGTCAACCGGACTATTCCGGGGATTTTTGTTGGGGGCGCGATCGTTGACGGCGGTGTTCCTCGCGGGGTAAAGGAGTATCAGGCGGACTCACCAGCGCCCCACGCACGCCCGTCTCCAGTCCGATCCCGTGCGCCGCCGGCGCCCAGCCCCAGGAGGTCGCGCATGCAAGAAACCATGACACCATCGATCATGAACAAGCAAGTCACGCTCAAGGACGACAAGGTGGTCCTGATTCGCGACATGAAGGCCGCCGATGTCGACCGGTCGTACGATTTCTTTGCCGGACTGCCGGCCGACGATCGCAAGTACCTGCGCAGGGACGTCACCCGGCGAGACGTCGTCGAGCGCCGCATCGAGATCATGAAGGGCGGCCGCGTGCGCAGGCTGGTGGCTCTGTCCGATAAGGAGATCGTGGCCGATGGCTCTCTCGATCTCGAGGGACATGGCTGGGGCGACGACGTTGCCGAGATCCGGCTCATCGTTGCACGTCCCTTCCAGCGGCTCGGCTTGGGTCGCCAGCTGGCCCGCGAGCTGTTCTTGCTGGCAGCACAGAACCGCGTCGAGCGAATCATGGTTCGGATGCTGGCTCCCCAGGAGGCGGCACTCTGCATTTTCCGCAAGCTCGGATTCCACGACGAGTTTCTCATCCCGCAACACGTCCGCGACCGCGAGGGCAATCTCCAGGACATGATCGTCATGCGCTGTAACCTCGAGGATCTGTGGCACGAGATGGAGAACCTGGTCGAATTCTCGGACTTTCCTCGCAACTGGTAGAAAACGCGAGCTCAGCGGGGACGACGCCGCGGCGGGTTGTAGACGGCGATCCCCATCCCGACGAGCGTCAAGGCGCCTCCCAACCACTCCTGCACCACGATCGTGAACGCGAAGGTCGTCGGGACCAGCGCGGCCAAGATGTACTTCGACGTTGTCGTCAGCGGTGGGTTGAGAAACACCGTGAAGCCTACGGTGGACGCCGGTAGATGCCGAAGCAGCCACGTCCACACCGCGAAGCCCATGACCGTGCAGGGGATCGCCAGATAGAGCAATGCAGCCCAGCCTGTGGCATCGAGACTCGACCACTGTCGCCAGGATGAGCCCGGGAGCATCGGAATCGTCATGGCCGCGCCGAGGGTCGTGGCGAGGTAGGTCCACACGACGGGGGAAACACGCCCGGTCATCGGCTTGCTCACCACCGAGTAGATCGACCAGCTCAGGGGTGCCAGGGCCGTGATCGCGATCAGGAGGGGATAACCCAGCTCGACGCCACCCTTGTTCGCCAGGCTGATCACCACCATGCCGGCAGCCGCCACGGCGAAACCCGTCATGCGCTTTAAGGTCAGGCCCTCGCCCAGGAAGGCGGCCGCGAGCAGCATCACGAACAGGGGAACCAGGGTCGTCGTGAGCGAGGCGATCGGGGCGGGGACGCCGTGCTGCTGGCCGTAGTACAGCGCGAGGTTGTAACCGGGGACGGCGAAGAATCCACACATGAGAAGGCGACGCCACTCCGCCCGCAGGACGGCGACCGATTCAGCGCGCCGGAACGCGAAACAATAAAAGGCGCACGGGAGACCGGCGGTGAGAAAGCGGGCGACGGTCAGGCCGACCCAGTCGAATCGCGCCGCTGCGCCGTCCCGCCCCAGCAGGTACGAGATGGCGATGAAGCTGTTGCTCCAGAAGACGAACAGCAGGAGTGCCGAGGCGATGAGGACCCACGGACGGGGACGGGTCAACGCGGCCTCCCGGCCTCGGATGTCATGCACAACGCCGGAGGTCTGAGCCGACGCCTCTGTAGGACGTTGACTCTATTCTTGTTGCTCCGTGAACTCCCCGACGAGCTTGATGAAGACGACCAGCACCAGAATCCCCACGAGGGTGTGACCCGCGAGCACATACCAGACGTAGTCGGCGTGGCCCATCTTGTCGAACATCCCGTAGAGAGGCGTGTAGATCTTTCCGCTGGTGTAGCCGCCGACCATCACCGACAGGAAGTTCGCACCCATGTACAGCCCGGCCTTTTCCTTGGGCGCGATCCACGTGATGTACTCCTGAATCCGTGGCGAAGCGATCATTTCTCCGATTGCGAAGAAGAAGATTCCGAGAAGCACGAGCCACGCCGCCGAAGCGTTCGCCATTCCGATGATGACGAAGCCGATGGCGGCGACGAGAAGCCCGAAATTGAAAGCGGGAAGTGCCTTGTACCTCGCAACCATCGCGGAAACCGGCAGCTGCAGAAGCATGATGATCCAGCCGGTATGGGCGATGGTCTCGCCGAGGATTCTCCGGGTTCCGTCTACCTCCTGCGAAATAAACCCCGTGAGAAACTCACCGAACACGCTTCGCATGATCTGATAGAGCTGCGCGGTATCGAGGTTGGCGTCGACGTACAGGGCACAAAGATTGAAAAAGGCCCAGAACGGTAGCCAGAAGAACAGACCCAGCAACACGAGGAACGAGGAGAACTTCATGTCGGAGATCGCGGTCCAGATGTCCCGGAATTTCTCCCCTAGAGAGACGCCCTCCGTCTCTCTCTCGGGTTCCTTGTAGAAGAAAATCGTGATGAACAGCATCAGGACGATCGACGCGCCGGCGGCCTTGAATGCGTAGTCCCAGGAGATTGCTCTCAAAGCACCCATGACAATCGGACCGAACGAGCCGCCGATGTTGACCATGGCGTAGAAGATCCCGAAACCCAGGGTCTTGTTGTTCTTGCTGCTGACAGCCCGGACCGTGCCCGAGATCAAGGGCTTGAACATGCCCGCCGCAAACCCTATGCACAGCATCGTGATGACGATGCCCGAGTAGGTCTTGGTGTACAGGAGAAGCAGGATCGAAGGTAAATACGCGATATACGAGACGATGAGTACCTTCTTGAAGCCGTACTTGTCGGCAAAGGTGCCGGAGATCAGCGGCACTCCATAAGAAATGAGCAAGAACAGACCCTGGACGTTCCCGAGTTGCTCCATGGAGAACCCGAGGGAAGTCATGTAGATCCCGAACCCGAAATAGATGCCGTAGTACGCAAAGCGCTCCAGGACCTCGACGAGGTTGGCAACCCAGAAGACCGGTGGGAAGCTGGACAGGGTCTTCAAGAAGCCCTGGCTCTGCGGGGCAGTTGTATCGTTCATCGCATCCTCAATGAGTTGCCGGCCTCCCTCCCCTGGTCGAGGGGCCGGAGTGGGCGGCGTGGCCGGTGATTGTATTACAGAAAGTTCCTATTCGGAGGGTTTCGCTGGGCGCTCGGAGCGCGGCGACGGGGTCACGATCGCCACGAGGTTGTCCCACATGAATCGGGCCAGAAACAGCGGGTGGAGCGTCCTGAGAAGGATCTCGCGATACGGGGCACTTCCCGTGAAGGTGTCCCACAGCACAATGCTCATGCGCCGGCTCCGGCCCTCCGCCCGCTTCTGCTCGTCGGCGGTCATGCGCAGGACGGCGCGCCGCGAGAACCGCAGCTTCTGGATCATGTGCGTCACGAAGAAGACGATTCTGCCCAGCAGGTTGTCCGTCGCGATCGCCCGGCAGGCCGGCGCGTAGCGCCGCTCGAAGTCCTTGGCGGAGATTCCGGAGAAGACCGCCGTGGAGGCCGCGGCCTTGGCGGTGCGGTAGGCGGCCCCAATTCCGTCCTTGTAGAGCCGGGTCATGCCGCAGTCGCCCACGAAGACCACGCGGTCGGCGAACGGCCTGGTGGTGCCGCGGATGTTCATGCGCGGTCCGCAGCGACACGCCATCGTGCCCGGCTGCCAGCCGGGAGGCATGCACCCCTTGACCTCCGGTGAGTTGAGGAAGCTCGTCATCCGCTCGGTGTCGATGCCCTCCCCGAGCAGGCACAGGGTCGTGAAGTTGCCCTTGGGGATCATGGCGGCGAAGTCGATTCCGGGCATCGTCGGGAGGAAAACGTGCATCGAGCTTCCCAGGTGCTCTCCGATCGTCTCGTCTCCGAAGTGGTACTCCCGGATGAAGGTCTTGACCGTCCCTGGGGCCTCGTAGCCCAGCCCGGCTCCCTGGAACAGCTTCAGCGCCGACGAGTTCACGCCGACGGCGACAGCCAGAAAGTCATACGTCTTCGGTAGTCCCTCCGGAATCTTGATGCGGGGCCGTCCATGGTTCCAGGTGAGCTCGTTGACTCGACCGCGCACAACGCGCGCGCCCTTCTTTGTGGCCATGGTCAAGAGGTGCGCGTCGAAGCTCTCCCACCGGACCTCGGCCATCTCCTTCGGACCCGACCCACGGTTGACCGCCCCGATTCGCTTCTCTTGGAGCGGGGTCTCGATGTGTACGGTGCCGACATCCATGTGCAGGACGTAGGAGTCGATGCCGCGCTGGACCACGGTCGGGGGCATGTTGATGCCCTCGGCGGCGAGGGCCTGCACGAGAGATTCCGAGAGGATCCCTCCGCAGTGATTGCAGCCGCCGGGTCCGGCCTCCGAGAAGCTCTTGGGCTCGTAGATGTCGACGTCGATCTCGATGCCCACGCGCTCGGCCATGTCCAGCAGGAAGTAGGCGAAGAACGAACCGGCCGGGCCACCGCCGACCACGGCCACGGTGGAGCCGTCCTCGAGGCGGAGCGCCGAGGGTTTCTCGTCGGACGACGAGGTGAGACTGCGCTCGAGATCGTCCCTCGGCATTCACCCCTCTTCAGCATCGCGAATCGCTACTCTCAAATGGTCCAGGGCGGGGGTGGTGTCAAGAACAGCCATCATGGAAACTCGACTCTTTTCGTCCTGTTTCCGTTGACGGGCCGCAGCTCACGGTGATATGCAGGTCCGCACGGGGTCGAACCCGGGAGGTCAGCATGAGCGAGTGGACACGGATCTGTATCTCGGGGTTGCTGGTATTGGCGCTGTCGGCTTGCGGTGGAGGCACCGGAGAAGAAGACGCCGCAGAGACCCGGGCCGTCGCCGGGATCGACGCCGACATCGGCAAAGCGGTGGTCACCCTCATTCGGGCGTTCGAGCTTCCCGATGGTGTCGCGAATGCGGTGCTGCTCGGCGAGGGGCTGGTCGCTCTGGACACGACCGACCACGACGGGGATGCCGACTCCCTGTGGGTAGAGACTCTCGACATCAACGAGAACGGCAACATGAACGAGACCCAGCTCTTGTGGGACGACGAGGACAACATCCTCTACGCCTACGCCTTCGAGAAATTCGATTGTCTGCGCGGCGACGGCACGGCCGACGGTGGGATGCTCGCTGCGATCTACGGCGAGGAGAACACCCGCGGTGCGCCACCGGGCTCGGGCTTCTACGTCGTCGGCCTCGATGCCGGCGAGTGCTTCGCCCGGACCGCCATGTTATGGGGGTGTGAGTTCGACGAGACCGGAGCGAAGTCGAAGTGCGGTGAGGCCACCATCGATCCGGCCACCGGTACACTGGAGATCACCACGATCCAACCGATAGACTGATCGCTGAATCAACATTTCGTGCTGGCTTGACAGATCGATTCGAGGATCCTATCGTACCGACAGGTTCCGGGTCCGCGACTCCTCGTACACAAACGATGACTTGCCGTGCCGAAGCCGAGCCCGAAGTGGATTTCGCGCGTCGGCACCGAACTTGGCCCGTGGTGGGCGTCGAGGACGGGAACCGTGTTTCAAGCTCCCCGAGCGGGAGCAAGGAGTCTTGAGAGAATGGGAACGAGATTGTTTGTCGGCAACCTTCCTTTCAGCATCGACGAGTCGGAGCTGCGGGAGCTTTTCGGAACCAACGACCGCAACGTTGCGGAGGTGAAGCTGATCACTGATCGCGACACCGGGCGTCCCCGTGGTTTCGGGTTCGTAGAGATGGGCAGCAATGAGGAAGCCGACCAGGCCATCCGCGAGCTGAACGGTCACGAGCTCCAGGGACGGCAGCTCAACGTCAATGAGGCGCACGAGCGCTCGAGCGGCGGCGGCGGTGGTGGCTACCGCAGCTTCTGAGCCGTTAGTTAAACCACACGACTTGACCGGGGGCGTCTCTCACGAGGCGCCCTTTTTTCGTGTGTGCCGGGCTTGCTTGACAAGGGCCTCCGACCGGATATCGTGATCGGAGGCAAGAGGGCATTCCCTTCTTGTCCAGGTAGGAGTTCCAGTGCCTCCGAGTTCCACGACAGACCAGGCCACGGTCAAGTATCCCCCGCACTCGCCCCTTCGTGCCGACCTCATCGCGAAAGTGAACGACTACTTCAAGAGCAACGGACTGCGCCCGGACGGCGGTTTCCGCATGCGGGTCAAGACGGCGCTGATCCTGTCCTGGTTCGTCGGGTCGTACGTCCTGCTGGTCTTCTGGGCGACAACCTGGTGGCAGGCGATCCCTCTCGCGATCTCCCTCGGTTTCTCGGTGGCCGGCATCGGCTTCAACATCCAGCACGATGGCGGACACGGCGCGTACTCGCGTCGCGCGCTCGGGAACCGGGTTTCGTCGTGGACGCTCGATCTGGTCGGCGCAAGCTCGTACGTCTGGAACTTCAAACACAACATCATGCACCACCACTACACCAACATCGAGGGCGTTGACGAGGACATCGACGCCGGACCCACGCTGCGTCTGGCGCCGGGACAGCGGCGGCGGTGGTATCACCGTTTCCAGCATCTTTACATCTGGCTGCTGTACACGTTGTTTCCCGTGAAGTGGGCGTTGTACGATGACTTCCGGGACGTGCTGCGGGGACGGGTCGGTTCCCGGCCGATGCCGCGGCCACGCGGCGCCGACCTGGCGATCCTGCTAGGCGGCAGGTTGTTGTACTTCGGCTGGGCTCTGGTGCTGCCCCTGGCGCTACATCCGTGGACCCATGTCCTGCTGATCTACGCCTGCTATTCGCTGACACTCGGGGTGACGCTGGCCACCGTGTTCCAGCTCGCGCACTGCGTCGACGAAGCCGCTTTCTGTGAGTTGCCCCGCGAGAACGAGCGAATGGAACGGGAATGGACCGCGCACCAGCTGGCGACCACCGTGGACTTCGCGCCGCGCAGCCGCTGGCTCACCTGGTACCTCGGAGGGCTGAACTACCAGGTCGAGCATCACCTGTTCCCGCGCGTCAGTCACGTTCACTATCCGGCCCTGGCCCCGATCACGCGCGAGGTCTCCCGCAAGCACGGGATCGAACACCAGTGCCACGAGACGCTCCGGAGCGCACTGCGCTCGCATGTGGGGTTTCTCAGGCGTATGGGCCGCGCCCCGGCCGTCGCCGAGAGCGCGTCCTCCTGAACGCCGCCGACCGCTAGCTCGCCGTGCCCGAGTGATCTGTCCCCATTGGGACGGACTCGGGAGTCCCGGCAATCCCGTCAGCGCGTCGCAACGCGGGGTGAGGCGTAGGATCTCCCACCCGGGCAAGCACCGCGAGATCGAGGAAATCTCCCGGAACCGGACCGCGGTGGGTCGCTCGCGAGGGCCGACACCCCCCGGCACGGTGCCGCAATCGCCAGGGGTGCTTCACCCTCGGACACACTGTAGACTCCGTCACCCGGCACTCCGAGCGCACTCCCGCAGCCCGGCGAGGAGAGTCTGGTGACAAGCGAGCCGATAGTGCCAAAACGAGACGTGAACGGGCCGCGCAACGCGTTGACGACGGGGACGGTCAACCCCATGCAACGGACCATGGGACTCATGGGCGCCACCGGCGTGGGCGTCGGTGCGATCGTCGGCGGCGGAATCCTCGCGTTGGCCGGCGTGGCGTTCTCGACGACCGGGCCGAGCGCGATCGTCGCGTTCGGGCTCAACGGGGCGATCGCGCTCTTGACCGCCTTGAGCTTCGCGGAGATGTCCGCGGCGTTCCCGGAGTCGGGCGGCACCTACACCTTTGCGAAGAAGGTCCTGAGCGTGCGGGTCGCGTTCGGAGTGGGCTGGGTCGTGTGGTTCGCTTCACTCGTGGCCGCCGTGCTCTACGCGCTCGGCTTTGCGTCGTTCGCCCTGCTCGCAATCCACGAAGTGCTCGTCCGATGGGGCGCAGAACCCCCGGAGTGGATCGCATCCCGCTGGGTGGGCACGGGTCTCGCGATTGCCGCCACCGGCGGCTACACGGTCGGGCTGCTTCGGCGCACCGGCGGTGGCGGCCAGTGGATCAATGTCACGAAATCGCTGGTCTTTGTCTTCGTCATCGCGGGAGGGTTGTGGGCGCTGACGGGTATGGAGAGCGGAGAGGTCGTCACGCGGCTTCGTCCCTTCTTCCCGGGCGGTGCGTCCGGCCTGTTCCAGGCCATGGGGTTCACGTTCATCGCGCTCCAGGGCTTCGATCTCATCGCCGCCGTCGCCGGCGAGGTCAAAGACCCCGGGCGAAATATCCCGCGCGCGATGGTGGGGTCCCTCGGGATCGCCCTCGTCATCTATCTGCCTCTCCTATTCGTCGTGGCCGTGGTGGGTGTCGCGCCGGGCGAGCGGATCGCGGGCCTCGCGCAGGCGCAGCCGGAAGGCGTGGTCGCGATCGCGGCAGGCCGGTTCCTCGGAAACTTCGGCTACTGGCTCGTCATCGCCGCCGGTATTCTCTCCATGCTCTCCGCGCTTCAGGCGAACCTGTTTGCGGCGTCTCGAGTGGGTTTTGCCATGGGGCGTGATCGCACCCTCGCTCCCGCGATGGGTCAGCTCGACCCGCACAGCGAGACACCCCGACGGTCGGTCTGGGCCACATCGGGGATCGTGGCGCTCATTGTCCTCGTGGTCCCCGACGTGGCGACCGCGGGCGCCGCGTCCTCTCTGATCTTTCTCGTGACGTTTGCGATCGCCCACCTCATCAGCATTCTCGTGCGTAAGCGCATGAGCCCCGACGCCATGCCGTTCCGCGCGCCCGCCTTCCCGTTCGTGCCGCTGGTGGGCGGTATCGCATGCGTGGGGCTGGCATTCTTCCAAGGCGTCTCGGTTCCGCTCGCGGGCGTCATCACCGTGATGTGGTTGTTTGCCGGCGTCGGACTGTATGCTTTCCGTTTTGCCGGGCGGGCGCGAACGTTCGATGCATCCTCCGAGGCGGTCGATCCACTGCTCGTGAAGTACCGCGGGCGCAGCCCTCTGGTGCTACTGCCGGTCGACGACGTTGCGAACGCCGCCTCGCTGGCCGCCGTGGCAAGCGCCTTCTGCCCGCCGGGGGTCGGGCGTGTCTTATTGCTTTCGGCCGTCTGCCCGCCCTCCGAGTGGAAGTCAAGAGAGCTTCCCCCCAGCCTGATCGAGATGAGCGACGTGCTGCGCGAAACCGTGAATGAGGCGTTCACTTCCGGTCTCTCGCCCGAAGCGATGCTGACCGTGGCGCCGAATCACTGGAACGAGATCGCGCGGGTCGCGCGCCTCCATCGGTGCGAGAGCATCCTTCTCGGTTTCCGCAGTATGAAGGACCAGGCGCGCGAGCCCGGGTTCAACGAGCTCGTCAGCGAGGCTCATTCCGATGTCATCCTGCTCCGCATGCCCCCAGGTTGGCGGTTTCTCGAGACGAGGCGAATCCTCATCCCTATCGGTGGGCGGGGGATGCACAGTCCGCTGCGTGCGCGGCTACTAGGAAGCCTCCGACGGCAAACTGATCCTCAGGCCACCTATATCTGTCTTCTGCCTCGCGAGGTGAAGCCCGATGAGTATCGCCGTGCCCGAACTCTCGTCCGTATCCGCGCCGAAGACGAAATGGGGGGCAACGCGACGACCGCGGTGGAGTACTGCGACGATCCGGCGGGCGAGATCATCCGTCGTGCGGCCAAACACGACCTGGTGATCCTCGGACTCCAGCAGACCAAGAGTCGACATCGTGCCATCAGCGACTTTACCCTCCGTGTCGCTGAGGAAACCGATTGCGCGATCCTCATTCTCGGTCAAAAGATGGGTTAGGGATCCATCGCTGCTCCCGGAAGACGTACCCCGGTCAGAACGGATTCGGCAAGTTCAATCGTCGCAGCAGCGCGTCGGAACGCGGATCGGACCGCGGGGAGTCCACCTGCGGAAGCACGGCGAGGGCGTAGGCCCGTCCGAGAGGTAGCTCGGCTCCAGCTCCACCGTTTTGCGTGCGAGGTCGGCCGCCTCGTCGTGCCGCCGCGCCAGGTAGGTGTTGACAGTGCAAATGCAAGCCTCAACCTAGTCTCGCGACAGAATGCTCCGGATATCGTCTTTGATCTTCGTTCGGTAGTAGCCGACCGAGGAGGGGGAGGACATGATCATGTCGAGTTGACGGGTGTGGATCGTCAGGTAGCCGAGAATCCGGATCCGACCCTGGATGAATTTCTTTTCGTGACCTTCCAGTCGTGCGATCACATTGTCTTGGTTGAGCTCCACGTGAAATCCGCAATCCTCGAGGATCTCCTTCAAGAAAACGACGCGCTTGAGGCGTCGGTCGTAGTCGGCGGCACCACCCTTGAACTGGAAGCTGACGTAATTCTCGCCGGCCCTTTCGCCGACCAGCGCCTCGATGATGGAAAAGTGGGCGCCAAGCCTCGAGGTCAGACAGCAGTAGTTCTTGGAGATCATGAAGTAGTTGCGATCGGCGTAGCTCGAGCGGCGGCCCGCGGCGAGGTTCGCGTTCGTGGTGGCCTCGAGGATCACAGACATCAAGCCCTTGCCGTCGATCGGCGGCGGCCCTTCCCAGGGTATGGCGATGATGCCCTCCCACAAGGCGAGCATGGGGATCGAGGCGATGCTCTCGAGTCGCACGTACTTGCCCTCGACCTCCTCGCTGAATCCGTCGTCGAGGTTCAGGACCCACCACTGCATGGGGACGTCGCAGTAGAGTTGCTTGCTCGAACGTTCGGGAAAGTGGTGATCCCGGCCGAAGCCGAACATTTCCTGGACTGCCTTCTCGTGGCAGAAGCGCGTTATATCGTGCAGGGTGGTGCACTTTTCGGCAGTGAAGCCGGCCCCGTCGGGATCGAGGAGATGGAGCGGGGTAATGTGAGGAGCGGCGGCGGCGAGCGCCGCATGCACCGGGCTGCCGGCCATCAGGTTCCTCGGCGGATGCGCTCGAGCCAGTAACTTTTCGACGCGGCCCTCCCGAACGGCGCGACCGTCGGCATCGACGGTGACGACCTCGCCGACGCGCAGCCGCTCGACGGCTGCCTCGGCGCCGAACAGGGCGGGGACCCGAAATTCGCGCGCCACGTTGGCCAGGTGGCCGGCAACGGTACCCTGCTCGGAGACGACGGCGGCTGCGCGACTCAGCAACGTGGCCCAGCGAGGCAGAGGCTGAACGGTGACCAGCACGGCTCCGTCGGGAAACTGCAGCGCCTCGGGCTCGGTGCGCACGGTGAAGACCGGACCGGCCGCGGCGCCCGGACTGGCGGTGACCGTTCCGCGCAGGATGACGGGTTCAGGGGCCGCCTCGGCCTCGGCTTGTCCGCCGGCGCTATCGAGCGATTGCACGAGCGGTAGCCGCCGGCACTGGAGCAGCATGATCCTGCCGTCACGATCCAGGGCCCACTCGATATCCTGGGGCGCGTCGTCGTCTTCCTCGAGCCGCAGGCCCAGACGGGTCAGCTCCAACACCTGCTCGTCGGTGAGCGAGGGACGCGCGCCTTCCTCTCCGGACAGCTCGACCTGGCGGATCCCCTCGTCGGGGAGGCGTGTCGCCTTCTTCTGCTTGCGGGCGATCTCCCGACGCCGCACCTCCGGTGGGTCCCCACGCGCGACGACCCAGAGATCCCCCGCGACGCTGCCCTCCACTACGGCCACGGGAAGGCCCCAGGTGGAGCTGACGATCACGGAGTCGTCCGCGCTGTCTACCGGGTTGCGGGTGTAGAGCACCCCACCGGCGACGGCGTCGACCATGGCAAGCACACCGACGCACATGATCTCGCTCTCGTCGCGGATGCCTCGGTTCAGCCGGTAGATCATGGCGGGAAGGCTGTACTTGCTGGCCACCACGGCCTTGTAGGTGTCGAGCAGGGATCCCCCGGGAACGTTCAGCTTGGAATCGTGCTGGCCGGCGAAGGAAGCGTCGGGGATGTCCTCGCCCAGGGCACTGCTGCGCACGGCGACCAGAACGCCCGGGCCATCCGACCGCTCCAGAAGCGCGTATTGCTCCCGGATCGCCTGCTCGAGATCGCGGGGAATCTCCGCTCCGGCGATCAGCTCACGGATCTCGCCGCTCAACTCGGAGAAGTGTTCGAGCTGCTCGGCTCCCGCGGCCTGGAGGCGCCGGTCGATCTCGGTCTGAAGCTCGTTGTGCTCCATGAAGCGCCGGAAACCCTGTGCCGTGACGACGAAGCCGTCAGGAACTTCGATTCCCGGGCGCTGACGGATCTGGCCGAGGTTGGCCATCTTGCCGCCGACCTGGTCGGCAAGCGCCCGCGTGACCTCGCCCAGGGGCAGCGCCAGCTTTCCCTCCCCGGTGCGAGGTGCAGCCTCGACGATGTGGTTGACCTGCTCGCGGATCGACTTGAACCGCTCCTGCAGCGCCGCGTACTTCCCGGGGGCCAGGTCGTTCAGGCGCTTGGTCATTTGCCAGACGTGAGTGATCACTCGGGTGCAACGCGCCCGGACGAAGGTCATTCCGAAAGGCCGCAGCCCTCGCAGCGTCTCGTCCATCTCGGCCATGATCTCGAGCGCCTTGGTATTGGCGTCGAGCAGCAGCTTGAAGCTGTTGTAACGAGTCTTGAACTCGAGGCGCAGGTGCTCGGCCCCCGCGACCGGCTTGGCGGGTCTCCCGGAGGTGAGCCTCCTCAAAAGATCGCGCAGACGACCCATGGAGCTCCGGCGAATGGAGTAGCGATCAGTGCGACAGACGAAGTCCGCACCCCTCGAAGACGAGGATGATAGCGTAGCCGTACCACACGGTGTAGAGGACGTAGAACACCAGGGAGAAGACGACGATCCCCAGATTGTCGGAGATCTTCATCGGCACGATCCCGTAGTAGTTGTAGGCGCACTCGACGGCCCTCTTCTTGACCTCGGAGACGAGCGCGGCCTCGGCGAAACGGCTCTGTTTCTTCAGCTCTTTGTCCATGGCCTTCAGAGCCGACCACCACGCGAAGAGCGCCTCTTTCCCGTCACGACCGTACCTGGCCTCGGCTTCCTTGCTCTCGTTCTGGAACAACTGCCCCGAATCCGTCAGGCAGCTCCGCAGGGTCCGGGCCAGGTCGCCGCGTACCTTCACGTCGGTCCCAACCGTCTCGACCGTGGCATCGACGTTCTCGAACAGAGACTCCACCGCCAGCGCAAGCTCCACCTCTTTCATGGCCAGGGTCAACTCGAACTGGCTGCCCTCGTACTGTGCCACATCCTCCTCGAGCGCCGGGATGTAGTTGGCCGAGCCCTTGGAGATGGAGTTGTACAGCGAGTCCATGTATTCCAGGTAGTTCTGCCCGTTGAAGATCGGCATGAACATCGCGATCAGCCCGGCTGCGAAGATCGCCAGCATGGCAATACCCGCGATGAGGCGTTTCGAGCTAGCCGTCATGGGACCGTCCTCCCGCTCTCAGCACAGCGAAGTTGCCGAAAAACGTGCCGATCACCCACACCGCGAACAGGGCGATCACGATGAAGAACGCCCAGACGCCGATCTGGTCGAGGATGTGAACAGCCGTAGGTGGCAGCGAGAATACCTCCATCTCCACCAGCTTGCCCGGAAGGGCGAAGGCGCGGTTCACGAAGCCGGCCAGCACGGCCATGGCGTAGAAGCCGCGAATGGTGGTCCCCTTGACCACCTTGGTGACGAGAGCGCCGATCTGGATGCCGAGCAGCGAGCCCAGCAGCATACCCATGGCCAGGGTGTAGAAAATGAAGCCGTAGACCGCGTACTGGCTGATGGAGGCGTAGCCGGCCGTGAAGACGATCTGGAAGATGTCGGTCCCGACGGTCGTTACCGACGAGACGCCGAGCATGTAGACGAAAATCGGAAAGGTCAGGAAGCCGCCCCCGACGCCCATCACGGCGGCGGAGAATCCCACCAGGGCTCCGCTGAGAATCAGAAAGATCGACGAGATGCGCCGCCCACCCGGCACCAGCCCCTGATCGAAGGTCACCATCGGAGGAACTTCGATCGACTGGAGCTTCCTCGGTAGGCTGCCCAGGGCGGCGCCTTCCCGATCGAGCTCGTGCTCCTCGGTCTTGCCGGCTCTCTTGCGCGCTCTCAGGAAGTCGGACAGTGCGTAGAACCCGAGCGTGCCGAGCATCAGGACGTAGATCGTCGAGATGAACGCGTCGCTCAAGACCGGGTTGATCTCGTAGATGACGCGGTTGAGGATCCCTCCGACGGTAGCGCCGAGAATGGCGCCGAGCAGAAAGACCAGGGCCAGAGGGACGTTGACGTTGCCCAGCCGCCTGTGCACCACACTACCCATGATGGCCTTGGCAAAGATGTGGAACAGGTCGGTGCCGACGGCGAGGATTCCCCTGATTCCCGCGCTCATCAGGGCCGGGGCGATGACAAAACCGCCTCCCGCGCCGATGCAGCCGGTGATCAGCCCCGCACTCAGCCCGATGAAGATCGAGGCGACGAAGATGCCCATGCTGAAAAACGCCGGGCTGTAGGCCTTCTTGCCGCCGAGGATCTCCGGTGCGTCGCTTGCCAGAGGGCCGGCGAGGGCGACGGTCACCGCGAAGATCGGGATCACGAGCAGGAACAGGATGAAGATCCGTTTCTTGTCGCCGAGGATCGTGTGGGCCGTCTCGATCTCCCACCGGGCGTGGGCCCGCGCGGCCAGCATCATGTATCGGCCCAGCATCCTGAAGTACGTAGTCATTCCCGTGTTGGCTCCTGGCTACTCTCTCCGGTTCGCGACCGCCACCTGGCTGATCTTGGCTTCCTGGATTGCCTTTTTCTCGCGCGCGTCCTGAATCTTGTACATCAGCTCGTCGATGTCGCAAGGCTTCATCAGGTAGTCGAACGCGCCTTGCTCCATGCCCTCGATCGCCACCTCGACGTCCGCGTGGCCGGTCAGCATGATGACCTCGACCAGCGGCCTGCGTTTCTTGATCTCGCGCAACGTCGCCAGTCCGTCCATGCCGGGCATCTTGACGTCCAGCACCACGACATCGAACGGTCGGTCCTCGACTTGCACCAGGGCGTCACCCCCGCTGTGAACCGCCGCGGCGTCGACGTTACGCTTCTTGAGGCGCTTGACCAGGGCCCCCAGGAAGCCTACCTCGTCATCGACGAGCAATACCCTGCACGAGTCCACCCGCCTCACCCCCGTTGCTTGGCCGCCTGTCGGATCTTGGCCAGTAGCTCTTCCAGATCGCACGGTTTCATCAGATAGTCGAAGACGCCCTGCTCCATGCCGTGCCGCGCGGCTCGCTCGGATCCGTGACCGGTGAGCATGATGACGGCCATCTTGGGTACCATCTTCTTGAAAATCTTGAGGACCTCGATGCCATCGATGTCCTCCATCTTGAGGTCCAGAACCGCCACGTCGAAGTCTCGGCGGCGGAGGATCTGGATCGCTTCCGATCCACTGTAGGCCTTGACGACATCGATGTGTCTCCTGGCGAGGCGGTTGGCAAGGACGTCGACGAAGCCCTTCTCGTCATCCACCAGTAGGAGCTTGATCGGCTCCGCCTTTGCCTGATCCTTTTCCATGGCCGTTTGCTAGTCCCGCCGGGCGGCGATCTCCTTGATTCGAGCCAGGGTGATCTTCTCTTCCTGGACGTGCTTGCGGGCAGCGGCTTGCTCCACCTTGGCCACCAACTCGTCGATGTCGCAGGGCTTCATCAGGTAGTCGAAGGCGCCGAGCTTCATGCCCTCGATGGCCGACTCGACCGTCGCATGGCCCGTGAGCATGATCACCTCGACCAGGGGATGGTCCGTTTTGATCTGCCGCAAAGTCTCGATGCCGTCCATTCCCGGCATCTTGACGTCGAGGATGACCACCTCGAACAACCGACTCTGCCCGAGCTTCTCCAGGGCCTGCGCTCCGTCATGGGCCGGCGTGATGTCGAGCTCCCTTTTCGACAGGCGCCTGGTGAGGGCCTCCACGAACGGGGCTTCGTCGTCTACCAAGAGAACGTTGGCTCTGGCCATCGCTGCATCTCCTGCTCAGCAGTTCATGCTTCTTCGAGCATCTGGGCTTCGATCGGCGTCTGGGCGACCGCTTCCTTTTCGGGCAGCGGCAGCTCGATACGAAACGTCGTGCCCACGTCGATCGCACTGCGCACGTCGATCTTGCCCCCCATCTTGGCGATGATGCCGTAACAGATCGATAGGCCCAGGCCGGTTCCCTTGCCGACCGGCTTGGTGGTGAAGAAGGGGTCGAAGACCCTCTCCAGGTTGGCCCCGGGAATCCCGGGTCCCGTGTCGGCCACGCGGATCACGAGGCTCTGGTTCTCTGTCTTGATGCTGATGTGTATCTTCCCGCCCTTCTTTTCCATGGCATCGATCGCGTTGTTGATCAGATTGAGAAAGACCTGCTGCATCTCGGAAACGGAGGCGTGCAGGGTGGGCAGGGCGCGCTGAAGGGTCGTGACGATCTCCACGTTGCTGTACTTCGCCCTCTGCGCCGACAGTGCCACCATCTCGTCGATCAATTCGTAGAGGCTGACCTCTTGGATCCGGGCATCGGTCTTGCGCGCGAAGCTGAGCAGCTTGTGCGTGATCTGCTTGCACCGGCCCCCCTGGTTCCTGATCTGCTTCAGCGAGCGCTGGAATTCCTCGAGCTGCTTGGTGTCCTGGAACTCCTCGTCCTCCAGCAGGTCTTCCATCCACCCGGCTTCTTCGACCATCGTCGCAACGGGGTTGTTGATCTCGTGCGCGATGCCGGCCGCCAGCTCGCCGATCGCGGCCAGCTTCCCGGTCTCGACGATCTGCTGGTTCATGATCTGCTTCTGCTCGTCCGACTCGGCGAGGCAACTGACCATCTTTCTCGCCAAAAGGAACGCCGCGGCGACGCTGGCCAGGCAGGCCACGGAGAAGATCACCAGCGTCAGGTTCAGCGCGTTGCGGAAGCTGGAGAAGGCCTCGGCGGCGTGCTGCTGGTAGACCAGCATCCAATCGACCTTGTTGAGGTAGGCTGCCACGTAAATGTTTCTGATGCCCGACGGGTCGGAACCCTTGAGGACGTAGATCTCCTCCCCGCGGTTCTCCTCGTCGCGGAGGAGGTCCATGTAGGGTCCGTTCTCGAGGTCCAGATCGTGCCGGGCTTCCGTCTGGAGGCTCCCGTCGCGGTTCAGGATGAAAGCCGAGCCCGTCCTGCCGACCCGGATATCCTCGACCAGCTTGTTGAACGCCGCGAAATCGATCGTCGCCCTGAGGATCCAGGGTTGCTCACCCCGCACGCTTCTCACGGCCACGATGAAATGCGGCAGGCCGCGCAGGCCGCGGAAAACGTCGCTGATGAAGTACTCCTGGTCCATCGCCTGCTGGAACCAGTCCGCGTCGGAGTAGTCGACGCGAGCGAGCCGGAACGGCCCCGCGTAAGCCACCTGAGTGCCCTGGGAGTTGACCACGCCCAGGTCGACCATGACCGGGCTTTCCTCCTGCTGCATCACGCTCAGCCGCTCCCGCAGGAAGCTCTCATCGCTCAGCTCGTCGTAGTCGAAGGTGCGGGCCAGGACGCGGATCTCGCCCAGCTTGACGTTCAGGAAGCTGTCGATCGTCTGCTTGTGCTTGCCCACCAGCTCCTCGAGGTGAGCGGTCACCTTCTCGCGATCCGAGTGTCTGAACTCGTAGAGGATGACCCCGCTGATCAGCAGCAGAGGCACCATCGAGACCGCCACGATGAGAAGCGTCCAGTACCTCTTGTGCGACTTGTACGACTTGGTGGCCATCATCGGTCGTCCGTGGGCGTCCGCTCGGACAGGACCGGCTTGCAAGCGGCGCGCCAGCTTGGGTAGCCACGGAGATTATAATCCAGCGATGTCGGGTAGTTCCATACAGTGCAACTCGCTCAGCAACAACGAGATACCTGAGAAGCGACCTCACCCGGGCCTCGATCGACCGAACCCGGCTCGCGTCCGCGCCCGATGTGTGGCCCGCAGCCGCCCGGTCGAGCTATAGTGCCCTGCCTTCTGCACTGTGTGGGCTTCTGTGGTGAGAGACGCGATCCTCTCCGCTCGATTCACTCTTCGCGTTCCTGCGAATCACCCCTCCCTCGATCGCACCCGACGGGAACCGGGTCGCTCCTGGACGACCGCGGAACGGACGATCTGACGGTAGCTGCGGGAAGCGAGCTGAAAGGAAACGAGACATGTCCGACTCCAAAGAAATCCTGATCGTGGAGGACAGTGAAGATAACGTGATCTTCTTGGCGCAGATTCTCGAAGATCACGGCTATCGATTTCGTGTCGCCAGAAACGGCAAGGAAGCCATGGCCGAGCTGGGGGAGAGGCGTCCGGATCTGGTCTTGCTGGACCTCATGATGCCGCGCAAGAGCGGAGTGCATGTTTATAATCACATGAGAGAAAAGCCCGATCTGGCCAAGATCCCGATCATCATCGTCACGGGAGCATCCGTGGCCACCGGCGTAGACATCAGAACGGGCGAGGAACAGCCCAGAGACTCCTATGGAGACGAAATGGCGCGTGGGCTGGGAGCTGTTCTCCATGACGCCCTGAAGGGCGTGGCGCCGGACGCTCTCATAGAAAAGCCGATAGAGCCGCAGTCGCTGATCCATAAGGTCAACGAGCTACTCCGATAGACCGCGATAATGTGCGACCGTCATCGCAGGGGAATCGTCTCTCATGTCCCTGAACGGCAATAACCGGGTCTCGCCGAGGGACCCGGCCTCCGATCGGCCCCCGACCGTTCAGCGGCGGATTCTCGTGAGATTGGTGCCACTGCTCACACTGCTCTTTGCCGCAGTTCTGTACTGGCTCGGCGAAGATCTCGAGAAGACGCTCTATTCGGCAAACATGGAGATCGCCCGGCAGTCCAACGTCATGACCGTTTACGCGGTCGAGACATCGATGATCACCGACAGTGTCCATCAGCCGTGGGACCTCATGGCGCAGCAGTTTCCGCGAGTTGAAGGCACCGAGATCGAGGTCATCAATGCCAAGGGCGTGGTTGTCTTCTCGACCAATTCGACAAGGCTCGGGACTCGCGGTGAGCTCAGCGGTCCCTCATGCTCGGGATGCCACGAGGGAGGAACGACGCGGGCCACGACCGAGACGACCGTCATCACCACGTCGGAGAAGGAAGACCACCTGGTCTTCGTCGCCCCGCTTCGCAACACCAAGAGCTGCCAGAAGTGTCATCCGGCCCAGGAATCGAAGCTGGGTATGGTCAGGGTTCAGCGAGCCCTGGGTCCGATTCAAGGATACATCCGGGCCATGCAGACAGGTGTCGCCGTGGCTGGCGGCATTGCTTTGCTGATCACCATGCTGACGACGCAAATGCTACTCGGCCGCTACCTGGGCCGTCCGCTCCGCAAGTTGATGGCGGGTGCCAGGGCAATCGGTTCCGGTAATCTGCAACACACCGTTGAGGTGTCTTCCCGCGGCGAGCTTTCGGTCCTCGCCGATACGCTCAACGCGTCCACGGCACGCCTCGCCCGGTTGCAGGAGGAGCTGGTCCAGACCGAGCGGCTCGCGGCAGTTGGCGAGACCGTTGCGGGGCTGGCTCACTGCCTGAAGAACACGCTCAACGGCTTGCGCGCGGGGCAGTATGTCGTCGACCGAGCCGTGGAGTTGAACGATCCGGAGAAGTTGCGCACGGGCCGGCGGGTCATGAAAAGCGCCGTCGCTCAAGTGGAACGGCTCACGTTCGACATGCTCTACTACATCAAGGAGCGAGAGCCCGAGCTCGAGCCCGTCGATCTCAACCAGATCGTCCAGGAAGTCATTGACGTACTGCAGGAGTCGGCTGGATCACAGAAAGTCGATATCCGCGCGGAGCTGGACCCGGAAATCGGGGCACAGGCTCTGGATCGCACGGCGATGTACCGGGCCCTCCTCAACCTGGTGACCAACGCGATCGATGCATGCACGGAATCGGAGTCAGGAGATCTCGTTGTCGTGAGGAGCCGGATCGCCGGCCCGGACGAGATCATTCTGACCGTCGAGGACAACGGTATCGGGATGTCCAGCGAGGTCCGGTCCAAGCTGTTCACGCGCCTGTTTTCCACCAAGGCGGGCAGGGGAACCGGTCTCGGGCTCTCGGTCGTCAAGAAGATCGCCGAGGCGCACGGGGGAAGCGTCGCGGTCGAGTCGGAGCCGGGTCAAGGCTCGGCTTTTCACCTCCACCTACCAAGAGCCTCGGCCTGACCTCGGACTCGACGCCGTCCCTCGCCGGGTGCCTCCCGCCTTTCAAGATCGACGTTCCCTCAACTTCGTTCCTGTTCCGTAACGCCTGGGGGCAACGGTGCAGACGGCGAGTCGTCTCCGTAAGCAAAGGCACTCGGTGTAACCCATTCCAGATCAACATCTTGCGTCGAATGCACGCGGCACCGCGTCGCCGTCACGCCGCTGTGTTGCGTCGCAGTAACACCGCCTGCCGAGACCGTCGAGAGAGATTGCCGCGTAAGCCGTTTTTTCTCAAATGCTTAGGCGCCTTGACGCCGGTGGCGCACGGATTGCTTTCCAAACGGTCGGCTCGATGCGAATCGGGCTCGGTCTAGAGAAACACATGGCGCCGGTCACACTCGATGGTGGGTCATCAGGCCTCCGGTGCCGCAGCGGGTCTTGACGGCGACCCGGACATGGAGGTGATGGATGCCGAGTTTCGTCATCCCGGATAAGTGCGATGGCTGCAAGGCCCTGGACAAGACGGCTTGCCAGCACATATGCCCGAACGACCTCATGGTGCTCGACAAGGACGCCATGAAGGCCTACAACCGGGAGCCCGAGATGTGCTGGGAGTGCTACAACTGCGTCAAGATCTGCCCCGTGCAGGCCGTTGACGTGCGTGGCTATGCGGACTTCGTTCCCATGGGCGCGTCGGTGGTTCCCATGCGCTCCACCGACAACATCATGTGGACCGTCAAGTTCCGAAACGGGACGCTCAAGCGCTTCAAGTTCCCGATCCGCACCACCCCCGAAGGCGAGGCCCAGCCCGCCGGCGGCTTCAACGGTGAGCCCCCGCTCGAGGGTCCCACACTGTTTACCGAACCTGATTCCCTCGGTCTTCCCGAGGTCTGGACCACGAAGTAGGAGGTCGGGAAGTGCGTGATATCGAAACCGTTGTCGTCGAAACCGATCTTCTGATCCTCGGGGGCGGGATGGCCGCGTGCGGCGTGGCCGTCGAGGCCGCCCACTGGGCCAAGAAGCACAATCTCAAGGTGACCCTGGTCGACAAGGCGGTCATGGAGCGATCCGGCGCCGTGGCCATGGGTCTTTCCGCCATCAACCAGTACGTGGGCCTCAGGGACGGTCAGAACTCCGTCAAGGACTACGTCGACTACGTGCGCAACGACCTCATGGGCGTCACCCGTGAGGATCTGGTCGCCAACATCGCCCGCCACGTGGACTCCAGCGTCCATCTGTTCGAGAAGTGGGGCCTTCCGATCTGGACTGACAAGGAAGGCGCGTACGTCCACGAGGGTCGCTGGCAGCTGATGATCAACGGCGAGTCCTACAAGGTCGTGGTCGCCGAGGCGGCCAAGAACGCCCTGGGCGCCGACAACGTCTACGAGCGCGTCTTCATCACCGGCCCGATCGTCAAGGACGGCCGCTGCGTCGGGGCGTACGGTTTCTCGGTCCGCGAGGACAAGTTCTACGTCTTCAAGGCCAAGGCGGTCGTGGCCGCCATGGGTGGCGCGGTGCACGTCTTCAAGCCGAGGTCCTCGGGTGAGGGCCAGGGCCGAGCCTGGTACCCGCCGTGGAACGCAGGCGCCTCCGCTTTCTTCACCCTCCAGGCCGGCGCCGAGATGACCTGCCAGGAGGTGCGCTTCATCCCGGTTCGCTTCAAGGATGCCTACGGGCCGGTCGGCGCGTGGTTCCTCCTGTTCAAGTCTCGCGCCACCAACGCCTTCGGCGGCGAGTACATGCAGGAGCGCCGCGACGAGCTCGCCAACTGGAAGCCGTACGGTCACGTGAAACCGATCCCGGCCAACCTACGGAACTATCTGGGAATGCTCGACGTGATGGAAGGCAAGGGCCCGATCTATATGCGGACCGAGGAAGCCATCCAGAAGATCGCCGACCAGTCCCCCGATCCCAAGGCC
>Ga0316187_10000561_pt1 | contig 29626 bp, 23 predicted proteins | sample CroRivburrow1_MG_FD_204927 | JGI IMG/M metagenome (GOLD analysis project Ga0316187, IMG submission 204927) | Coastal sediment microbial communities from Maine, United States - Cross River worm burrow 1 | ecosystem: Environmental > Aquatic > Marine > Coastal > Sediment | place: USA: Maine... | reverse complement strand
ACCGAACGCCCGGTCACCGGGCGACAGAACCTGCGATGGGTCCTGATCAACGGGGGCGAAGTTGTGACGGTTGATGACCGCGGCCCGACCGTCGTCGAGGGTCAACTCCACTTCGTCCGAGGTCACGGCGGTGACCACTCCCTCGAGGATCTTGCCTTTCTCCGCTCGCCGTTTGGCCGCGCCTTCGCCCCCTGGCGGCAGCGGCGTCGACTTCTTCTCCCCAGCCGGTCCCTGCTGCCCGGCCTCGACCGCCCCAACGGACGGCGCCGCCGGAGCCGGAGCGGCCGTGCCAACAACTGGAGGCGCATCAACAACGGCAGCCGAGTCCGTATCCCCTGCCGCCGGTTCCGCCAGTTCGGCTGAAGCGGCCACCGTGTCTGCCAGCAGCTCAGTGGAAGCCGACGACGCAGCCTCCACCGCTCCAGAAACTTCAACCGACCCAGAAGGTGCAGGCACCTCAGTCGGGGCAGGCGACGGAGCTGCATCACAAGGCGAAGCCGGTTCAGGCGGGGGCGGTGGCACCGCTTCGGCCATTGGGGCCAGCTCAGGTGACGGCACCGCTTCGGCCATTGGGGCCAGCTCAGGTGACGGCACCGCTTCGGCCACCGAATCCGGCTCGGGGGTTGGCTCCGCTTCGGCCACCGAATCCGGACCGGCGGTCGCGACTCCAACCGGCAAAGTGCTACCGGTTTGGAGTTCCTGACCCTCGGTTGAATCGGTGTCCGTCACGTGGGCGCCGTCCAAGTCGAGGGGTGGAACCGACGGGGGTGGAACCGAGTCAGCACCCACCTGAGAGTCTGGCTCAGTCGTGGGTGGAACTCTCGCTGGTTGGTTGTCGCTGCGGCGCGGCCGCGTTTCGTCCGCATGGGCCATCCAACAAGAGTAGGCACTCAAATGCGTCCGGTGCTACATCTGTTCCAGACCAGATGAAACTATTCTGTCAGACCGATTTCTTGGAGGACAACATCGGGCGACTCCACCATGCCGGTGTAGAAGGGTCCGAACTCGGCGAACACGGCCGATGCCTCATCAAATCGCATGGTGTAGACGACCTCCTTGAGGTCGTCTACATGCTGGGCGAAGAGGGTCACGCCCCACTCGTAGTCATCGAGACCGGTCGATGCAGTGATCAACTGCACGAGCCTGCCCGCAAACTTACGACCGGAGGTGCCGTGCTCCATCATCATCTTCGTGCGGTCCTCCATCGAGGTCGTGTACCAGTTCTCCGCTGAGTTCCGGCGCTTGCTCATGGGGTAGAAACACCAGGCACTCTTACCCTCGGGCGGAAGCTCGGGGTACAGCCGGGCCTGCTTCATTTCGTCGGGCACCCCTGCGGCGTATTCGCTGACCTCGGTGAGTGAGAGGTAGCTATCGACGAGTTCAAGCCCGGCTCCGGTAAGTGCCGACTGCAGTTTGCGCAACGACCACAGGTCTTTATCGAGAGCCATAACGGCCAGATCGGCCTTGTGGCCCAACATTGCCACCGTCACCACCTGCAACCCTCGTTGACCTGCGTCATCAACGGCGGCCAGAACGGCTTGGGGGTCGGCCAGGGGGGTCGGCTTGAGGAAGAGATGGAGGACGCCAAGGCCAACGCTGGGTGATGCTGGATCAGTCATTGGCGTCAGTGTACGACCAGCGTTCAGATCAGCTGCTCGGGGCTGTAGATGTTGCCGACACCGTCGCGGATGAAGGCCACCAGGGTCATACCAGCCCGGCGGGCGGTCGATACCGCCAGCGACGACGGCGCCGACACCGCCACCAGGGCGGTGAATCCTGCCGCCCACGCTTTCTGCACCATTTCGAACGAACCCCGGCCGCTGACGATCAGGGCCAGGTCGCGAGCCGGCAGGGCCTGGTCGAGGAGCAATCGGCCGACGACCTTGTCGACAGCGTTGTGTCTACCGATGTCCTCCCGCCCCACGACCACCGACCCGGCACGGTCGAGGGCAATCGCTCCGTGGGCGCCGCCGGTGGCGGCGAACAATGGTTGGTTGGCGGTCAGGGCCTCGGTGGCACCAACCAACAGCTCGAGCGGCCAGGGTTTGTGGGGCGGCAATGCCGGTAGCCGCTCAACCAGTTCAGCGATGGCTTCGGCTCCACACAGCCCGCACGACGACGAGATCGAACCCAGTCGTGGTGTCGGCTCTGGAGCCCGCCCACCGGTGTCAACCGTCACCACGTTGAAGTCGGTGCCGAACGCCGGACCGGTGGCGCAGTAACGAATGCCGGTTACCGGAGCACCGGCCAACAGCCCCTCGCTGTGACAGAACCCGACCGCCAACTCAAAATCATGACCGGGGGTCCGGATCGTCGTCGCCACCAGGGCATCGTCAAGGTGGATGGCCATCGGCTCCTCGACGAGCAACTGATCGGGCCGACGGCCGCCGGATGTAGCACCGGTCCGTCTGGTCAGTATCGATTCAGTACGAGCGCGGGCCACACCGTCAAGCCTAGAGAAACGACCTCGAAGCGTCACCATTCGCCGGCTCGTTGCCGAGCCGGCGAATGGTGACGAACTCAGTCGGTGATGCGCTGCAGGCTGGCCGACAGGTGATGCGTCAGTGGGAGTCCAACCGCGGCCATGGCCAGGTCGTAGCGCAACTCGTCGCCGACAAGTTCGAAGCGGCGACGTACCTCGGTCACCGACTTGGCCGTCGGCGTGCCGTGTATCACCAGCGATCGCAGGTCGATCACCGAACCGTCAAACTCGCCGACATCGACCTCGACGATGCCCGTGGGGTGCGACAACACCACCTCAACACCTTGAGCGTCGCTCGGTTCGTCGCCATCGGCCGTCGCTGCGACCAAACGCCAGTAGCCCGTCTCGACGTGAAGTCCGGCACCGGTCATGGCGTTTCGGGTCTTCTGGCCGTAGATCAGAAACGGCTTGCCGACATGACTGAACGTGACCTCTTCGATGTAGTCGAAGGAATCAATCGTGGGGTATGTCCCCGTCCCGGGGCCTCGCCATGTACCGACGAGGCCCCGAAGCGGTTCTAGATCAGGGTGAAGCTCGGGAGGAGTCACCGACTGCTCAGTAGTCACCCATGTCCATGTCGTCGTCGCCACCTGCGGGGGTGTCGCTGACAACAGCCTCGGTGGTCAGGAACAACCCGGCGATCGAAGCGGCGTTCTGCACGCCCGAACGGGTGACCTTGGCGGCATCGACAACACCGCAGGCCTTGAGGTCACAGTACTCGTCGGTTGCGGCGTTGTAGCCGTTCCAACCATCGAGGTTCCGGACCCGATCGACCACGACTCCGCCTTCCTCGCCTGCGTTCACCGCAATCTGGGTGAGGGGCATAGCGAGAGCCCGGCCCACGATGCGGGCACCGGTCGCCTCATCGGCGTCCTCCAGCTTGTCGGCCACGTTCATGACCGACTCCTGGGCCCGCAGCAGCGTGACGCCACCACCGCAGACAATGCCTTCCTCGATGGCAGCCTTGGTGGTGCTGACCGCATCCTCGATGCGGTGCTTCTTCTCCTTGAGCTCGACCTCGGTGGCGGCACCAACCTTGAGCACTGCAACACCGCCGGCCAGCTTGGCCAGGCGCTCCTGGAGCTTTTCCCGGTCGTAGTCGGAGTCGGTGTTCTCGATCTCGGCCTTGATCTGCTCGACCCGACCGTTGACCTCGTCGGCGGAACCGCCACCCTCGATGATCGTGGTCTCGTCCTTGGAGATGGTGACCTTGCGGGCCCGACCCAGCAGTTCAATGCCTGCGGTCTCCAGGCTCAGGCCGACCTCTTCGAGGATGACCTGACCGTCGGTGAGGATGGCCATGTCCTGCATCATGGCCTTGCGTCGGTCGCCGAAGCCGGGAGCCTTCACCGCGGCTACGTTGAGTGTGCCCCGGATTCGGTTGACCACCAGGGTGGCCAGGGCCTCGCCCTCGATGTCCTCGGCAATGATGACGAGCGGCTTGCCCGTCTGCATGACCGCTTCCAGTACCGGTACCAACTCGCGCACGGCGGTGATCTTGGAGCCGACGAAGAGGATGTAGGGATCTTCGAGTTCGGCCTCCATGCGCTCCTGGTCGGTGACGAAGTAGGGGGAGACGTAACCCTTGTCGAAACGCATGCCCTCGGTGAACTCAAGGTCCATACCGAAGGTGTTCGACTCCTCGACGGTGACAACGCCGTCCTTGCCGACCTTGTCGATGGCGTCGGCGATCAGCTCGCCGATGGTGCGGTCGTTGGCCGAGATGGCGGCGACCTGGGCGATCTGCTCCTTCTCGTCGACCTCGATCGAGCTGGCCCGAATGGCGTCGACGGCGGCGGCCGATCCGGCCTCGATCCCGCGCTTCAACGACATCGGGTTGGCCCCGGCGGCGACATTGCGCAGGCCGTCATGCACCATGGCCCAGGCGAGAACGGTGGCCGTGGTCGTGCCGTCACCGGCGACGTCGTCGGTCTTCTTGGCTACTTCCTTGACCAACTCGGCCCCGATCCGCTCCAGCGGATCTTCGAGGTCGATTTCCTTGGCAATGGACACGCCGTCGTTGGTGATGGTGGGGGCACCCCACTGCTTGTCAAGTACGACATTTCGGCCCTTGGGCCCAAGGGTGACGCGAACAGCGTCGGCCAAGATGTTCATCCCGGCTTCGAGCTTGCGTCGAGCGCTGTCGTCGAAAGAGATCGTCTTCGCCATGAGGTGGCGGCCTCCAGAAGTGAGATTGATGGTCTTAGCACTCTAGCGGTGAGAGTGCTAGATCCACGACCGCCGGACAACACCGGCCCCCGCTCCACGTAAATTCGCCTGGGGCACTAGAGTTGGGGACAATGAGTTCACCAGTGATTCGCAGCCGGGTACCGATTCCCGTTGTCGCGCTGGTGATCTTGGCCGTGGTGGTTGTCGGCCTCCTACTGGCCAAGGCCGCCGTCGCTTTCTTCTTCAAGCTGGTGACGCTGGCGCTGATACTCGCCGCTTTCGCCCTCGTCGCCGTCGTCGGCTCGTTCTTGTTACGCAAGGGCGATCGCAAGTAGGCGTGCCCCACAAACCGGGCCTGCTCTACAACCGGGCCAGCCTGACCCGGAGCTGTTCCTCAACCAGGATCAAGGGTTCGGCCAGAGCCCGGTCCAACCCGTACTCGGCGGCCAGGACCACGACCTCCACGTTGGCCTGTACCTCCAGATCCTCCTGATGGTCACCCACGATGGCCAGTACCGGGACCGCCTGCTCCCCGGCCCAGGCCACCACGCCACCGACCACTTTGCCGTTGAAGGACTCCTCGTCCAGGTAGCCCTCTCCGGTGACGACCAGGGCCGCCCCGGTCAGATGCTCATCGAGGCGCGACCATTCAGCGATTACCTCAAACCCTGGTTCGATCCGGCCCCCGACGGCCATCAGTCCACCGGCCAGGCCACCGGCGGCACCGGCGCCGGCCGCACCGCTCACATCAATGCCGTAATCATCGCGGTAGACCTGCACCAGGCGCTGCAGCCGACGTTCCAGGAACGAGACCTGGGCCGACGAAGCTCCCTTCTGGGGGCCGAACACCCGGGCGGCGTCCACGAAGCTCGTCCTCACGTCGGTAGCGACGATCAGGTCGATCTCCTTCATCCTGGCCGCCGGAGGCATGGCGTGGATCGCACCCCATCCCCCATCGGTGGTTGCGGAACCGCCGAGGAACACATGGATCGTACGAGCTCCCAACTCGATGGCCGTGGCGATGAGCTGACCGGTTCCCGTGGTGTCGGCGGCAACGGGATCGTTCTTCTTGGGCCCACCCGCCACTAGCAGGCCGGAGGCGGCTGCCATCTCGATGAAGGCGGTGCGACCTTCCAGCCGCCACGGGGCCTCGATCCTGGAACCGTCGGGACCGGCCACTGGCGTCGTCTTGTTCGCCCCGCCGAACACCGCCAGGGAGCCCTCGCCGCCATCGGCCATCGGCACAACGGTGGCCTCGACGCCGACCTCGGCCGCAACCCTTGTCGCCACCGTCGCCAGCTCCTGGCCGGTGGCTGTTCCCCGGAACTTGTCGAAGGCAACGACCACCCGAGGCCACTCAGCCGCCGGTGATGAGCCCTCACGATCGGAGGATTCGGTCGACTCAGGCACTTATGAGGCCGTCGGTGCCCATAACGACAACGACGTTGGCTGCTCCAATGTCGGCGACAGGGGACGCGGCTGACGAATAGGCGGCGACGGTAGCGGCCGCCCCCGGGCCGAACAATTCGGCGATGGAGCGGGCCTCGGCCTCATACCCCTCGAGGTAGAGGACCTGGCTCGGCCCCAAGCCATCACGGTTCTTGGGCGCCAACATCTGATAGCCCGCGGCCTTCACCACCTCCGAGCCCTGGGCGGCGACCCCCTTTGTCCCCTCGCCGTTCAGCACCAGAACCGCTACATCCCCCGGAGCACGTATCTCCGGGCCTGCGGGCGTTGTCGTGGTCGCGGCCATGGCCCCCTCGACGGTGGTCGAAGAAGCGTTGGGGTCGACGGCGACGGTTCCGGCGGCAGGATCGATGGTGGAGCTCGACCCTGTACCTTCAGAGGCCGCATCGGTCGGCTGGGCGACGTCCGTCGATGCTTCGAGCGTCGGGCTACCAGCTGCCGCGGCCTCCGACTCGGTGTCGTCGAGCCCTTGGGTGAGGACAAAGAAGCCGATGGCGACTGCGGTGATGATGACCAGCACGCCCCGAATCAGGTCGACCTGGCCCGAACCTCGCTCATCGTTCCTCTGCTGTTCTGGGTGCATGGTGACTTGGCTCCGAGACTCCAGATTCGGCCGCGAACTGACGGCCCGAACTCAACAGTGGAACAATTGGCGGGCCCGATGGGGGACCCAACCAACGTTTTCTGCGCCTTGCACCTTCGACGACGAACCACGACGGAACACCATGCCGAGGGGCCAGGGGGCCAGTGCCCTAGACTAGCAAACCAAGAGGCCCGAATAGCTCAGTTGGCCAGAGCGCTGCTCTTGTAAAGCAGATGTCGTCGGTTCGAATCCGACTTCGGGCTCGCACTTCAGCTGAGGGACAGATGGACCGTGCCGTCGGCCGAATCCGCTTGGACCGCCAGTTTCAGGCCGCCAAGCTCCGAAGCGGGAATTCGCCAGCAAAGGTTGCCTTCAATGGAACCCTCGAGCTGCACCTCGGCATCGAAGTCGAAAGGTTCCAGAACCGCCGAGCAACCGTTGTCGGCCATGGTGTATTCGGTACCGGTCGACCCGATGGCATGGAAGAACAAGCCGCCCAGGACTCCTGGGGCGGGGCCCGACTGGTAGGTCACCCGGACCCGGGTGAAGGCGAGAATCTCCGGCTCCAGGGGTGCGTCGGCTCCCGCTCCGTCCACAAACTGCGTCGTCCCATCGCTAACCGGCGACAACACTTCGATCACCCAGCGTTGTTGTTGACTGGAAACGGTGTCGTCGAAGAACACCACGACCCCGGTACCGAAGGCGTAGGGCTCGCCAACTGAACCCGGCCCGGTGGCTGCAGTGGTGGTCGTGGTGGCATCCTGGGACGACGGATCCCCGCTATCGCGAAACAGGGCAACAGCAATCGCCGCAACAATGACGATGGCGACAACAACTCCGGCCGCCACCAACGGCCACTTGACCCTCTCCTGACGGGTGGGTGGCGGTTCGTGTCCGTGGTGAAGGTCGTGCTCGCGGTGGTCGTCATAGGCCATCGAGCCGTCGAGGTCGCGGCGCCCATCATGTTCCCGAGAGTGGTCGTCATGGGCGAAGGGACCGTCGAAGCTTGATCGGGCGCCTTGGTAGTGATCGGCACCGCGGAAGCCGTCATCGGCGAGACCACCGAGGCCGACGTCGGCCGTCATGTTCTCGTTGGGTGGGTCGTAGGGGTGGGCGTCGTCGTTGAATGCCTCGACGGGGAAGCCATTGCCTCCGGGATCAACGAAGGCAGGCGGGTGGTCGATCAGGTCGGCATCGGTATCGGCCGGGGGAAAAAAGCCGGGAGAACCGCCATCAGCCAGATCGTGATCGTGTTGCCGATCATCGCCTGAGACCCTGTCTGGCGCCTGCTCGCCCGGGTAGTGGTCGTCCATCCCAGCGGGGAGGTTGGCGTCGGGGTGGAAGTCGAGGGAACCTGCTGATGCCTCGTCGTAGTGATCGCCGTGATCCCCATGGCCCTCGGCCACGGTATAGCCGTCGTCGAACCCCTCATCGCCATCGTCGCGGCCGACGCCATGGTCCTCGCCCCCAAACGACCCGGTCTCAAACGACCCGGTCTCAAACGACGCGCTCTCAAACGACGCGCTCTCAAACGACGCGCTCTCAAACGACGCGCTCTCAAACGACGCGCTCTCAAACGACGCGGTATCCAGGGGTTGAGTTTCGAACGAATCGGCATCTGACGGGGCAGGATCCAACGGCGCGGTTCCCACCGAGCTTGCGCCCAGTTGCTCGGCTGCCAACGGCGCCGTTTCCAGCAGCCCGGCCTGATGGGGCGCCATCTCCCCGTCCTCGGCCCCAACAAAGTCGGACCCGGATTCAGCGATCGGGAGCGTGGCGGAGCCATCTGCGACCGCTCCGTTCATGTCGGCGCCGCCGGCATCGACACCCGGGGGCTCCTGGGTCGCCTCCTGCTCGATGAGATCTACGCTGCCCTGGGCCAAGTCTGTACCGAGTTCAGCGTCGGCCATCGCCGCGTCCACCACGTCGGAGGAGGAATGCACCAAGTCGGAGGCGGCAGAGGCTGCGTCACCGTCACCGTCACCGTCGGCGAACGGATCGGCCCCGCCAAAAACGTCGTCGATGGAGGGAAGTTCGTCATAGACCGGGCGCTGCGACTCGGAATCGGTCTCCGGATCCACGTCGGCCGATCCGACTGTTTCGCTCGGCCCCGTGGTGACCGCGCCAGCGGTGGCTCCGACGCCCAAGGGACCAACATCAACCGGATCGGTCGAAGTGGATCCTGCTTCCGGACCGTACCCTTCGGGCCACCATTTTTTGTCGTCGGCCAGATACCAACCGTCAGGCGGCGGCCACTCGTAGAGGTTACCGTCCCACGCTGTATAGCTGTCCTCAGTCATCGCAGTTCCCAATTGACGTCGGGGCTGACTCGAAAAACGACATTCCCGTCACTCCGAGGCCGACTTTCGACGCCTCACGACCTCGAAGCATGCCACAGCAGCAGCCGCTGCAACATTCAAGCTGTTGAGTCCACCTTCCAAGGGTATAGCAACAAGTAGATCCGCTCGCTCCCGAACCAAACGGGACAGGCCCCGACCTTCGGCTCCGAGTACCAGGGCGACCGGCCCGTCGGCCATGGTCAAAGCGGTGAACACCGACGAGGTTCCAGCGGCGTCGAGCCCGACAGTGACGATGCCCGCCCCGGACAGCTTCGACAACGCAGAGGGAATACCCCCGACCACGGCCAGCGGCAGGTGCTCGACCGCGCCGGCGGCCGCCTTCGTCACCGTTGGACTGATGTGCACCGACCGGTGGCGGGGAAGCACGACACCGGTCACCCCGGCGCACTCGGCCGTTCGCAACAAAGCTCCCAAGTTGCCAGGGTCGGTGATGCCATCGAGCACCAGGAGGAACGGGTTGGCGACAGCCATCAGATCGTCGAAGTCGTGCTCAGGCAGGGGGGCCGCCCGGGCCACCACCCCCTGGGGGGCCGACGTTGCCGCTTCGGCCGCCAGGCGTTTGGTGTTGACCGACCTGACCGGCACGTCGAGCTCGTGGGCCAACCCGATGATGTCATCGATGATCTCGGCCTTCTCCAGCTGGTCGCCGACGAACACCTCACGCACGGGACGCGTCCCGGCGATGAGCAGCTCACGCACCGCATGCCGACCCTCAACCTGGTCACCCCCCAGGCCCCGCGACGAGCCGCGCCGGCGGCGATCGCCGCCGCTGCCACCGCCACGACCTGGCCGGTCAGCACTGCCACGACCGGTACTGCCGCCACCGCCACGGCCCGTCCGGTCACCACCACCACCACCGCCGCTGCCGCCACCGCGACCTGGCCGGTCGCCACCGCCACGGCCTGCCTGGTCACCACGCCCGCCACGCCCGCCACCGCCACCATCGGGACCGAACTTGGACCCCGACCTGGCCTTACCCTGGGTGTTCGGTCCCGGACGCGGCGCCCCAGAGGACGACCGACGTGGCCCACGCTTAGGTTTGTGGCTCATCGTGCTCCGATCAGGGCCGAGGCGTAACAGCAAACGCCAGCGGCCATCGCCTCTATACCTTCAGTTCGCTTACCTTTGACCGTCACCGGGGCTCCTGTTGCATCCGATAGACGCAGCTCCATGTCATGGCGGCGGGGAGCCAGCTTCGGTGTGTCCAGAACGACGGTACAGTCGACATTGAACACTTTCCAGCCGGCCGCCTCGAGCTGGTCCGCCGCCTTTCGCAGCAGATCGATGCTGTCGGCACCGGCCAGGGCCGGATCGGTGTCGGGGAAAAGCGTTCCGATATCACCCATACCGGCCGCTCCAAGCAGGGCATCGGTGCAGGCGTGGGCGATCACATCGGCATCGCTGTGACCAGCGAGCCCGCGGTGGCCCTCAAAACACACCCCACCGAGCATCAACGGTCGCTGCGGATCATCCGACCACGGATGGACGTCGAAACCCTGGCCGATACGAAGTCGATCAACGGCCACGGAGTAACGCCTCTGCGATCTCCAGATCAACGGGTTCGGTGATCTTGAGGTTCGACGACTCACCGCTGACGTGACGAACGACCAGCCCCTGAGCAGCGACGAGGGTGGCGTCGTCGCTTGCACTGGTGCCACCGTCGTGGGCGTCGCGCAGAGCTTTGATGGTGAAACCCTGGGGGGTCTGGACCGCAACGTAGGCGGAGCGATCAACCGGCTCACCCTCAACCGTGCGCAGGCTGTCGCTGATGGCCACCACCGGAACGGCACCGTCGGCGCCATCGGCCAGGGCGGTGATCACCCGCTCGATCAAGGCCGAGGTGAGCAAGGGCCGGGCGGCGTCGTGGACCAGGATATGGGTGGCACCGGCTTCGACCGCGTCCAGCCCAGCGCGAACCGAGGCCGAGCGATCGGCGCCACCGGCAACAACGGCGTCGACTCCGTCGATCTGCACCGTGTCGACAAGCTGCTCAGGGACGACAACGACCAGTCCGGCACACAACGGCTTGAGCGCACGAACCGACCAGTCGAGCACGCGCTGCCCTCCGAGCGGCTCCAGTTGCTTGAGTCGGCCGTAGCGGGCGCCGGAACCCCCGGCCACAATCACACCCCACGGAGTCATGCCGTGACCCTACCTCCACCGATTGGAGCCCCAAACGGCTCCCGAGGCCATCCGGAGCGCATGACGGGGCAACAAACCGCTGGACAGCCTGGTAGGGGTGGGGCTCTCGGCTGGGCTCTGGTCGATCTTCAGGTCCGTTGGCCACTACGGTGCAACGAATGGTTGACCGCGAGCACATCATGGCTGTCCAGCTCTTCGAAGGCCTCGACGAGGCTTCCCTCAACGTGTTGGGGGAAGCCAGCACGGTCCGGAAGCTGGCCCGGGGTGACGTGTTGTTTCACGAGCAGGACGAACCTGCTGAGCTGTATGTGGTCAAGTCGGGGCGCATCGCCATGGTCAACCGGTCGCTCGACGGCCGGGAGTCGGTGGTGGCATTGATGGAAGGGGGCGACCTCTTCGGCGAGATGCCGTTGTTCGACGGCCAGTCACGCTCGACCGACGCCAGAGCTTTGGAGCCATCGGAGGTGATCGCCATCCCCTATGTTCCCCTTCGCCAGATCTACACCAACGATCCGTCCCAGCTGTGGCGGGTGGTCGATCTCCTGGCCACCCGGCTGCGGGTGATGGACGGGGTACTGGCCGATTCGGTCTTTCTCGACGTGACCGGGCGCACGGCGAAACGTCTGTTGGAGATTGCAGGCGATGCCGACGATTTCTCCCTCCCGGTCACCCAGGAGGAGTTGGCGGGCATGGTCGGCGCCAGTCGGGAGCGGGTAAACAAGGCGATCGCCTCGTTCATAAAGCTCGGTTGGATCGAGCAACGGGACCGTCGCTACCACATCATCAACCGCTCACAACTCGAACTCCGCTCCCGCTAACACTCCAGCAGGGACGTTTCGGCCCCAGCCGAAACTCCAGGTGGCGGCCGCAGGCCGCCACACTCAGATCCGGTCGAGAATCGACGCCTCGGCCAGGCGACCGGTCCCCTCCTTGAGGGCTCGGGCCCGGTGGGGACCGACCCCGTCAACCGCTTCCAGTTCGGTGGTGGTGGCCCGCAGCACCCGACCCAGAGTGCCGAACCGGTCGATGACGCTGGAGACGACGGCATTGTCAACCCGGGGCAGCTTGGACAGCAACCGGTAGCCCCGGGGTTCAATGTTGGCGTCCAGTTCGAGCAGCTGGACCCGGCTCCCGCTGCCCGGCTCCAAGCGGATCACGCCTGCCAACACGACATCGTCGAACAGCGCCTCATCGTCCAGTGCGGCGACAGCGTCAACCGCTTCGTCGATGTTCATGGGGTCGTCGCGGTGGTAGTAGTCCATGAGCAGCAGCCGCCGATCATCGTCGATGCCGACCATCAGCTCCTCCATCTGCAACCTCACCAGTCGCCCGTCAGAACCGAGCTCAACCAGATTGCGCTCAAGTTCGGATGAGATCCTGACAACCATCTCCACCCGTTGCAGCACCTCGATGACGTCGCGCAGGGTTACCAGATCCTCCACCTCAAGCGCCGACAGGTTCTGAGAGACCGAATCGTGGCGGGCCCGGTAACGCTCAAGGGTTTGGATGGCCTGATTTGAGCGCTCCAGCAACCGACTGGGCGACGACAGGGGATGCATCTGATCGCCGAGGTAGACCTGAATCTCCTTACGGGACTCCGAAACGGCAACGGTTGCGATGTTCAGTGAGCGTGCCACCCGTTCCGCCGTTCGATGCCGGGTGCCGGTCTCGGACGTCTGCACGTTGGGATTGGGGACAAGATGAACGTTGGCCCTGGCGATGCGGCTGGCATCAGCGGCCAGGATGATGGCGCCATCCATCTTGGCCAGCTCGGAAAGTCGTTGGGGAGTGAAGGCGGCATCGAGCAGGAAGCCCCCGGAACAGATGTTCAATACATCGGGACCATCACCGATGATGATCAACGCCCCACGCCCCGAGAGCAGGATGCGATCGAGGCCGGTTCGCAACGGCGACCCGGGCGCGACCTGAGCCAGGGCTCGAAACAGTGCTCCCTCTGGCCGCGACTCCATGGCAACATGTTACGTGCACCGGAGCGGAGCCGGTGCACGTAACCGCTACCCGAAGTGAACCGGTCAGTTCGGATCGGGCGCCAGCGACAACGCGGTTGCGACATCCGGGGTCCGCATCACCCGCATCCCCGTCGGGCCCTGCGGAGCAGATGCAGGCACCAGGGCCGAACGAAAACCCAACCGGTACGCCTCCTGTAGCCGCAGTTCCAGCTGTGGCACCGAGCGCAGTTCGCCACCAAGGCCGATCTCGCCGCAAGCCACCAGATCGGGGGCCACCGGCCGATCGGTCAACGCCGAGGCCAGGGCCAGGGCCAAACCCAGATCTCCCCCTGGCTCAGTCACTTTTGCTCCCCCCGCAGCAGAAGCAAAAACGTCGTGCCGGGCGCTGGTAAGCCCAGCCCGGCGGGCCAGAACGGCCGACACCATGGCCAGACGCCGTGCATCAACGCCCTGAACCGAGACCGACCCACCGTTGGGAGCAACGTCGACGGTCAGGGCCTGCAGTTCGATCAGGATCGGTCGACGGCCTTCGAGGGTGGGCACGACAATCGAGCCAGGTAGGCCGGGGCGACGATCGATCAGGAAACGATCGGCCGGGTTATCAACCGCGTCCAGGCCCGAGGCCGACATGTCGAACAACCCCACCTCGCTCGTCGACCCAAAGCGGTGTTTGACCGCCCGCAGATAGCGAAGTTGGCCGCCGTCGTCGCCACTGAAGGAGAGCACGGTGTCGACCAGGTGTTCGATGACCTTCGGTCCGGCCAGGGAACCGTCCTTGGTCAGGTGACCAACGAGTACGACCGAGACCCCGGAGCGTTTGGCCATCGCCACCAACTGCTCGGTCACCGCCTTGAGTTGGGCGACCGAGCCGGAGCTGACCTCGGCGTCGCCCGATGTGACCGTTTGGATCGAGTCGATGATGGCCACCTGGGGTCCGACCTTCTCAACCACGTCGACGATGGCCTCCACGGTCACATCGTCGGTAACCAACAACGATGCAGGCACCGAACCCAGGCGGGCGGCCCGGGCGGCCACCTGGGAGACGGCCTCCTCCCCTGCTGCCAACAGCGCTGTCGCCCCCTGGGCGGCGACGGCCATGGCCAACTGCAACGTCAGGGTCGACTTGCCGACGCCGGGCTCGCCACCGATCAGGGTCACACCACCGGGAACCAGGCCCCCACCGAGCACCCGATCGATTTCGTCGATCCCGGTAGGCGAAGGAACGCACGCCTCGGAATGGAACGAAGCCAGTGAGCGGATGTCGGCGGGCTCGGCATAGGAGGCCGACTCCCTGGGCGGTAATCGCTTGACCTCCTCGACCGAGGCCCAGGCCTGGCACGAACCACACCGACCGGTCCAACCGGCCTGCTGGGAACCACAGTTGCGGCAAACAAAGTAACGTCGAGATCGGGCCATGACCCCAACCTTAGGAATCGGGTGTGACAGTGACGTGCTCGCCGGTCTCTTCCTCACCGTGGTCAAATCGCCGGATCAAGGGATGATCACGGGCATCGGCGATGGAACCCTCGGGAAAGAACCAGGCGGTGGCGAAGCCAAGATCCCGGGCCGCATCGAGGATGTCCAGGTCATCGTCGATGATCTGGATCCCCGACGGGGGCTCTCCGGTAACCCGACGCAACACCTCGAACAGCGGCAAGTCCGGTTTGCGGGCACCCACCGCGCCGCTGATCACCCAGGGATCGATCAACGCCTCAAGGTTGTGGCGCGCCTTGAGGCCCAGCGCCCATTCCTGGGCGTCGTTGGTGATGCAGGCGATTCTTGCACCCTCATCGCGACGCTTGCGTAGAAACTTGACCACGCCGGGCGTGAGATGGAACAGGCTCAGGTAGCCCTCGTCCAGGTCTGCTGGATCACCCTCGGCCCCCAGCGCGGCCCAGAACTGGCCGGTCGTCATCCGACCCAGGCTGAGGGTTAACGCCTTCGCCCTGATCTCATCGTCGCTGAGGATGACGCCCCGGTGACGGACGTACGGGATCAGCAGCTTCTCGATGTCCCGACCTTCGCGGTACAGCACGCCCATCCCGTCGAGGGCCACCACCTTGGGCCCCAGAGGAACTGGCGGCGTGTCTCCAGCAGCATCGGCGCGTTGCTCGGCCGGAGGTTTTGTGGCCGTTACCGGCTTCTTGGGGCCCGGTCGGTTGCGGTTCCGGCTGGCGCGACGCCGATCCGGCAACAAAATCCGCAGTAGTTGGGCGAAGACCACCACCGCGGCCAGGACCCCGGCCACCACTGCCACTCCCCGCAGGACAAGCGCCGACACCTGCCTGGTGGCAGAGGCCACGCCGACCGACACCACCTCGTCGGAGTCGAGCGAGGACTCCCAGGCCGAGCGCACTCCCGTCTCCGATGCCAGCAGCCCGGTCGGTGCCTCGCTCAGCAGTTCACCAGGAATCAGCACCTCGACCCTGAAGTTGATCTGGTCCTCGGTTGCCCCGTAGCGGGCGGCGATCGCCGACAGGCTTCTCCCCAGCGACTCCTCGAGATCGGGGTCGGCGAAGTCGTCGAGGTTGCTGGTGGTGTCGATGGTGCCTTCGACCTCGTACTCGACTCGGGCAAAGCTCGCCGTACGCCGAATGGTGAAGTCTCGAATCGGTCCGTCGTCGCCGGTCAGCTCCAACATCACCTCGGCAAACTGCGATGGCGTACCGAACTGTTTGGTTGCGGTCACAACGGTCGACCCGGCCGCGGTCCGTTCCGGGCGGTCGACCTTCCAACCGCTCTGGGCCAGGTCGGCCAGCAGCAATCCGGAGTCGTCACTTTCGAGCAGACCGGCGGCCGCCTCGGCGTCGATGGTAGTTGTCGCCTCGACGATGCCCGAACCGTTCTCCTCGACGGTTACGACAACGTCAAAATCGGCCCGGCAGGCTGACGCCAAAACTATGATCGGCACCAGCCAGAGGACTCGACGGAGCAGGGACATCGCCCGAAGTTTGCGCTTTGCCAGGCTCCGGCCAGACGCGGCTCTGGTCCCGGCGGGTGAAGCGAACGGCTCGAACACTGGAGCAACCCTAGTGGCATAGCAGCCACCGCACCCCTCGGACAACGAGAGCTGTGACCCAATCGCCGCTCAACCCAGGCGAAGCCCGAACGCGAGTGAGGTCCGGGCCGCTACGACCCGAACCCCACTCAACAAACTCTTCAGTACCTCAGCGGCACACTCCCGGGACGTTTCGGCCCCCGGCCGAAACTCCGGGTGCCGCTCTGCGGCACACTCAGTCGCCTGCTTCGGCCAACTCCGGAGTGGAAGGGGGCTGAAAGCCCTCATGGGCGATGAACGACAGTTCATCGACACCGTCGTCGTTGGTCACGACGTCGATCACGATGATCTGACCGGCCCGGAACTCCTTGTACAGCAGCTTCTCCGAGAGCACATCCTCGATGGAACGCTGGATCGCCCGACGAAGCGGACGGGCGCCCATGGTCGGATCGTAGCCCTTCTCGGCCAGATAGCCCTTGGCCTCGTTGGTCAGTTCGAGACCGATGCCCTGACCTTCCAGCTGGTCAACGGTGCGCTTGATCATGAGATCGACGATCTCGGTGACCTCGGCCAGGCTCAGCTCGTGGAAGACGATGGTCTCGTCGATGCGGTTCAGGAACTCGGGCCGGAAGTGAACCTTCAGGGCGTCGTGGACCTTCTCCTTCATCCGCTCGTAGCTGACGGCCTCGTCGTTCTTGGCAAACCCAAGCGTCGACTTGCGCAAATCCTGGGTACCCAGGTTGGAGGTCATGATCAGCACGGTGTTGCGGAAGTCGACCGAACGACCCTGGCTGTCGGTCAGACGTCCCTCTTCCAGGATCTGGAGCAAGGCGTTGAACACATCCGGGTGTGCCTTTTCAATCTCGTCGAACAGCACAACCGAGAATGGCTTGCGGCGCACCGCTTCGGTCAGCTGCCCGCCTTCCTCGTAGCCGACGTACCCCGGGGGAGAACCGACCAGGCGGCTCACCGTATGCTTCTCCATGTACTCCGACATGTCGAGCGTGATCAGGGCCGACTCGTCACCGAACAGGAAGTCCGACAGGGTTTTGGCCAGCTCGGTCTTACCAACACCGGTAGGTCCGAGGAAGATGAACGAACCCGACGGACGCTTGGGGTCCTTCAGGCCCGCCCGTGTACGACGAATCGACTGGGAAACGGCGTGGAGCGCATCTTCCTGGCCGATGACCCGCCGGTGGAGCTCGTCCTCCATGCGTAGCAGCTTGGCCGTCTCCTCCTCGGTGAGTTTGTAGACGGGGATGCCGGTCCAGATGGAGAGAACCTCGGCGATCGACTCCTCGTTGACCTCATCGAACAGGTCAACACCGGATGCCCTAATCTCAGACTCCATCTCGGTGCGCTTCGACAGCAACTCCTTCTCGGAGTCGCGCAGGCGACCAGCTTCTTCAAAGTTCTGGGACTCGACCGCTTCCTTCTTCTTGCCAACAACCTCGGCGATCTCGTTCTCGAGTTCCTTGAACGCCGGTGGGGTGCTCATGCGCTTGATCCGCAGCCGTGAACCGGCCTCGTCGATCAGGTCGATGGCCTTGTCGGGAAGGTGACGGTCGGAGATGTAACGATCGGCCAGGTTGGCCGCTGCGACCAGGGCCTGATCGGTGATGGTCACCCGATGGTGGCTCTCGTAACGATCGCGCAGACCCTTGAGGATCTCGATCGTGTGCTCGACGGATGGTTCCTCGACCTTGATCGGCTGGAAACGACGCTCCAAAGCGGCGTCCTTCTCGAGGTGCTTGCGGTACTCATCGAGCGTGGTGGCGCCGATGGTCTGCAACTCGCCGCGGGCCAGCATCGGCTTCAGGATGCTGGCGGCGTCGATGGCGCCCTCGGCTGCTCCGGCCCCGACCAGGGTGTGGAGCTCGTCGATGAAGAGGATAATGTCGCCCCTGGTCTTGATCTCCTTGAGGACCTTCTTGAGTCGTTCCTCAAAATCACCCCGGTAGCGGCTACCGGCAACGAGGGCCCCGAGATCGAGGGTGTACAGCTGCTTGCCCTGCAGGGTGTCCGGCACGTCGTCGACCGCAATTTGCTGGGCCAGGCCCTCGACGATGGCGGTCTTGCCAACGCCAGGCTCACCGATCAGCACCGGATTGTTCTTGGTTCGACGGCTGAGCACCTGCATGACCCGCTCGGCCTCGCGCGCCCGGCCAATAACCGGATCGAGCTTCTTCTCCCGAGCCAATTGGGTGAGGTTGCGGCCGAACTGATCGAGGATCAGTGAGCCCGACGGAGCGTCACTCCCGCTGCCACCGGAGGTCGCACCTGCCTTGCCGCCACCTTCTGAAGGCGCGTTGCCCGAGCCGGCCGGACCCGAGTAGCCGGAGAGGAGCTGGATGACCTGTTGGCGAACCCGGGAAAGGTCGGCCCCCAGCTTCACCAGCACCTGGGCGGCAACGCCCTCGCCCTCGCGGATCAAGCCGAGCAGTATGTGCTCGGTTCCGATGTAGTTGTGGCCGAGCTGCAGCGCCTCGCGCAACGACAGCTCCAGCACCTTCTTGGCCCGCGGGGTAAACGGGATGTGACCACTGGGCGACGAACCACCCTGGCCGATGATGTCCTCAACCTGACTGCGGACAGCCTCGAGAGAGATCGACAGCGACTCAAGGGCTTTGGCTGCGACGCCTTCACCCTCGTGGATCAAGCCGAGCAGTATGTGCTCGGTTCCGATGTAGTTGTGATTTAGGAGTCGTGCTTCTTCTTGGGCGAGCACGACAACCCGGCGCGCACGGTCGGTAAAGCGTTCGAACATGGAGTCCTCCAGAAAGGGTCCTGAGGAGAATTGGCAGTCAGCCTACAAGCATTGAGATCGGTTGTTTTTGTCGGGTCACTCATTGCCTGCAGCGTTTTGCCGCCGGCAACACCTCTGAAACTCACCGGAGGCCGAAACGTCCCGAGGTTTCTGGTCGGCAACAGACCACCGGTTAGTGAGGTAATCCGCAAGGTGGAGCTGGATATTTCCTTCCGACGGGGTGACCGAGGGCTGACCCTCGTGATGGTCGGCATCTCGCCACCTGGAAGCCAAATCTACCTCCTCAACGCCCATCGCCCCCTATCGAAGCTCTGACATTCGGCCTCCTCCGGTCGGTGCGGGGCCCGCCCCGCCCGGGCCACCGGCCCGGGACCACCACCGGTCTTTGTTACGGTTGGGACGAAGCGATCCCCGGTGCTCTACCTTGTAGCGGTGGCCATGAACCCCCTGTCCTCGCTGCCGAACGCTCCCGTCGACTCCTCGCGGATCGAGGCATGCCTGCTCGAGACCGTTCGGATCGATGGCGATGAGTACCTCTCGGAGATCGCATCGCATCTGATCAAGGCGGGAGGCAAGCGGCAACGGCCCCATTTCACCGTGGCCGCGGCCGCCGCCGGCCTACCCGATGGTGAAGCGGTCGACGACGACGTGGTTCTCGGCGGCGTGGCGGTGGAACTCGTCCAGGTCGGCTCGTTGTACCACGACGATGTGATGGATGAAGCCGAGCTTCGGCGTCAGGTTGTCAGTGTCAATGCCCGCTGGGGCAACCTGCGGGCCATCCTGGCCGGGGATTTCCTGTTGGCCAAGGCATCGGAAATCGCCGCCGACCTGGGCACCGAGGTTGCCGGGCTGTTGGCTCGAACCATCGCCGACCTGTGCCGCGGCCAAGTGGCCGAACTGCAGACGCTGTACGACGTGAACCGCACCGAGGCCCAGTACTTTCCTTCCATCGAGGGCAAGACGGCCAGCCTGTTTTCGGCTGCGACCAGGATTGGGGGCATCGTCAGCGGCCGCGATCGCCAGACCATCGAACAACTGGCCACCTTCGGGCAGCTGTACGGCATGGCCTTCCAGGTCGTCGACGACATACTCGACGTGATCGCCACCGACGAGCAGTTGGGCAAGCCTGCGGGCAAGGACATGCTGGAGGGCGTCTACTCCCTGCCGGTCATCCACACCCTGGCCTCTCCGGCGGCCAAACCACTGCGGGAGCTCCTGCTCGACGGGTTGACCGAGGGCGACCGCCTGGCCGCCATCGAGATCGTTCGGGCCGGGCCCGGTATCGACAGCGCCCGCCTGGTGGCCGCCGGTTTCGTCGAACGGGCCAGGACCACCATCGCCTCGGTGTCGGACAATCAGGCCGGCCGGGCCCTGGCCGACACCGCCCAGCATCTGCTCGACTCGGTCAGCGCCGTTCAAGCGGTGTAGCAGTGTCCGCCGGCGGGTATCTGGCCTTCCGACTGCGCCGGAGCACCACCCGCCTGTCACCCCTGACGCGGCAGGGTGTGATTCGGGGACTGGTCATCTACCGCTGGCTCACGATCATCTGGGCCTCGGCCGTGTTCTCGTGGGAGGTCTGGTACCGGGCTTCGCGTGCGCCACCTCCCGTGGCCCAGCCCCAGATCGGTTTTCTGCTGCTCGGCCTGGCCATCGCCCTGACCAGTGCCTTCACCCTGTTGTTCCGCCGCGACCCCGATCGCCTTTTGCGACCATGGCCCGTCTACACCGAGATTGGCCTGGGAACGGTCATGTTGGCCGCCGACACCTGGATCTACGGCTCGACCGATCACCCCCAGACCCTGCCAACGGTGTGGGTTGTGGCCGCCGTGGCCAGCGCCGCCCTGGCCGGTGGACGCCGCGCCGGTGTGGCCACCGGTCTCGGTATGGGGTTGGCCCGCTACCTCGGTCTGGTGCCCTTCGCCCCCTCGATCCAGTCGACGTTCGCCGGTCTGGCCACCATGGTGCTGCTGGGAATCAGCGGCTGGGTCGTTGGGCACGTGTTGCGTCGCCTTCGTCGGGCCGAGCAGTCGATCTCGGCCTACCGGGCCCGTGAGGAAGTGGCCCGGACCCTGCACGACGGTGTCCTGCAGACACTGGCCGTCATCCAGCGCCGCAGTAACGACGCCGAGTTGGTGACCCTGGCCCGGAATCAGGAGATCGAGTTACGCGACTATCTCTTCGGTGGCACGAGTTCAGACGACGATTTCGACCTTGCCTCCGGGCTGCGGGCGGCAGGGCGTCGGGCCGAACGCCGCTATGGCCTGCGGGTTGAGGTCGTCCTCGCCCTCGACCTGCCCGGTGGGACCGAACCCATCACCCACTCTCTGGCCGCCGCCGTTGGCGAGGCGCTCACCAACGCCACCAGGCACGGTGGTGCCTCGTCGGCCACGATCTATGCTGAGCCGTCATCCGACGGCACCGTCTTCGTCTCGGTCAAGGACAACGGGTGCGGTTTCGACCCCGATGAGGTCGCCGAGGGGGTCGGATTGAGCCGCTCGATTCGGGGGCGGGTCACCGAGATCGGCGGGCGGGTCGAAGTTGATGGTCGACCGGGGCGTGGAACAGAGATAAGGATGTGGGTATGACGAGCCGTCCCTGGAAGAGCAAGGTCAGCGTCGTATTGGCCGATGATCACCCGATCTGGCGTTCCGGAGTGCGGGCCGACCTCGGTGACAACTTCGAGGTGGTCGGCGAGGCGAGCGACGCAACCGAGGCGGTCGAGGTCATCCAGCGCACCAGGCCCGACCTCGTCGTCTGCGATCTCAAGATGCCAAACGGTGGCGGGTTGAAGGTGGCCCGGGAATGCGGGCAGATGACGAACATCGTGATGTTGACGGTGTCGGAGGCCGAGCGTGATTTGCTCGACGCCGTCGCCGCCGGGGCGTCGGGCTACCTGGTCAAGTCAACCCCTCCCGACGAACTCCGCACGTCGCTGTGGAGGGCAGCCCAGGGCGAACCGGTGTTCTCCCCGGCCCTCGCCGGACTGGTCCTGGGCGAGTTCCGCCGTATGGCCCGAACCGAGGGCGGTATTCAACCGCTGTCTGAGCGGGAACGTGAGGTCCTGCAGTACGTGGCCCGGGGCCATTCCTACAAAGAGATCGGGGAGCAGCTCTTCATCGCCCCCAAGACGGTGGAGAACCACGTGCGCAACATTCTGGGCAAGCTCCACCTCAACCGGAAGCAGGAACTGGTGCGCTACGCCATTGAGCACGGCATCGAGTAGGGCCCATCAGGCCCTGGTTCCGAGCAGGGTGGCGACGGGAGCGTCGGTCGGAGCGACCGAATCGGAGCGTCGGGCGAAGTGGTTCGCAACCTGGATCGCCAGCGGCTGCCGGTTGGCCACCAGGATCCCCCGCCCGGGAGGCATGGCCAGACCGGGCCGAACCATCGTGGGGGCGCCAGAAACCTCCTGCACCTCACGCCCACTGGGCGGTTGCAGGTAGAGCAGCGACCGGGCCTTCTTCATGGCCTGGACCAAGGGACTGGTGCTGTAGCCGCGCAGGCTGGTGGTGGCCGCCACCCAACGAAGACCGCTGCCCAACAGCGCCCCCATCGGACCGTCGAGCGAAGGGTCCTCCAACAGATCGACGTCGTCAACCAGCAGCACCGGGGTTGGCGAGCCTTCGGGCCGGTCGGTCAGCGCCGCCGACAACTCCTTGATTGCCACCACCAGATCGGCCAACGGCCCGAACAGGCAGCGGGCGACGGCCACCCCGGCCAGTGGCGAGTGGGCCGGACCCATGGTCCACACCTCCAGACCTGCCGCCCCCAATTCTGCGGCCATGGTGGCCAGAGCCGTTGAGCGGCCGCTGCGTGGATCACCGAGGATGGTCAGATCACTGGTCGACAGATCCAGTTCGACCACGTCATTGGTCAGGTCGGCCAAACCCAAACGCACCCCGCCCAGTCGACCGGCACCTGGTGACGGTGCCCGCAGGACCGTTGGCGCCTCGAACACCACCTCGCGGGGCAGGGCCTCGGTTCGCAGCCCCGGTTGGATACCGACACCGAGTTCGGTGGCCACGTTGCGAATGGTCCGCTGCTGGTCGTCACCATCGGCCGTTCCCGACGGTCGCCCACCCGGTGTGCTTTGGCCCGACGAATCGACGATGGCCAACTGGGCCAACATCTGGCCTGCAACGAAACACCGCCCGGGTGGCAGTTCAACGTCACCGACCAACGACGGCGAGATCCCCAGATCACCGTAGGCGGTGGCCTCGCTCTGGCGTAGCACGTAACGCTCGGAGATGGCCGACATGACCCCGGAGCGGATCGCACCTCGTCGGTTGGCGGTCAGCGCGGTATGGACGCCGACCTGGCGTCCGTCGACGATGACCTGGTTGAGACGATCGAGCCAGGGGTAGAGCGCGGTGCTGACCCCGGCCCCCTGGAAGGTCTGGCCCAGGCCCCCATAGTCGTCGATCAGCAGCAGGATCGGATCGAACCACGGTGCCTCGTCGCCGGACCGTCCGGCGGCGGCATTGAGGGATCGTCGACGGGCCAGTTCGTTCTCCAGCACGACGATTACCCGGGTGACGGCCTCCAGGTCATCGCCGGTGGCCATCGCTGCGCACTGGGGCAGCGCCGCCAACGACGTCAATCGGCGGGAGGCGAAGTCGAGACCGAACATCGTGAGCCCACCGCCCGACTTGTTACCGTCCCCGCTGCCGGCTCCGCCTCCAGCCCCATTCCGGGCTCCAGGCCTGCGTTGGGATGCGGCGACGGGGTCGACAACCGACCGGTGGGAGGCGGCGTCATCAATGGCGGCGGCAACGGCCAGGGTCTGCAGTGCCGTAGTTTTCCCGGAGCCACCGGCCCCCAGGATGATCAGACCACCTGCGGCTTCAAAATCAACCACGGCCGGGTACTGGGCCTGGGCCTGGGGGTCGTCGACGAGGCCGACCTCGACGACGAGGCCACGGCGACGAGGGAGCGGGCGCACCTGCCCCGAAGCAATGGCGGAGGCAGAGGGTGAGGTGTACTGGCGGCGCAGGGCATCAAGCGAGAGCTGTTCAGGGAGCTCATCCAGCCATGGTGAGGGGCCGCGCCCGAAACCCGATCGGGCGGCCGCCACCTCGACCGACGCCAGCAGGCGATCGACCTGGGTATCCACCGACGGCGCCCCATCCCCGCCGACATCGGCGGCATCGGGCCGACGGGGCGCGGCCCCCAGTGGACTGATCCCCACCGGCTCGGGGCCACTGCTGGTGACCAGCGGTGCCCCCGACCAGGCCGTCTGGAACGGAACGAGTTCGCCGGGTCCGAGCCGGGCGTACCCCCGACCCTTCAGCGGGGTGGGGATGGCGGCGGCATCGGCGGTACCGATCACACTCATCGATTCTCCGCTGTCGAGCATGCGGAGGCTGATCCGGAGATTCGTGTTGGCGAGGATGTTCTCGTTGACCGCCCCCGAGGGTCGTTGGGTGGCCAGCAGCAGGTGAATCCCGAGGCTGCGACCACGTTGGGCCAGGTCAACGACTCCGGCCACGAACTCGGGAACCTCCTTGACCAGGGTGGCGAACTCGTCGATGACGATCACCAGCGACGGAGGGGCCTCGTTGGGGTGGTTGGCCAGCATTTCGGCCAGGTCCTTGGCCTTGCCCTGCAACAGGTCCATTCTGCGGTTGAGTTCAGCCCCCAACGAGACCAGGGCCCTCCGGGCCAGCATGGCGTCGAGATTGGTGACACAGCCCACGGTGTGGGGAGCATCGACGAATGCTGCCGAGGACGCCCCGCCCTTGTAGTCGATGAACAGGAAGTTCACCCGGTCTGGCCGATTCAGGGCCATGAGTCCGGCCACCAGTGACATCACCAGCTCACTCTTGCCCGCCCCGCTGGTGCCCCCGATCAGGCCGTGTGGGCCGTGCTCGACCAGGTCGAGCACCAGAGGACCGTTGGCCGTCAGCCCGATGGGAGTGGGCAGGTGGTAGCCGCGATCGACCGCCCATTGGGCTGCCACCCAGTTGCCGTCGATCTCATCGACCCCCAGGGCGTGGTGGAGGGTGACCAGGCGGGGAACAGCGGAGGTGGCGGTGGCTGAGGAGGCGTCGCGTAGCGGGGCCAGCGACTGGGCGATCACCACCGCCTGTGGTGTCGACAACCGGTCGATCTCCAGGCTTTGCTCGTCGGTGTTGGGATCGCTGAACACCAGGGTCGAGGAGGAGGGTGACAGCAGCCTGCTGCAATGAACCACGACGGGGGCCTGACGGGGCACCCGATCAAGGCTGGCGGTCAGCCACAGCACCGTCATGCCGGCGCCAGGAGCCACGTCGAGCAGGCGGGACACCAGCGCAGGATCGGGATCGAGCGAACGGTCGATGGTGACGAGCAGGCGGGGCCAGCGACGGTCAACCTTGCGGTCGGTACCGCTGAGGCGGTCCTGGGCCACCACCAGCAGTTCCTTTACCAGATCCTCGACCCCGGACCGGGTCGTTGCCCGATGGGCCCCGGCCAGGGGGGAGTTCGGAGAGCGCTGATGGGGCAGCCATTGCAACCACGCCCCCATGTCCCGCTCGGGTGCGACGGCCGCCACCACGATCAGGTCCTCGGGGCTGTGCAGGCAACAGGCCTGCACCACCAATGACGCCGCCAGTTCCGAGGTGTCGATCCCCCGCCCGACCAGGCCAAGGACACCGACCTCGACAAGGTCAACGGTGACGGGAACGTCAGGCATGACCACGAGCGCAGCCAGCTCCTCGGCCAACTCGTCCCGTAGCACCTCATCACCCCTGGTCTCAGGCTTCACCACCAATTGTGGTTCGGTGTCGCCCAAGCCGAGACGGAGCTGCAGAACGTCGGGGGCATCCCGATCGCGAACCCACAGTTCAACGGTGCGGTCCCGGGCCCGGGCAGCGAGTGCCGCCAGGTCGGGAGCTCCGAGGAAGCGACGTTGCCGTTCAAGGGCCAGGGCTCGTCGAAGCTCAGCCTTACGCTCCTTGGCCCGGCGTTCGTAGCGTTCGAAGCTCTGCCCACGACGTCGACGACCGCTGCGGCGCCGGTCAAAGAAGCTGGCGACAACGGCCAGCGGGGAGAACACGGCGAACACTAGAAAACGTGGTTGACCCAACAGCAGCGCCATGCCGATGCCGAACAGCAGTGGCATCATCAGCGCCAGGTAGGCGAACGGGTTCGATTCCGGTTTCTCGGGTACCTCGTTGAGTGGCTCGAACGTGACCTCGGGGACCGGGGTTGGATAGTACGGGGTGCGATGGAAGCCGATATCGCCGAAGTTGACGTCTTCGGCGTCTCGCCGATGCCGCCGAGATGGCCGCGAAGCCCCGTGTAGCGCCAAGGTCGATGCCCCCATTCGCAGGAGCTGTCCAACCCCGAACGTGGCTCCCGGCCCAATTCGCTCACCATCGATCTCGACCGGGGCCTCGGCGGCGGGAAAGACTCGAAATCGGGGGAACGCGGTGTCCGGTCGTAGACCGGTTGCAACCGAATCGTTGCCGTTGTCCTCCGGGCCGACCGACTCAAGACGAACGTGCTCCCGGGCCACGTTTGGGTCGCGCAACGTGAACCAGCAGCCCGCATCCCGCCCAAGCCACATCGACCCCTGGCCCAGTGCGACCCGGGAGCCGACATCGGGTCCTGACCGCACCACAAGCTCTGGGCCAGCAACCAGGCCCTGGACCGAACGTGAGGTCGAACCCGATGTCGGCGGCCGGGCGGAGACTACGAGCGTCTCACCGGAAACGAGCCCGACGTCGGCCACCGAGGCGGTAGGGTCCAACAACCCGCCCTCTCCGGCCCGTGACAGGTGCCAGCGGATACCCGGGCCGGTCCCCGCCCCGAATACCCCCAGCACGGCATCGACCAGGGCCTGCACCGTATGTGAGATCTCGAGGTTCACCGTGACGTCGGCGGACATCGGGACCCCGTCGTCGGGGACGACCTGCAAGCGAAGGTGGATATCCATCAGCCAGCACCGCCTGGGTCATGTCGCGGCCCGGGCCAACCCCGACCACCCCCCGGTCGCCACTTCTGGGCTCCACCGGAGTCGAGACATCCCGGTTGGGACCAAACCTTGGGTTGGGTCACCACCAAGGGAATCTAGATGCCCAGGCCGGCCTGGTCTGCGGACAGGGTCCCGTCCTTGGCCGCAGTCATGAAGTCGGCGATCTGACCAACGACCTGCATCATCGTCTGCTTCATGTCCTCGGTCTGGGTAGGGACAACCGTGAACTGGGCATAGTCCCGAGACTCGCCCGACCACCCAGCGGTCCCGGTCGTGGCCGCTGGGATCCTGCCGAACTCGGCCTGGTTCTCCTCGAACAGCTGGCTGACCCTGGCCTGGAACGAGGGCAGCGTCTCACTCACGTAGGTGCCGAAGCCCGTGACGTCGATCCTGAAGTCGTCGGTCGTCACACCGGGGGGAGGCGGCAGTTCAAGAGGTCCCGGAGCGTAGACGAACGTGATGTCACCGGCACCGAGCGATCGGGAGATGTTCGACGTCACCTGGGTTACTGCGGTGGCGAATGATGCCATGGCGGTGTCGATCAACTCCACCGATTGGTGGGCCAAGGCCGTAAGTCCTGGATTGAACTCAGTCTCGGCATTCGGACCCTCATAGGTCAACGAGAAGGCCACGGCGACGAGGTCGTGCATCGCGATCCGCACCTGATCGAAGATGGCGAGGGCTTGCAATTCATACTGATCGATGGCTTGCTGACTTGCGCCAATTACTTGCGACACTGCTCTTCCTCTCGAATGGGAGCGGGTACCACCAGATCACACGTATCGAGGCACGAAACAAGACTGTTTCGTGGCCAAATGGAGCAACCCGCCCTGCGGGGTCAATTCGGGAGCTGAACTCCAAGGTTGGAGCTGAACCTAGCAGCTCCAACAGCCAATGTCTGTCGTTCTTAGCTATTTATCAGCACTTATCTACGGCTAAACATCACATTTTAGTCGGTGACCACGTCGAGCCCGATGTCGAGCCCGATGTCGAGCACGATGGCCGAGTTGGTGATGGCCCCTGAGGAGACAAGATCGACCCCGGTGTCGGCGTAGGCATCAAGCCTTTCCAACGTGATGCCACCCGACGCTTCGAGCAGGGGCCGGCGTTGCTGACCTGCCGCCTCCCACCGATCAACGACGGCCACGAGTAGGCGCAATTCATCGGGCGTGAAGTTGTCGAGGAGAATGATGTCGGCTCCCGCCTGCAAAGCCTCCATCATCAACACCTCGGTGTCCGCCTCGACGTGCACCGTCCTCCCCGGCCAACGGCGCCGCGCCTCGGCTACCGAGGCGGTAATGGTGGTACCGATGAGGTGGTTGTCCTTCAACATCAACCAATCCGACAGATTGCCCCGGTGGTTGGCCGCGCCTCCGGCCCGCACCGCCGCTTTGTGCAGCGAGCGATAACCGGGAAGGGTTTTTCTGGTATCCCAGACGGTCACCCGCCCTGCCGCAACCTCGACCCAACGGGCCGCACCGGTGGCTATCCCCGAGAGGTGGCTGAGGAAGTTGAGCGCGGTCCGCTCGGCGGTGAGCATCGGGGCCAAAGGCCCCGATACCACCCCAATCACTGTTCCCGCCGCCACCGGATCGCCGTCGGTACGTTGCCACGCGACCTCCAAGCGGTCATCAACCGCCCGCAACGTCTGCTCGAAGCAGGCACAGCCGGCGATGACCCCTGCTGCCCTGGCGCCGACGGTGGCGGATGCGGTCCGGGCCGGGTCGAGCAGCGACGACGTCAGGTCGCCAAGGGGTGTCAGGTCTTCGGCCAGCGCCCGATCGACGAGGAACTGGATATCGGCTCGGGGAGCAATGAGGTCGGTCCGGACAATGGCGCTCATCACTGAAGCCTACGAGACGCTCAGAGAGGTCCGATCGAGGTGACCGCGCCGAAGGCCACCGCCGGGTCGTAGCCATCAATCTGCAGCGCAGGATCCAGATCGAGCAACGGACGCATCACAAAATTCCGCTGATGCATGCGGGGGTGGGGCACAACAAGATCGTCGTCGCCAACTCGCACCCCGTCGATCAGGAGCACGTCGACATCGAGGGTGCGGGGCCCCCAGCGAATCAGGCGACGGCGATCAGCGGCCACCTCCAGGGACTGACACCGTGCCAGCAACTCCCGAGCGGTGGCCGAGGTCTCCAATTGAACCACCACGTTGAAATAGGCGTCCTGGTCGGGGCCACCGACCGGGTCGGTCTCATAGACCGCAGACACGGCCACCAGGTCGGCCATGGTCGTGGTGGCTGCCCGCAGGTGGGCCCGGCGGTTACCGATATTGGAACCAAGGCCGAGGAAGGCCCTCATCAGCGGTCGGCGTCAACCGGGCGGTGACGATGGATGCGCACTCCGGTGGTGGCCAGGTTGGCCGCCACCGGAGGACGAAGTTTGGTCACCGTGACGGTGGCCGCATCGGCCCCGGAGAACTCGAACACGATGTCTCCAATCCATTGGGCCATACGCTCAACCAACTGGAAGCGTTGACCTCCGACCCGTTCGACGATCCGATCGGTTACTGCGCCGTAGTCGACCGTGTCGACGAGATCATCGCTTTGACCGGCGGCCGTCAGATCGGTGTGGATGTCGATCTCGACGCGAAACGGCTGCTGCCGGGCCTGCTCCTCGTCCAACACCCCACAGAAGGCCAGCACCTCAAGACCTCGGATCTCGATGCGATCGCCGCCGTAGTCATTCATGAGGTGCTCATCCACGAGGTGCTCACGAT
>Ga0316187_10000560_pt1 | contig 29675 bp, 22 predicted proteins | sample CroRivburrow1_MG_FD_204927 | JGI IMG/M metagenome (GOLD analysis project Ga0316187, IMG submission 204927) | Coastal sediment microbial communities from Maine, United States - Cross River worm burrow 1 | ecosystem: Environmental > Aquatic > Marine > Coastal > Sediment | place: USA: Maine... | reverse complement strand
ATGCTGGCGACAGATGATGTGGAGTATGCCTCACAAGCTGGCTGTTGGGGGACCTGTCATCATGATTTGAATGCCATGCCGCGTCAGCCAGAGGGGAAGAAAGTTACCAAATACATCACAGAGAGCCGCACCAAGATTGAGATTAAAGGTCGCCGTGGTAAAAAACGTGGTGGTTGGGATAAACGCAAGCCAGACGCTGAGATTCAGGGTGAGCTGACTGCAGGCCACTTCATGGACCTGCTGCGGGTTAAATCAGGTGATGGAAAGGCCGAAGATGGCCACATCCTGGAAGATCGCATCATGGAAGGTGGCCAAGGGCTGACTGCTAGCGCTACGCTGGATGGCAGCACCTGGACTGTAGTGATGGAACGCAAGCTGGCCTCAGGCAAGGCTGGTGATCTGAGCCTGGCTACGGATAAGGTCTATAACCTGGGCTTTGCTGTCCATGATGATCATACCAATGGCCGTTATCACCATGTCTCCCTAGGCTACAAGCTGGGTTTTGATAATGCCGAAGCTGAGGTCAATGCCGTTAAGCGTGATATCAAAGCCGCTCCTGCCGGGGCACCGGCCGCAGCCGCACCAAAGGCCGCTGCTGGTGGTGGTGCATCGGTTGCGGCAAATATTGATTGGGATAAAGCCTCAGCTCGTGAGATCAACATCTTTTATCCTGGCCAAGCCTCCATGGAGTGGGTGCTAACCGGTAAAAACCATGGCGGTGCTCGCGCCTTCACTAAAGGTGGTGACCGCTGTTTTGACTGTCACGATAATGAGGCTATAGATATGGGGCCACGGATTGTCGGGGGCAAACATGAAAATGTGGCTGAGCCTACAGTGATTCCGGGCAAGCGTGGTGCCTTCTCCGTTCAGGTGCAGGCAACCCATGATAAAGAGAATCTCTACCTGCGCTTTCAGTGGGATGAGGGTGATCACACCCCTGCTCCATTTGTTGACGGCGGCAAGATGGATCCAGAAAACCCTATCAAGCTTGCAGTGATGCTGGCGACAGATGATGTGGAGTATGCCTCACAAGCTGGCTGTTGGGGGACCTGTCATCATGATTTGAATGCCATGCCGCATCAGCCAGAGGGGAAGAAAGTTACCAAATACATCACAGAGAGCCGCACCAAGATTGAGATCAAAGGTCGCCGTGGTAAAAAACGTGGTGGTTGGGATAAGCGCAAGCCAGACGCTGAGATTCAGAGTGAGCTGACTGCAGGCCACTTCATGGATCTGCTGCGGGTCAAGTCAGGTACAGGTCAGGCTGAGAATGGGCATATCCTTGAAGACCGCATAATGGAAGGTGGCGAACTCTCTGCTAGCGCCCTATTGGATGGCGGCACGTGGACAGTAGTGATGCAGCGCAAGCTGACCTCTGATAAGCCTGGTGATCTAAGTCTGGCGCTGGATAAGGTCTATAATCTGGGGTTTGCTGTTCATGATGATCACACCAATGGTCGTTACCATCATGTATCCTTGGGCTACAAGCTGGGCTTTGATAATGCCGAAAGCGAGGTGAATGCCACGGCTCAGTAAAGCAGTAAGCTGTGGCTCTTATAGAGCCTCGGCTATTTATACAAACGGGCATGATTCTTATCAGAATCCTGCCCGTTTGCTTTTGAACAATAAGAAATAATGGGCGCTGCTAGTTGATCTATTCCCGCTGTCTGTTGAACCGCGTGTTAGAATAATCGCAGAGGCTTTCCTTCAGCCGTTAGTTGATCATAATTGATAAGCAGGTAGCTTGCGGGTGTTGCGGTTTTCTCCTTCCCATCGTCGCTGATGATCATGATTTTCTTTTGGCCATTTAGCATGATTGGCGCAACGCCCTCTCCGTTTTTGATGTTATCCAGGCCTTTAATGGTTAATCTTTTAGGTGCGAATTTTCCTGACCCTTTCCAAAACCAGAGCTGGTTTTCTTTGGTTTTTCCCTTTTGTGCAGGACCTGCAATTATGAGATAGCCTTGTAGGTGTGGGTCGTATGCCATGCCTCGAATGGCATCTCCATTGAGATTCAGCTGGATTAGGTTTGGAGCAAACTGGAGTGAGGTGTCCCCTGTAAAAAGTGGAGCCAAATTGTCAATGACTGCAATAAATGCGTTGCCCTCTTTGCTTAGCGGAGTGCGAAAGCCGATGAGCAGCTGATCCTGCTCTCTGTTTAAAGAGATGCTTTCAATATTAAATCCATTGCCAGCTGTTTTTTGGTTAAGCGCGGGGAACTGGCTAATGAGCTCTTCCCTTAGGCCTGTTATTACAATAGGTTCTGTTATTTGCCCGTCTGAAATGCTAAAGCGCACTAGCTTGTCTCGTTTTTTTGAATAGCCACCACGCTTTGTTTTGGAGTGAGAGGTGGTGGCATAGATATGCCCCTTATTATCTGTATCTATCCCTTCCAGATCATCAAGCTTCAAGAGCTGTTTAAATGGCTCTTTTTTCTTATATATTTTGCTGGCTAATAAAGGCGTTGCCGCAATGCTGCCATTAGGATGAAATGCTAACAGGCTAAATGGTCGGTGTGCCTCATCTTCTGCAATGATGACCCTGCCATCGGTTAATTGATGTATGCCAGACGGCTCATAGATATGGCTGGCAAGTGGGAATTGGTTAAATACTGCGGGCTGGATCGGGCTGCTGATTGATGTGTCATTTGCTGTTGTCTCTGCGCAAGCAGCGGCTGCAGCGCTCGCAATAGTGACACTGCACAAGGCTAGAGCAATAGTTAAAGCTGAATATGCAGTGCCTGACATAAAGGGTTTATCTTTTAATTTGATACTCATAATGTGCATGCGTGAAAATATTGCCTACTATTGTTTAAATCTAGCTTGTATTTTTTGCAGGGATGGTGAGTGTACTCTGCCTCAATAGAGTGAGCCCTTCTAGATGCGTATAAAGAAACTGATCGTTACATTGTTTGTGCTGGTGGTGATTGTAGCAGTATCACAGATACCCCAAGGTATCAGTCATGGGATGAAGCAATGGTTGACAGCTAATGGAGGAGAGCAGGTTAAGGTTGGTGATGTGGATTTTAATCTGCTTTCAGCCACCTTTGCGCTGTATGACCTTGCGGTTGAACGGCAAGGTGGAGTGGTGCTGAATATCCCAGAGCTCCAAATCAGGCTGACCTGGACACCTTTTCTCTCCAAACAACTCTTAATCAACCGCGTAATGATCAAGGGCGTGCGAATAGCGATTGATCGCTCAGACCCAGAAAATATATTGATTGGCGGGATTACATTGCCAGCCGCATCGAAGGTTGATAAGGAGATAGAAAATGCTTCCCTCCCATGGGGTATTGGTGTTGAGAAGTTAGAGATTTTTGATTCAGAGATCCAGTACCGGGATAAAAAGCTGGATGTACGATTCAGGATTGAAGAGCTTATACTGACTGAGCTTGCCAGCTACCGACCAGAACAGAAGGTAAAGATTAAGTTGGATGGGGCAATTAATGATGCTCCTATCATGCTGAAAAGCCAGATTACCCCTTTCAGTGATGCGCCATCACTCACGAGTGAAATAGATCTGCAGATGTTCAATCTTGGTCTGCTAAACAGGCTGGCCGAGCCTAATACCAGCCATATAGCTGGATATCTTTCTGTAAAGACGCTTCTATCTGCTCAGTCCCAACCAGATGCAGTATGGGTCGTTAACCAAAAAGGAGAGCTGGCACTCAAACAGCTTGATGTTCAACATGGCGCGGATCGTGTTGAGGCTGGGCGCCTTCAATGGGATGGGGGCGTGCAGCTGAAGCTCTCCTCGCAAGGTAAGCTTCACGCTGTTCTGGCAGAGGGTGCTATTCAATTAAAGGCATTGGATGGTGCATTAGAGTCACAGTCATTGATGCTAAATAGTGCAGAGTGGCTGGGGCGGATGGATCATCAGGCGGCAGTTGCAGGAGAGCAGACAGATGTTGAGGGTGAGTTGAGCCTCAATGACCTGCTCGTGAAGGTGCCTAAACCTCAAGCTGAACTTAAACAGCAGGAATTAAGCTGGCGTGGCAAGGTGCGTTTGGAGAAGCCGGCAACAGCAGAGGCTCAGCTGATCATATTGCAGGGTGTGATAGCGAGTACGGGGCTTGGCCTGCAGATGCCAAAACAAGCCATTGAGGTCAGTTATGACAGGATGGCATGGGATGGCGATCTCCAGCTTTCACAGGGAGGTGAGGCAGAAAAAATGGAACTGACAGGTCAAATAGATATCGATCAACTGCAGGTACTGGATGTGACAGAGCAATATCTCCTATTGGCATTTGATCAGCTGAAAGTGGAGGAGATGTCTGCTGATTTGCACAGTGTAGAGATTGAAAGTAAGCAGGTGGCGGTGGGACAGTTAGCCATCGGCCATTTGCTGAAGGGTGAGGGGCCAGGGCTGCTCCAGGTAGAGGAGCTCAAGGTTGCAGGTATCCACTATTCAGCGCAGCAGGGAGTAAAGATCAATAGTATTGAACCCCAGAGTCTTACCCACCTGACCCGGCGTGATCGTGAAGGCAGATGGAATGAGCAGCAATTGCTTAACATAGTGCAGCGGATAACGGTTTCAGAGAAAGAGGCTCGGTCATCTCAATCAGGGGTCGCAGAGAAAGAGACAGATAAAGCGCTAGCCATTCGCATTGATAATATCCAGCTAAGTGGGGAAAGTAACCTGGAATTCCAGGATGACCTGCAAGATCCTCCTTATCAGGCAAAGATGGATATTAACCGTTTTACGCTGGATGGGTTGAATAGTGCGGAACCCAACAGATCCAGCCCAATGGTACTTGATGCGGCCCTCAATCAGCGGAGCACGCTTAAATTAGAGGGGAGCATTGCCCCTTTTGCACCACAATTAACCCTGGCGCTAAAGGGGCAGCTAGAGGGGTTTGGATTGCCTCCTCTGACCTCCTATACCGGAGCACTGCTTGGATACAGTCTTGATAGTGGTGAGCTCAATGCGGATATTGTGTTTGATGCAAAGGCAGGCAATATTCAAGGGGATAATAAACTCAAACTCCACCAGCTTGATGTTTCACCGTTGAGTGAAGAGAAGATGAAGGGCCTCAATGCCCAGCTTGATATCCCGCTTGATACAGCGCTTGGTATGCTGAGGGATTCTGATAACACCATTTCGCTTGAACTGCCGCTGAGTGGTTCCGTTAATGACTTGAAGATTGATCCCAGTGACGCCATTAATCAAGCGATAGGCAAGGCGCTGAAAAAGGGAGCAACAACCTACCTTACTGCAGCCCTGTTTCCATTCGGCACCATGTTGGCTGTTGCCAAGATTGCGGGTGAGGAGGCGGCCAAGATACGTCTGGATCCCATCATGTTTTCACCTGCTTCTGACCGGCTCCAAGTGAAAAATCATGAGTATCTTGGAAAGATTGCGACCATTTTGCGGGAGCGCCCAGAGGTTCACATTAAGGTCTGTGGGAGGGCTACGATGCCTGATCAGGTGGCTCTGCTTCAGCTTGCACAACAGGCACTGGATAAAAAGCGTACTGCAGAGCTGGCAGCAAAAAAAGCGGCAAAAGACAAAGAGGCCAAGTCACAGATGCCTGCCAATCTGAAACCAACAACTGAACAGCAACTCAAACTCCTTGCAGATAAAAGGGCGGCGGCAATTGAGTCCTATCTGGTGGATAAGGAGGGGATAAAGCCAAATAGATTAATCAGCTGCCTGTCGATTGCAGAGCTGGATGATGAGGCAGCTGAGCCACGGGTGGAGTTGCTACTATAACCCCTTTTCAGGGTAGTTGAATTTTCCAACCCCCCCCCCCTCTTGATAGATGATGATATGTCTCTGCTGTTACCAGTAGCGTTCGAGATGGACCATCCCTTTTTGTTTGCGAGAGTCTTCAATAAAGCCGCTCTTTTCCACCAGCTCTAATGTTGATGTGATCATGTTGGGGTGGCCGCAGAGGAAGATATGGGTGTTTTCAGGTGTGGGTTTGAATCCCCATTCCCCCTCCACGAGTCCGCGTTTCCATATATCCTGCACATAACCTGTCTCTCCCCCCCAGGGGATGGTCTCTTCTGAGGGGCGACTAATGGTTGGCAGGTAAAAGAAATTTTTGCGTAATTTTGCTTGGGTTGATAACTCGGATCTAAAGCCAAGATCCCATGAGTGTCGAGCGCCCTGAATCACTGTAAATTTGCGAGTTCTGTTTGCAGAGAGGCTGGTTCTGATCATGCTGATATAGGGGGCAACACCTGTGCCGGTGCCTATCAAGACCACGTTAGCACTGTCTGGGATCTGGTCCAGTGTAAAAAGACCGCGCACATTAGGATTGAGAAGAACCCTGTCACCCTCTTTCAAGGCAAACAGACGAGGGGTTAAGGCTCCTGAGCGAACCAGGGAGATATAAAACTCCAGGTACTCTTTTTGTTTTGAGGATGAGGTGATGGAGTAGGCGCGACGGATGATCTTATCCCGCTCGGGTGCCTCAGTTTCCAGATCTGAAATAGAAGTGCGTGCTGCTTTGCCAGGCAGGCCCAGCACGGCAAATTGTCCGGGGACAAACTCAGGCAGCTCCCAGCCATCTGCACGAACCCTTAATATCATGGTTTCAGAGGTTATAAAGATAGGCTCGCTAACAATGGCGTTGAGTTCATCGTTGGGCATAATCTGCTCCTCTATTATTAGTATCGAGTGCCGTTGATCAGGTTGTCTGAGGAACGGTGTTTGTAAGGATCTACAAATGTAGTTCTCAATCCTTCCAAGCTCTTTGTTTAGTATATAGCAAGATTTCCCATTGGGTGCTACGGAGTGGTTTTCTGTTGCTGTTATACCATTGGTGGTAGGCTAGAGCTTCATTTATGCAATAGCTCAAGCTAGGTTCTATATAGGTAAATAACACATGACAAACTCCACATTGGATGAGGTTCTTGAGCGCCTGCATGCACTACAAGCAGAGGTAGAAGAGGAGATTGATCGCCTGCTTGATGAAAAGCGAGAGCTTTTCAAATATACCCTGGAGCAGGGTAAGGTCCGCTTTGACCAAGGAATGAAAACGCTGCAGTTACAGCAGCGAACAGGGATCTGGACATACCTGCGTCATGCGCGAATCCGGCATGTATTAACTGTGCCACTTATCTACAGCTTGGTTTTTCTTTTAGTAGCGCTGGATGTTGCAGTAACGCTCTATCAGCACATTTGCTTTCGCATCTACAAAATTCCGCGAGTCAGGCGTATGGACTATTTTGTCATTGATCGTCAGCATCTGGCCTATCTGAATGCCATTGAAAAGATACATTGTGCCTATTGCGGGTATGCCAATGGGTTGATTGAATATTTACGTGAAGTAAGTGCCCGGACTGAGAAATATTGGTGCCCAATAAAGCATGCCCGGCGCACACCTGATCCACACTATTTAACAGAGCAGTTCGTGGATTATGGCGATGCCAAGACCTATCGAAAACGGCTAAAAGAGCTAAAAGATGAGTGGTCAAAAATAAAGCAGTGAACAAGGCGCTTAAGTCAAAATGCAGGATGGGTTTCTCACTGCTCTAGACGCTATCAACTACCGTACATCAGATAAGCCACCTTCATTAATGACGTTGGTATAACCCATGCGTTCCAATGTTGCTTTAGCAATGCCTGCACGAACGCCAGCAGCGCAATAGAGATGTATCTTTGCTGTCTTGTCCTTGGTGACACCTGCAATGTGCTGCCCAATTGCTGTGTGTGGGATATTGATGGCTTCCTGTTTGTGCCCTTGTTGGTATTCAGCAACGGTGCGTACATCGATCCAAATCCCATCTGTAGAATCACCAGCCTGCACAGTATTCATGAGTGAGATGAGGGTGATTATTAGTATAAATAGCAGTTTTTTCATTTTGGACTCCATCATTGAATATGTGGGGTATGCCTACAATAGAATATTTTTAATTGCGGCCACTAAATTTAACAGTAGTATAAGCAGCAATGTTGTCCTCGCCAATGAGAACGATAATGCGCTAAATCCTATTGCGGCAACTATTTGCAACGACTTTCCTATGAAAACACCTGGCAGTATTCCAAATGTGTGTGCTAGCCAGCGAACAACAAGATTTCCCTCAATATGAATGCCGTATTTCCACATAAATGAGATAGTTGTTATAAAATCAATTGAGGCAGTAAGAATAAGAAGCAGCCATAAGAACCAATATAGATGGAATGATTTTTTAAGGTTCTCTTTTATGGGTACATGTTCGCCTAGAACTAGCATTTGTATATAGCCTAAACAAATGAATGGTTATGCTGTGCTGACTGTAATTGCAACTGAGATAAGAAGAGTAGCATACTCTACAAGTTCATTTTTTTGATCAGGCGGATAGAAAAAAGTTCATGGTTTCCCGGAATGAGCGAATACTGCGCAGGCGTGCACGTAATCAAGCGCTTGAGCGTTATGAAAAGCATTGTCGGCGTAACCTGTTGGCCAAGCCGGGGGTGCATGAGTTTGCTGTCGTGCTTGATCGGTTGAAAGCGGGGTTCAATGTCCCCAAGATCTTCCGTAGTGCTGAAATCTTTGGCGCCCATGAAATGCACCTGATTGATATTGGCCCCTTTGACCCTGCTGCGGCAAAGGGGGCTTTAAAGCATGTTCCTACACATTTCCACAGCGACTTTGCTCCTTGTTATAAAAGTCTTGTTGAGCGTGGTTATACTCTGTTTACCTTGGAGGCTGATGCTGATCAGGTGTTATGGGATGTGGAACTGCCAGATAGGAGCGCCTTTATTTTTGGACATGAAGAGATGGGCATCTGCTTTGACAAACAGCTCTACCCCGAAATCAAAACCCTGTCGATCCCGCAATTTGGGCAGATTGAAAGCCTGAATGTCAGTGTTGCTGCCTCAGTAGTGATGTATGAGTATGTGCGGCAACGAAAAAGTGAGTAAGTGAGGGCGTCATGCTAGTGCTGCTTGTTACCACATCAAATCATCAGGCACCTTGTAGTCAGCATACTCATCATCATCTTCACTCCCCTGTTGAGGTGTGTTGCATTGAACGATTGTTGATGCATCGCGTTGGCTGATCTTCTCAGCTACGGCAGTGGGAACCAGTTTGTAGATATCATCCAATTTAACAATAGCCAGCCGTCCTTGACTGAGCTGTTTGTGTATTTGTTCTGACAGGTGGATGCTTTTGATGATGTTGTTGTCGGTGAAGTTATAGGCAACCTCACCGTCGTAATCGGCAATTTGGTTAAGCTCAATCAGTTGTCTGATTTGAGCCTGTACTGCTCTCTTATCGGCTTCTCTCTTGCGTTGTAGATTAAGCTCCCGATCACGCTTTACTTTTTCAGCCTGCTGTTGCTGTAGCCGCAGCTTGTCTTCATCAACTGCTTTGCTTTGGCGTTGTTTCTTGGCTTGTTTGTGCTTTGCCTTTTGGGCTTTATTGGCTTTTTTCTCATCGACCAGGCCGGTCTTCTTGAGTTGATCGAGTAGTGAGTTGCCCATGGCTTAGGATCTTCTCTTGGATAGAATAAAATGACGCAGTGGCTTAATAGCCATGATTAGCAGTAATAATAAACTAATGAGGGTCAACGGTGTGAGTGTTGGTTCTTCTGTAATAGCGGTCTGGAGTGCCTCGGCAGGTGCGGGCAGGGCGAGGTAGAGCCATGCGGCATCCAGTAACAGCCCCAGCAGGATGCTTACTCCGCCTACGCCAATCAAATATGCTACCAATGCCTGTTGGCCAAGCTCCTTTTTTACCAGAATGATGCCAGCCAGGTTGCTTGCTGGTCCGGCCAGCAGAAAGACCAGTACTGTACCAGGTGACATTCCCGCAAAGAGCATGGCATGAGCCAGTGGTGTGCTGGCTGTGGCGCAGACGTACATTGGGACGGAGATCAGCATGATCAGCAACATGGTGCCAAGTCCGCTACCCCACTCTGCCAGTGCGGCAGGGGGGATTAGCGTGACAACCAGACCGGCGGCCAGCATGCCGATAGCAAGCCAGATGGAGAGGTCATCCAGGAGGTCACTAAAAGCATAGCGGAGACCCGATAGGGTGCGCTGTCCCAGTGAATTGGGTTGGGTGCTTTGTGCGCTGGTGCTATTAGAACAGCAGCTGGAACCGCTGCAGCTTTCAGTGCTGGTTGTGCGCTGGGTAGTTGAACCGTTTTCTGTAAAGCCAACCAGAAGCCCTGCTGAGATGGCTGAGAGAATAGCGGCAACTGGGCGGATGATGGCCAATAGAGGCCCCAATAACACCCACGAGAGGGCGACAGAATCAACCCCGGTTTCTGGGGTGGCGATTAGGAATGAGGTTGTGGAGGCGCGTGATGCCCCACTCCGGTACAGCGTGAAGGCGGCTGGTAGTGTGCCACAGGAACAGAGGGGTAGTGGTGCGCCGATAAGCGCTGCACGGGTTACAGCCATGGGGCCTGTGCCTCCCAATAGCTTGCCGACGACCTCCATGGGCAGCCATGCCCTTAATAGTCCGGCAGCGATCAATCCAAATAATAGCCAGGGTGCAGATAACAGGGCTAAGCCCAGCGTGTTTTCAACAAATAGCATCAAGTGGATTTCTTGGGTTTAGGCTCTGGCACCGGATCAAAGCCTCCAGGATGAAAAGGGTGGCAGCGTGATATTCGCTTAATCCCAAGCCAGAGTCCGTGCAGTGACCCATGCACTTCAATAGCTTCCTGGGTGTAGTGTGAGCAACTTGGATAGTAGCGGCAGTTATTACCCAGTAAGGGACTAATGATGTACATATAGCCCTTAATTAGACTGATGAGAAATTTTTTCATAACCGAAGTTTAGGCTGTGGGGCGATGATTTGCACCAGGAGAGATGATGAGGCAACGGGCCAACAGAGGGGTGATCGATCTTAGAGGGTGGCAGGAAAAGAAAACCCCACAAAGTGGGGTTGAATTATTGCCGCATAGTTTTAGTTTTTATCTGTTTACTATCAGCCATTATCCCTATGCGAAAAGCAGTTACAGCTAATAGCAATCCGTTCATTTGGACATTCCTTGAATTAAAGTACTAGCAAAACTAGTGCCAACATTCTGCATGCCTTGGTATCAGCGCGTTTGCTCCCATGTTGCAGGGTTGCTTAAAGCCCAAGGTGTAAAGAATATTGACACTATCTGAAGTGGATTAAATTGCTGCTAAATATGAAATAAATATATTAAACAGTGTGTTATATGGTGTGTGGGTGTTCTGGAAGGCTGCGAATGCACTGTCATTGTGTAAAAAAAACTGACAGGCTAAGCCGAGTCCCCAACAAAGGGATTGCTTCTGCGTTCTTCTCCAAATGTGGAGGTGGGGCCGTGGCCTGAGATGAATTCTACCTCTTCGCCAAGTGGCCAGAGCTGGCTGTGAATGGATTCGATCAGCGTTGCATAATCCCCACGTGGAAAATCAGTGCGGCCTATTGAGCCTTTAAAGAGCACGTCGCCAACAAGAGCGAGCTTCTCTTGTGGATGATAGAAGACAACATGACCTGGTGTGTGGCCGGGGCAGTGAAGCACGTTGAGCTCCACGTTGCCAAAGCTCACCTTATCGCCATCTTGCAGCCAACGCGTGGGGGTAAAGACTCGGGCTCTCTCTGGGAAACCGTAGGCATCGCTCTGCTCTGGCAGGCCATCAATCCAAAACTGGTCCTCTTTATGTGGCCCCTCAATGGGGATATTCAGCTTTTCCGCCAGGGCTGCTGCGCCACCTGCATGGTCGATATGAGCGTGTGTGATGAAGATCTTTTCAATCTCCACCCCCAGCTTACTGGCTTCCTCAATAATGTGGTCAATATCGCCACCTGGATCAACCACAGCGGCCCGGCCAGTCTCTTCGCAGCAGAGCAGAGAGCAGTTTTGTTGGAAAGGGGTAACAGGGATGATGGTGACTTTCATAGTTATATGGTTTTGGCAGTACTTGGATTGAGAGACTATAGTTTAACTTGAATAGTGAGTTATGTTGAATAAGTTGTAAATGTAGAGATAGGGTGGATTATGGGCAGCAATATGCTCCGAATACTGGTCGCTGTAGTTATGCTTGGTGCTTTGGGGGCAGTGCAAGCAGATGAGCGGGAGTCTGATTTTCAGAGAGATGTAAAGCAGGTGATTCGGGAGATTAAAGTGGCTCTTGATTCGATTGATCTCTATCGCGTGCCGCAGGTTCCCCAGGCTGCTGATGAAGAGCTAACGTTGACTTGCAGGGAGCTGGAGTGGGCAATGGCAGCTGTTGTGCCAAAGACCTATAGCTATAGACCCTCATTTTATGATGATCCGGTTCAGGGTGGAGGTATGTGGATTGGTACTATGTATTATCCAGTCTATGCGACGGCATTGTACGGCGTCTATCATGACTATAAGGAAGATCGCCGCATTATTTCTGCAGAGGATCGCATTGAGGTGCTTCGTCGCCTTAAGGCAGAAAAGCGTTGTTATGAAAGTTAGCCTGAGGAGCTAACTGATAATCTCTTCAAACTTAATAATATCCTTACGTAGTGCAAAGATGATGGTGTCCAGGGCATTGCGCTCTGAATAGCCGTAGCGTCTGGTCATATTGCTCAGCACTGTCTGGGTAAAGGCCTTCAGCTCAGCGGGATAGGTTTCGTACTCGTCAGGAGAGTTGCGTCTTTGCACAAAGATCTCTTTTAAGCGCCCTGGGTCGATACCTTCCACAGTTCGGCGGTGAGAGAGCAGATGCGTATATTCACTGCCAAAGCAGGTTAGCAGGTTATCTTTGCGTGAGGTAATGGCCGATTTCCCCTCTTCCAGTGTCAGCTCACCGCTGTTTTGCAGCTCTAAAAAGCGTTGTGCAATCTCTCGCCGATAGATGGCGCAGGTGCCAGGGCGAGCGAGGATCTGCTCCATGGACTCCATAAAGCGCTCATCGGGCTTATCGATCTTTTCACCTGTACCCGGATCCACATAGGTGAATTTGGGAATCATGATATGGGCGAAGGCGCGGTTTTCAGCCGCTGTGGTGAGCAGCGTGTGTTGTAGATAGCGGCGCAGGTCTGCGGCTATCTCATCCGGATTGCGATCGACGGTGCAGACCGTGATCTCTTTACGAATGATGGTGAAGTAAACGGCTTGCAGCACCCTGACCAGACCCTGGTAGTTGCCATAGTCGCCTTCACCCTCTGCCAGCACAACAGAGCCAATGGCACGGGGTACTATGGGCTCACGCTTCTTGCCTGCTGGAGGGTTGCTTTTTAGCCAGTGATGGATGGTTGGTCCCTGCACGAAGACTTTTTTCAGCTGACTGAGGAAGGTGCCAACGTGAATCTTGGAGCCATCCGAAGCCACGATGGTGTTACGCATAATGTTTTGCAGCTGGCGCACTGAGATGCCATTTTTACCCTCATTGGGGTAGTGCTGATTCCACAGCTCCCGCATAAAGGCATCATCGATCAATTTGAGCTGTTCACTGCTAAAAAGATCACACTGCTCTAGCGGCACGGAGTCATCACGCTGTTTGATTAAGTGGGCATAGGTGGATGGGATTTTGACATTGATCCCAAGCTTTGCCGCCTCATTATGGAACGGGTGCCAGAAGGGCAGATTACGAATGGTGTTGACCGGATCCTCTGATTGAGCCGCGTAGATAAAGAGTTTTTGCTCGGGGGTGATGGAGAGAAAAAGCACCTTCTTCTCTTTGCTCCACTCCTCGGGCAGCCTTTCATCCAGTGGTGGCAGCAGTCGGGTCATGACGGAGTAGTAGGCAGCAATACGCAGCAGGTTCGGGTCGACATCGTACTGCTTGCGCATGTTTGCCATGTCGCGGCGCAGGATATCCACCTCTGAGTTGGCATCCAGCAGATAGTTGACGGGGATCTTTTCAATGCGATCCAACAATTTGGAAGATGTCAGCTGGCGCTCCAGCAGTTGCATCTCTTCAATATTGGTGGTGATGATGACGGTGGTGTCGATAGCCGCCTGGGTTGATTCGATAGAGGCCTTGCCGCTGCCCAGCAGCATCAGCAGGGGTTTGTATTCATCCTGGGTAGCGCCCTCTTCGGAGCCGGTGGTGAAGGCGTCGTGGATATGGAGTACACCTCGGTTAGCGCTGACCAGGGCCCCCTCATATTGCGAGATGCTCATGCCGGGCAGGTGTTCAGCCAGCATGGAGCTGAGTTTACTATCCAGCTCCATCGGCGTGGTGCAGACCCGGAGCTGCTCCATATCATCAATATTGGCGACACCTCGTGCCAGAGCGTTTGAGAACTCGATCTCTTCTACGCGCACATATTCATCAATAATTTCAGAGAGGGATTTGCCCTGATTACGCGGGTTTTCCAAAAGCGCCTGCAGAATATGCGTGCTGCGCTTGTCCAGAGCCGCGTGCTGAAAATAGGTTGGTATACGGATTGAGTTGCGGTTATCCGTGTTTTCATTGTGCAGGAACTCAAAGAACTCCTGGCGTGGATGTATGAGTTGCTCTTTCTGTTCAAGTACTGTTGGAAATAACAGTATTGGGTTTTGGGCAAAGGCGGGGCGTATCTCAAGGCGTTGATCCCGACCATCGCTGAAGCAGAAATAGAATGAGTAGAGTTTAACCGAGGGCAGTTTGCTGTACTCTTCGAGCGCCTGGCAGATGAGGTCGACGATGTTGGTTTTACCTGAGGCGGGCGGCCCCACCAGGATAATGCCTCGGCTTGGTCCGGACTCTTTGCCGACGGATTCGATAACATCGATGATCTGCTTGGCGCAGAACTCCTGACCACAGACTTCGTTGATGCCGTTGGAGAAAGGGTCTTCAAATACCTGGTAATTGATGGTGGGCTCACCTGACCGCACGACGATCTCATAGCCAAAATGTTTAACGGCCTCGGCAATAAGGGATGAGCTGGTGTGCAGGCATTGCAGTGGGTTGCTGACCGCCTCTTCAACAAATTCACGAAAGCTCAGGCTGCTTTTCTTGGAGTGGCCCAGTATGCGTTCAAAGTTAAAGTCATTCATATGCTGCTCGTTTGCCTGCTTGTAGTGGTGCCTTTAAAACCCGCTATGCTGCTTTAAATGGTTGTTGCTGCTGGCTTAGCCGCTCCGCAGCCTCTTCAAATGTTATCCCCTTTACCGTGCTCTCTTTGTAGCCGTTTGCCCTGGCGGCATAGAGCTTATCTTTGGAGAGCAGATAAACCGGTGCTTTCCAGATGCGATTAAGATTGTTCAGTGTGGGGCGAATCCAGTCTGCTCTTAGGTTGCGCCCATCATCCCTATGCATTAACAGTAGACCGCCATCCATGAAATTAGTGTCAATAATGTAGATTCTTGGTCGGTAGTAATGAGCAAAAAATCCAAGCATTTCGTTCTTTATCGGCTCAGGATGCAGCCATACCCATTGCCGGTCTGCCCTGATGACATCTTCATTCTTGATGCCCAGCTGCTGGGCCGTACGCTGGTCTAACCGGTTTAGGTGGAATTTTTCTACCAGCTCGGGGGTTAGGAAGCGGCGTAGAAACTCATAGTCGGTAATGGTTTTGACCAGATGCCGCATGCACTCCTGGGGGTTGAGCTCCTCTTCCGGTTTTTTCCACTCCTTCTTGGTGTCGAGGTCGGTCTCTTCGTGATAGTCCAGGCTCATCCTGCCTTCGCGGTAGAGATCCTCGATGTGCAACCACATGTGGTATCCCAGATGGTAGGGGTTGCGCTGAAAGTAGGGCCGTGGGTAGCAGACACCAGAAAAGACCTTGGCGTAGTCGATGGCTCCGCGTACTGAGTCTTCCGCAAAGAGCTCCATCATGATCTTCTTTTCCCAATACATGGCCCAGCCTTCGTTCATGATCTGTGTGCGAATGACGAAGTCCTGATGCATATGGGCTGTGTAGAGGTAATCCAGTACGGCATGCTCTGCCTGGCTGGTGGGGGCGTATTGGCGCAGAAAACCGAGAATATCCTGACAGGGCGCGCGCAGGCTGTAGCCTCGGCGGCTCATGGCCTCATGGAGATCGCGCTTCTTTTCCATTTCGACAAAGGGTTTTGCCGTGTCGGTTTTAAGCAGGGCGTTGAGTGTCACGTCCACCAGGCTTATGGGTTCCTCTCCGGGCTCCACAACATCGTGGGACTCGACTGCGCTGGCGACCATGGAGGTCTCTTTGTCGATGCTGTTTTCCAGGTTGTACTGGGAGTTGGGGGCGATAAAGGGCAGGGCCGATTCGCAGGCGTTCCAATAATCGATGTAGCGCCGTTCCCCCATTTGCTGCCGGCCTAGGTTGGCCTTGCGCACCAGGTGCATGACATATTCAGTGCGGTCAAAATCTGAGTCGTGCAGTACATTGAGCTCAGAAAACTCACAGTGCCCGGCCACATGGGCCATTACCGAGGCCTGGGTCAGGGCGGAGTTGGTCTCATTCAGGTAGGCGTAGGAGGGGTTGCCGGTCTGCACCACCTCATAGTAGAGGGCCGACTCCTGGCCTGTCTCTATGCGATGTTTCTTATTGGCGATCTTCTTGCCTTCCCAGATGTTGATTGGGCTGGTGGGGTAGACGTTCTTCTCCAGCAGGGCTGCGAACTCCATCGGATCGAGGATGAAGAAGCGCATCTCTGGCAGGGTCATGTTGAATTTTTCTCGAGCAAAAAACTCTACCCGTTGCGCCAGCTCAAATAATTTGGGGTCAGATCTTAGACTAAGCATGGCGCGCCTCGAACATACGCTTGATGACTTTGATTATTTCACTTTTGTTTTTCAGTGCGCAGGTGCGTACAACACGATCAGAACCGAAGGCTTTGGAGACCTCTGTGTTGAGGCAGCTCATGCGGCTGGGCTGGATCTCAACCAGCGCCAGGCGATTGAACATAGGATGCAGCTGCTCTTTGAGGATCTCGACAATCTCTTTGGCATCATTGCCAAAAAGCTCGCCATCCCCCACATAGAAACCATAGAAGTTGGTCGTGGCGGGATCGTATTCATTGAAGGCAATATTTGAGACCAGGTCGAATACCAGAGAGGCGCGGGTGCCACCGATGTTACTGACCTGATAGAACTGTTCTGGGGTGACCTCGTAGGCCTCGACATCATGGACAAAAAAGCGGTGTTCAACGTTGTTTTTGCCGTAATTGAAGTCGAGCCAGTGGTGGGTGAAGTTGAGCAGGCGTTTTTCAAGCTCCAGGCGTTCGCCGAAGGTGGAGTATGAGATATCCCCCATATAAAAAACTACGGCCTTGTATTTTGGGGTCTCAACACGCTGAGGCACCTTATAGCGCCGGTCTTTGCGTCGAACCTCTACATCAAAGCGTCCCTCTTTCGGGCAGTAGACGCCGGTGCTGATGCTGCTGCGTAGTGCCCGTTTGAAGGTGCGCTTTTTGTCTAAAAGAACACCAACAGGCCCAAAGGTCTTGAACTCGTAGGAGACCTCTTTGATCTTGCCTTTGCCCTCTTTCAGCAGGTTGGGTAGACGCAGCTTGTCTGCCACCAGCTCCATAAAGCGGTCAAAGGGGACCTCAAATTTGAGTTTGCCTTTCTCATCACCGGGCTCGCCACCGCCCTGGCCTGCGCCAGCCCCGCCACCCTGATCGCCATAGACCAGGGTTGGGGGTTCAATATCATCAACCTCAACAATCAGGTCACTGCCGCTGGCATCGGTTCGATCAAGATCGCCCTCGTTGATGATATCTTCAACAAGGTCGTTTAGCTGCTCTTCAATAAAATCATTGAAGAAGCCTTCGGATTCGTCAGATGAAATGCGATCGACATCCATAAGTTTCAGCTCATTTGGGTTTTTGGATTTCAGTCACAGCGATAGAGATCACCTTAGATATCAATGCTTGAAGCATTGGCGGTGATGGTCAGGGCCTGGAAGGCGCACTTGCCGCAGTAGCCCTGATGTTCCATCAGATATTTGACTGTCTCGTTCAGTTGCTCCTGTTCTTTGGAGTCGACCCCGGCGGCGCTACTACCGCTCTTGATCCACCCCAGTAGTTTGATGTTTTCGCCAGACTTGAATTCATTCTCGAACACAAAACGTTTGATCGCGGCCTGATAGGAGGGCTCATCAGCCAGCAAGACTTTACCGCTGACACTGGCGATGGCATCGGAGAGCTCTTTACGGAAGACATCCTTCTCCGGGATACCGAGGTACTGCTCAATGGTCTGCATGAATTTCTCATCGGGCTGCACGTCCATCTGGGTCACTTCATGCTTGACCTTGGTGTTGTGGGCGTAGGCGCGCACATGGTCGGTATATTTCTTCCAGGTGCTCTCAACGATGGTGGTATCACGCAGCACAGCGGTGTAGACGTCGCTGGCGATCTGGCTAAATATCCAGCTCTTGGCCTGAGGCAGGATCTTGGTCAGATAGTGGTTGAGTACATTTTTGTTAGTGGCGAAGGCATCTTTGATGGCGTTCTCCATGCGCATATAGAGATCCAGTGGAGATACGCAGGGATTGTTCAGTGCAATGGAGGTGAGCATGGTGGGCTCACTCTTTTCATTTTCAAGGCGCTGGGTGTTGGCCGCAAATTCGTTGATCTGAAAATGTTCTGTATTCTCGAAGATATTCTGGATAAAACGAGGATCCAGACCAAAGGTGCCCTCTGAGGGCTTGATGAATTCAAACTCATCTAGAATGGCCTTGGCCATGTTGTTATCAACACCACTGTCGGCACGCCCGGCGTAGATCAGGGCCTTCTGCAGCAGCGAGAGATTGGGGTTCTGCTTGGATTGATAGAGCCGGGTCATAACGGCTACCAGACTCAGCATCTCTATGCTGTGTGGAGCGACATGCGCCACGTGCTTCTTCTCGTTGCTCCAGTTACGGTAGTCGTTGGAGTAGGTGAGATCGTAGATCTTCTGCTCTTCCTTAAAGGTGACTGAGAGCGGCATTTCGATGAAGGTGGTACGTGAACGCAGTGCTTCAAAGCTTTCGTTGCCAATGAACATGTTGAATTCATGGAAATTGGTGTGGCCGATGATGACGCCGTTGAAGGGTACGGGTGGTTGGCCTTCGGGCTTGAAGAAGCGATCCTGGGTGGCGAACAGCAGCTCATAGAGAAACTTGTCTGACAGCTTGAGGATTTCGTGGATCTCGACCAGGCCGTTAGCGCCAGCGCAGAGTTCGCCCTGATAGTCATGCACCAGTGGATGTGACTCACTGCCGAAACGGGGCAGCAGGCTGTAGTCGATGTTGCCTACCAGAGAACCTGCCTCCTGGCTCTTCTCATCACGTGGGGTATAGGAACCGATGCCGGTCTTGGTGCGGGCATCGAAGACCATGCGTTTGACCTTTAGATAGGGTAACAGCTCCCACAGATCCAGCCCTTTGGCTTTCATGAACTCCTTTAAGACATAGTCGGAATAGGGCGACATGATGCCATCTATCTGGATGTCGAAGGTGTCGTCATAGTGGGGGTGTTTTTCCAGAAACTCTTTCAATTCGCCATCACTGATCTCTGTATTGAGCTTGGCGCAGAAGTCTTCCCGCAGGGATTGTGGAATGACCTGGAGAGGGCGCTCAAATATCGGGCTTTGCAGGTAGTAGATGCCATCCTCTTCAAACAGTGCTTTATCTTTAAGGCGCTCATCTACAGTTGGGAGCAGGAGCGTGTAGGTGCGTCCCTCATCACTGGCTGAGTAGAGGCTTAAGGCGCGCTTGATGCCATCCATAGAGCGTGATTTGGCTGCTCCCGGTGGGCCGAGCAGGATCCATAAGCGTTTGGAGGCCTCTAAACCACGGCTGGCGTTGTCGATCTTCTCTACCAGATTCTCTTTGGCCTTTTGCTGACCAAATACTGAAAAAGGGCCGACGTATTGCACATCTTCAAAGAAATTGTAGCGGTGCTTGATTGGCTTGCCTGGCATGATGGCGTGTTCAACACCTGAACCCAGCATCATGTCATGTATGAGCTGAAAGGTGTTGCGTGTTATCCAGGGTTGCTTGGCTACCAGTGCGAGGTAGTCTGAAAAAGAGATGATCTCGTCGGCTACCAGATCTTGTTTATGTTCTTCGAAAACGCTGCGCAGATTATCGAGCATGAGCTTGGGCCTCAAAATCCAGGAAATTAATAGTGCTTCTTTTCTATAAAGCTTAGCAGCTTAGGAGATTAATTCATAAACATCCTTAGGTCGAGACTGTTGTTTGAGAATAATCTCTCTCTCCTTAATTTAAGCATAAAATCGACGTGGTATTTTTCAGGCCGGTTTTCAGAAAATTCCTAGATACAGGAGTTGATGGGGCCTCGTAGTATGTGGTGGTCTAATTACAGGGAGGTGTGCGGTGTTGTGGAAAAGAAATACATATAATCAATCGTCTCGAGGTTGGTTTATCTCTCTTGTGTGTAGCAGTCTGTTGCTGACATGTATGTTGGTGGAGTCTGCAGAGACAGTCGTACGTTGCCAGCTTCCCGATGGACGGGTTAGCTTTTCTGATCGCCCCTGCAGTTCTGGTATTCAAGATGAACTAACGTTTGAGGATCAGAAAGTAGGGTGGGAGGCGCCTCGCACACCGCTGAAGCTTGAGCGTAAATCAAAGCGCGAACGGCAACAGCAATCCCGTAGGCAAGCAGCAGCTCTACGAGCAGCTAGAAAAGAGAAGGCAAGAAAGCACAAGGATTGTTGGAAGAAAAGACAAAAAGTAGAGCGTATTCAAGAGCGCTTACGCCGCGGCTATAAGGCGGGGCAGGGGAGAACACTACGCTATAAACAGCGTGAGCTTGAAGCCTATATTAAAGAGTTTTGTAAATAAGTCAGAAACCCAAAAGCCGCAGGCGTTAACCTGCGGCTTTTTTTGCACCTGTTTTTCAGGATTACAGTTTGAACTGCTTGATCATGCCTTGCAGTTCATGTGCGAGGCCGGTCACATCAGTACAGGATTGCAGGCTTAGCTGGGCCTGCTCTTTTGCAGTATTGGCAACCTGTGAAATGTTTGTGATATTAGTGGTGACCTCTGCCATTGACATGCTCTGCTCTTGTGTTGCCGTGGCTATTTGTTGAATCCTGTCAGTCAGTCCATCCACAACCTCTACGATATGCTGGAGTGATTGGCCAGTTTGGCTCACCAGGGCAGAGCCTGATTCTACCTCAGTTCTTCCATCCTGCATGGAGTTGACGGCAGTTTCGGTTCCATTCTGGATATTGCGGATCATATCTGCAATCTCCTTGGTGGCATCGGTGGTGCGGGTTGCCAAGTGGCGTACCTCATCGGCAACCACAGCAAATCCACGCCCCTGGTCACCGGCCCGGGCAGCTTCAATAGCGGCATTGAGCGCCAGCAGGTTAGTCTGGTTGGCAATATCATCAATGACAGAGACTATCTTGCCAATCTGATCTGAGTGCTCAGCCAACTGCTCCACGCTGCGGGCTGCCTCTGCTACAGAGCTTGAGATACGCTCCATACCCTCAATACTTTTATGCACGACATTGCCACTCTCAAGAGCCACCTGAGAGGCTTGGTTGGCAGCATCAGCTGCTTCAGTGGTGTTGCGAGAGATATCTTGCGAGACAATCTCCATCTCATTGGCGGATACGGCAACCATCTCAGTCTGTTGTGACTGGCTGACTGCACCATCTGTCACCTGTTGGGTCGCATCACTGATGCTGTTACTGGTTAGAACCAGATTTCTGGATGCATCGGCAATTTTTGTAATCATGCTGTTGAGACTCTGAGACATCTGATCCAGAGCAGCTGAAAGCTGGCCGATTTCATCCTGGCGGCTGCAGCCGATTTTATGGGTCAGATCACCCTGAGCAATACTGTTTGCTATCTTGGTTATCTTCTCGACAGGGCTCAGTACAACCTGGTTTATCATCAAAAACAGAGCAATAAATGCTGCAATGACAACCAGCACCATGATAGCAACTGCCCACTGAACGCTGGTTTGGTGGGTCGCTGCAATCGCAGACAATTGGGTAGTTAGCTCGTTGCTAGTGTTAAGCAATTTATTGGCATTATTTGAGACATCGTATTGCGCCTGCCAATATGCATCAGACCCTAGTTTGGCGGTGGTAAGGGCTGTTACTGAGCGGGTGAATTGTGCCATTAGCCCTTCAACCTCAGTGATCTTGGCCTGGATGACGGGATCATCGTTGCCTGCATAGGGCTTGAATGTTGTCATCTTAAGGTCAGTTGGGTATTCGCCGCCTGATTTCAATGCGTTCAAGGTTTGGGTGAAGAGAGCGGATGCGACCTTATACTCTTCCAGGCTGGGGTTCAGGCGAGCCCGGCCTTGCACAACATTATCTGTAAACAGGATGCTAAAGCGCCGAATGCCCAGCATGTCACCTACCTTGAAGGTTTTGCCTTTCATTGCGGTGTGGCAGCTGGCGCAGCCTTCAACGACGGCATTATCAGAGGTGTAGTAACGCAGGTAGAGTTTGCCTTCGTGCTCCACCTCTTTAAAAAAGATCTGATCGTTATTAGCAGCTAGAAACTTAAAGGCCTCCTGATCAATGGCATCCTTCAGTCCCTGGGCTGGGTTAATAGGGTCATCAGCCAGAATATCCACGCTAAAGTTACTGCCAGCAGCAAATTTTTCACCGATGATGCGGGTAAATGTAGCTGGGAAGGGTATGGCCGGGTCGTACTCTTTTTCAGGGTGCATGGATATTTTCAGGCCAGCCTGCTTGGCTGGGCCGATAATCATGCCCGCGTAGGTGCCCCGCATTTTAGTGATGTAGCGGTCCAGCTCCGAGACTTGGTCTTCTGCAGCCTGTAGGCTGTTTTTTGCCAGCGAATAACTGAGGGCTGATTTGGACATAGACTGGCTGAGCATGCTTTGGCGCCCGGCAGTGTTTACAATATCGGTGTCGTCCACGCTCTGCTGTAGTGAGTAGAATACTGTGATGCCAAGAAATACGGTTACCACTAAAATGGCAGCGACGCCTATGGCAAGTTTCCGTTTGAGTGATAGTGCATCCATCTTTGCTCTCCATGCCAAGCATTCAGTTGGGGCTTAGGTCAATGTAGGTGTGACGGCCCGCTTGGTTTTGACTAGGGTAAGGTCAGGTTTGTCCTTATTCAGATGATTTTTACGGCAGTATGCGTTACAACTTTAGGGTTATTTTGCAGCTGATCTAAAGCCAGAATAACCAAGCGTAATACTCGGGTTTATGGGTAAGGCTGCATAATTGGGCGCGGTGATTTCTGTGAGGAATAGGATGGTTTAGGATGGTTATTTGGAATGAGATAGATACTGTATTCCTGGATATGGATGGCACTTTATTGGATCTGCATTTTGATAACTATTTTTGGCAGATCTATGTCCCTCAGTGTTATGCCAGGCACAAAAACATAAGCGATGAATCTGCACAGGCAGAGCTGGCTTTGCGCTATAAGGATGTCGAGGGCACGCTTGAGTGGTATTGCCTGGATCACTGGAGCCGGGAGCTGGGGCTGGATATTGCACTGCTCAAGGAGGAGGTGGACCACCTGATTGCTGTCCACCCCCATGTCGTAGATTTTCTTGCAGCGTTGCGTGCCAATGGTAAACGTACGGTTTTGGTTACCAATGCTCATCAGAAGACGCTTGCCCTGAAGTTGGATCGAACAAAGTTGGATGGCTGCTTTGATGCGGTCTACTGCTCCCATGATATCGGGCTGCCCAAGGAGAATCCGCTGTTCTGGAGTGAGCTGCACCAGCTTGACCCCTTCGATCGGAAACGCACCCTTTTTGTGGATGATAGCCTGGCGGTGCTTCATTCTGCGCGCGAGTATGGTTTTCATTGGTTGCTGGCGGTGGTTAAGCCAGACTCCCGTGGGCCCGTGAAGAAGGTGACTGATTTTTCCATAATCCATGACTTTTCAGAGATCATGTCTGGATTAGAGGCCCACAAATTGTAATAATCAGCTGTTATTCCCAATAACATGGGGTATGGGGATTGGCTCTGCTGGACGGCGCGTGGTCTCCGGTCCAGAAGCAAACGAGAGATAAAATAATGTTTCGAGAAGAGATTAAGGTGTTGGACTGTAGCATCCGCGATGGTGGCCTGATTAATAATTATCAGTTTACGGATGATTTTGTAAAGGCGGCCTACCGGGCATCCTGTGACGCGGGTGTTGATATCATTGAGCTGGGCAAGAAACTGGCTGAAAGTGATGAGTATCCCCGCGACAAATGGGGCAAATGGAATTTCTGCGATGATGATGATATTAAGGCCGTTGTTGATTCTCATGAGTGTGAGAATCCGCCCCTGATTGCGGTCATGTTTGATGTTGGCCGAGTCGATATAAATGGGCTGCAGCCCCGGGATCAGAGTCCAATCGATATGATGCGTACCGCCTGTTATGTGCCTGATATTGAAAAGGGCATTGATCTAGCGCGGCGTTCCAAGGATCTGGGGTATCTGACCACCATCAACATCATGGCGCCTTCAGCTGTGATTCAGCCTCACCTCATTGAGGCGCTGGAGGCTGTTAATGAAGCGGATGAGGTGGATTATCTCTACTTTGTTGATAGCTTTGGTGCCTTTTACTCTGAGCAGGTTACCTCATACGTTGAATTGTATAAGAAGCATGCCCCGAGCAAAGAGCTGGGCTTTCATGCACATAATAACCAACAGCTGGCCTTTTCAAACACCCAACAAGCCATCATCGATGGGGTCAATCTGCTGGATGCTACGATCAATGGCATCGGACGCGGCGCAGGTAACTGTAATCTGGAGCTGCTACTCAATTTCCTCCAGAATCCAAAGTTTGATACCAAGCCGCTATACAAGGTCATCCAAGAGGAGTTTGTCCCGCTACGCAAGAAGATTGAGTGGGGCTTTAATGACATCTATGGCATTAGTGGCTACCTAAATCAGCATCCCCGTGCTGCCATGAAGCTAAGATCCAGTAAGAAAAACAAAGACAACTGTTACGATTTTCTACTTGAGTCTACAAGTACTGTGGAATGAGTGTGACCTATGGCGTGTGAACACTCGTTTGCCAGATACATCAGGAAGCTTGGCCACAATCGTAAGTTCAGTAACTCTTTGACCCAGGAAGAGGCGCGTGCAGCTATGGCAGCGATTGCCTGCTATGAGGTCGAGCCTCAGCAGGTGGGTGCTTTTCTGATGTTACTGCGGTTGAAGCAGAAAACCCCAGAGGAGATTGCAGGCTTTGCAGAAGCTATACGGGAGAACCTGCCTAAGCCAGTCGACCTGCCTGCCGTTGCTGTAGATTGGCCTGCCTATGCAGGCAAGAGCAAGCAGTCACCCTGGTTCCTGCTTGCTGCTCTGCTGCTTGGTCAGAATGGTTACCCTGTTTTTATGCATGGGCTGTCGCGTCGTGATGAGAAGGTGTACATCCCTCAGGCATTGAGGGTGTTGGGTATTGAGTCTTGCACCCTGCTTTCGCAGGCCGCTGCCAGGGTTGGCAAAGAGGGCTTTGCCTATCTCCCTGTTGATAACCTCTCTGGCATTGTCCAAGAACTGATCGATTACCGGAAGCAGTTGGGGGTGCGTACGCCAATGCATACGGTCGCCCGCATGCTGAATCCGCTTTCTGCATCGCTTATGTTACAGGGTGTGCGTCATCCCCCCTATGCCCGCATGCATCAGGGGGCGGCTCGTCTGTTAAAGCAGGAGAAGAATCTCGCTATCCTGGGTGATAGCGGAGAGTTTGAACGCATTCCTGGCCGCCCTTGCAAGCTTTATGGCCTGAGTAATGGACTCTGTTGGGAAGAGGAGTGGCCTGTTGAAGAGGGCTTTGGAACGGATGTGCCGCAGAACCTGGACCTCGAACATTTCAAGGCCGTATGGGAAGGCCGGCAAGAAGATGAATATGGCAAGAGTGCTGTGATTGGAACAGTGGCCCTTGTGCTGCGTGGTCTGGGGCAGGCGACTGAGCGTGAGAAGGCCTATCAATTGGCTGAGCAGTGGTGGCTGATGCGAAATACAAATACTGCTGCTTAGAGAGTAAAAATTTAATATGCCGGGTATCAATCCGGTTGGCATGAGATTTTAATAGATCGATAAATAGGGGAGCTTAATATGCCCAAACCAGAAAAACATGTATTTGTCTGTGTCCAGAATCGTCCGGACGCCCATCCTAAGGGATCCTGTACTGCGCGTGGTGGCGCACCGCTTGTGGATGAGTTTCGCCGTCTGTTTGAAGAGAAGGGGCTATGGGGGCGTTTCCAGATAACCACCTCAGGTTGTCTGGGACCTTGTGAAGATGGGCCAAATGTATTGGTCTACCCTGAAGGCGTTATGTACGCCAAGGTCACCGTAGAGGATATCACTGAGATCATTGACCAGCATCTGCTTGAGAATAACCCAGTAGATCGCCTGAAGATTTCAGAAGAGGTTTGGGGCTAAGTTTTAATTGGCCATAGTCAAAAACCCACCCGCTGCCGGGTGGGTTTTTTTATGTTTGCACTGTTATTTGCTAAGTATCTGTTTTAAGAACTGCCCGGTGTAGGATTTTTTAACAGAGGCCACCTTCTCGGGCGTGCCTGTAGCGATAATCTCCCCACCTTTGTCACCGCCTTCCGGCCCCAGGTCGATGACCCAATCGGCTGTCTTGATCACATCCAGATTATGTTCGATGACGATGACGGTATTGCCGTGATTGCGCAGCCGGTGCAGCACCTCCAGCAGATGTTGCACATCATGAAAATGTAGCCCGGTGGTGGGCTCGTCCAATATGTAAAGCGTCTTGCCGGTATCCCGTTTTGAAAGCTCTCGGGAGAGCTTGACCCGCTGTGCTTCACCGCCAGAGAGTGTGGTGGCATTCTGGCCCAGCTGCACGTAGGAGAGCCCCACATCCATCAGTGTCTGCAGTTTGCGTTTCAGCGAAGGCACGGCGGAGAAGAACTCCAGTGCATCCTCCACGGTCATGCCCAGCACCTCGTTGATGCTTTTGCCTTTGTATTTGATCTCCAGGGTTTCACGGTTATAGCGCTTGCCCTTGCAGAGATCGCACATCACATAGACATCGGGCAGGAAATGCATCTCCACCTTGATGACGCCATCGCCACGGCAGGCCTCGCAACGCCCGCCTTTTACATTGAAGCTGAAACGGCCGGGGCTGTAGCCACGGGAACGTGACTCCTGGGTGGCGGCAAACAGTTCACGGATGGGGGTAAAGAGGCCAGTGTAGGTGGCGGGGTTGGAGCGTGGGGTGCGCCCAATGGGGCTCTGGTCGATATCCACTACCTTATCAAAATGCTCCAGCCCCTCCAGTTTGGAACAGGGTGCTGAGCTTCTGTGGCCAGCGGCATTGAGCTGCATGGCGGCAGCCGGGTAGAGGGTGTCATTGATTAGCGTGGACTTGCCAGAGCCGGAGACGCCGGTGATGCAGGTGAGCAAACCTACCGGGATCTCAGCGTCAATGGTTTTCAGGTTGTTGCCGCATGCGCCCTGGATCTGAAGTTGCTTGCTTGGGTCCGCGGCTGTGCGATTTTCCGGTATCTCGATCTGGCGTTTTCCAGAGAGGTATTGCCCGGTCAGTGACTCAGCTGCATTGGCGATATCCTCTGCACGTCCCTCAGCGATGATATGCCCGCCATGCACACCTGCGCCTGGGCCAATATCGATCACATGATCAGCGCTGCGGATGGCCTCTTCATCATGTTCCACCACGATCACGGTATTGCCCAGATCGCGCAGGTAGGTCAGGGTCTTGAGCAGGCGACCGTTGTCCCGCTGGTGCAGGCCGATGGAGGGCTCATCCAGCACATACATGACGCCAACCAATCCAGCGCCGATCTGACTGGCCAGTCGAATGCGCTGGGCCTCGCCACCTGAGAGGGTCTCGGCGCTGCGGCTGAGCGTCAGGTAATCGAGTCCCACATTGACCAGAAATTTGAGCCGCTGGTTGATCTCATTGACTACTTTGGAGGCGATCTCACCACGCTTGCCGGGCAGTGATAACTGCTCAAAAAAGGTGAGTGCCTTACCCACTGGCATGGCGCTGATGCTGGGGAGATTATGCTCGGCAATAAAGACGTGACGGGCCGCCTCATTCAGCCGGGTGCCACTGCAGCTGGGGCAAGGCTGGTTGGAGACGTAGCGTGACAGCTCTTCACGTACCGCATTGGATTCGGTCTCCCGGTAGCGGCGCTCCATGTTGCGGATGATCCCTTCAAATGGGTGGGAACGAAGATGTTTGTTGCCACGCTCGTTGACATAACTGAATTCAATCGCTTCATCATCGCTGCCAAACAGGATGGTCTGACGGATCTTTTTGGGCAGCTTCTCCCACTTGGTCTCGACATCAAAGTTGTAGTGCTTGCCAAGTGAGCAGATGAGCTGAAAATAGTAGGCATTGCGTCGGTCCCAGCCGCGTACTGCACCGGCAGCAAGGCTGAGGTGGGGCTGGGCCACAACCATATCGGGATCAAAGAACTGCTCGATACCAAGACCGTCGCAGGTGGGGCAGGCGCCGACGGGGTTGTTGAAGGAGAAGAGGCGTGGCTCAAGTTCTGCGATGCTATAGCCGCAGTGTGGGCAGGCGAAGTTGGCTGAGAAGATCAGCTCTTCCTGTGCTGTTTCGCTCATCCAGGCAATGCGGGCCAGTCCATCAGACAGGCGCAGTGCCGTCTCAAAGGATTCTGCCAGGCGCAGTTGCAGATCGCTACGTACTTTAAAGCGGTCGACTACTGCTTCAATGTTGTGTTTTTTGTGCGGCTCCAGCTCTGGTGCGCTGTCGATCTCGTAGAGGTCACCGTCGATACGGGCGCGGATAAACCCCTGAGCCTGCAGCTCTTGCAGGAGTTTGTGATGCTCACCCTTGCGCTCTGAAACCACTGGGGCCAGTAGCATCAGTTTGCTCCCTTCAGGCAGAGCCAATACCTGGTCCACCATCTGGCTGACGGTTTGGGCTTCCAGGGGTTGCTTATGAGTAGGGCAGCAGGGTGTGCCTGCTCGGGCGAACAGCAGCCGCAGGTAGTCGTAGATTTCGGTGATGGTGCCCACGGTGGAGCGCGGGTTGTGAGAGGTGGTCTTCTGCTCTATCGAGATGGCGGGTGATAGCCCTTCGATATGATCAACATCCGGTTTGTCCATCATGGAGAGAAACTGCCGGGCGTAGGCGGAGAGTGACTCCACGTAGCGGCGCTGCCCTTCGGCGTAGATGGTGTCAAAAGCCAGCGAGGACTTGCCGGAGCCGGAGAGCCCGGTGATAACAATTAGTTTGTCCCGGGGCAGATCCAGGTCAATATTTTTTAGATTGTGGGTACGCGCCCCGCGAATCAGGATGTTTTTCATGTGTTGCGTATCGGCCAAAAAGCGAACCTGCTACTATACGCGGTCTGCCATTTTTAACGCAAAGTCTTAGAACAGAAAAATACTTGTGAGAAGCGATACTAAGAACGGAATGACCGCTACAGAGAAGCGGGCGACATTTTCTCTGGCTGGTATTTATGCGCTACGTATGTTGGGCCTGTTTTTGATCCTGCCTGTGTTCGTACTCTATGCAGAAGAGCTGGAAGGGGTGACACCTGTGCTGATTGGTCTTGCAATAGGTGCTTATGGCCTGACTCAGGCGCTATTGCAGATCCCCTTTGGCATGCTTTCTGATCGCATTGGCCGTAAGCCGGTGATCGTGGGTGGGCTGTTTATCTTTGCTGTCGGCAGTGTTGTAGCCGCTGTCTCGGACAGTATCACAGGTGTCATTATCGGGCGTGCCTTGCAGGGAAGTGGTGCCATTGCGGCAGCGGTTATGGCATTGGCGGCCGATCTGACGCGGGAAGAACAGCGCACCAAAGCGATGGCGATGATTGGCATGAGTATTGGCGCAGCCTTTACCCTGGCGCTTGTGTTGGGGCCGGTATTCAATGATTGGATTGGTGTTCCCGGTATCTTCTGGATGACAGCAGTTTTGGCTATTGGCGGTATTGCTGTTGCCCTGT
>Ga0316187_10000559_pt1 | contig 29679 bp, 22 predicted proteins | sample CroRivburrow1_MG_FD_204927 | JGI IMG/M metagenome (GOLD analysis project Ga0316187, IMG submission 204927) | Coastal sediment microbial communities from Maine, United States - Cross River worm burrow 1 | ecosystem: Environmental > Aquatic > Marine > Coastal > Sediment | place: USA: Maine... | reverse complement strand
AACCGACAACCGACAACCGACAACCGACAACCGACAACCGACAACCGACAACCGACAACCGACAACCGGGCAGGTTACGACCGCGCTTGCCTCTGAGCAGCCAGGCCTACTCGCGCTGTCGGGTTATCGGCACTGGAGGTGGGATCTGCCGATGGAGGGTCCCGTCGGGTTTGTGGATGGTGAGCCCCCGGTCGGAGCCCATCGCCAGGTGCCATCCACTGTCATGGATGCGGTGATGCCAGGCTATGGACAACGGCAGCAAATTATCGATATCGGTTGCGCCAGCCTCGGTAAAGGGAACGATGTGGTGAACCTCACACAAGTCGAACGGCGTCCCATCGAGAGGGCAGCCCCGGTAAAGGGAGCGGAGGGCGAGTCGTTGGGTCCTGGTTGCAGTGCGGCGGGTCTGCCCGAGTGGGGTGAGGCGTGCGTTGGGTCCGAGGCGCATACCGAACCAGTCCGAATCACAAGCCAGCCGACCCAAAGCGAGGGGGTCGTGATCATCACCGGCCCATGTTTGGGCCACCGCATCCTCGTTGGGGCCATCGAGCAGCGTGTCGATGTCGACGATGTAGCCAATCCCGAGGTGCAGTGGCATCGCCACATCCTCGTCCTCGTCGCCGCCACGATCCGACCCACCAGCGTCGGACCTGCCACGACCGGCGGCTGCGCTGCTACCGCCGTTCACGTTGCTGGTGCTTCGGCAGATCAGCCGGTGGAGAGCGTCGGCACGGGTATTGGCGGTGGCAGTCTCGTCGCCGGCGAGCTTGCGGGCCATGGCAGCCAGGGTGGCGTTGATTTCGGCTCCCCGTTCGGGATCGAGCACCCCTGACAGCCACCACATCCCATCAGACCGGCGCCCCATCGACACCTTCGACCCAGCCTTGTCCTTCTCCGCAGGCGACGGCCCATCAGGGTCCTTGACGTTGACGGCCAAACGTCGCAGAAACCGTGTGAACGTCTCCGGAGGCAACGACTGGGCCCGATCGGTGATCTCCCCATCCAGGGCGGCCAGCCGTTCACGTTCACCTTCATTCAGGTCACCGATCAGACGGGCAACGGCATCGACGTTGTCGGGACGGGCATCACCCGCCTCAGCGCTGGCTCCAAGGCGGGGAAGGACACCACCAACCTGACTGCGGCGAGCCAGGCGGTCGGCTTCTCGTTTGGAAACCTCACCACCCGAACGCAGCACGTCTTCAGCCGGGGCCCCCGCTCCCCGGGCCTCCCGCTCCCGACAGACCCGGGCGATACGAGTGAGATACCCCTCCAACCTCCGCCGCCCTTGGTTGACACCACCAACCAGACACGCCAGCGCATCGTCGGAACACCTGTCAAGATCGACCGATGTCAACTGTCGTTCAAGGTGAGCAAGCGGGAACTGCTGCATGCCGACCACAATAGTCAGCACCTGTGACACTCAGGAACACACCAGCACCATCAATCAACAGTTCAGACCGAGACCCCACGACCATCGCAGCGGAAGCCCACACGCCAAGGGAACCTCCCCAAGGGAGCGAAATCCGAACCGGAGCCGGACCCTGGACTCGAAGCCAAACCCGGACCCGGACCCGGACCCGCACTCGGACTCGGACCCGGACTCGGACTCGGACCCGCACTCGGACTCGGACTCGGACATGGGCCTGAAGCCAAGCTCGGACCCGCACCCGCACCCGCGCCCAGAGCCGAACTCGGACCCGCACCCGCACCCGCACCCAGAGCCGAACTCGGACCAGAAACGACGCTATCGACGCTCCTCGGCACCCGACCGGAAACGAGCAGCGGCGCCACTGAGCGCCTGGGCTCCGACAACGGCACCGACCACCACCACCAACGCCATCAGCAACAGCCGACCCGGTGGCGCCGACAGCGCATACAGTTCCGAAACCGGCGACGGCACCAACATGGCCGCCGTGGCCGCAACCAACCCCGCCAGCAGCGCCACCTCCAACCGGTCAAGAGGTCGCACCAACCGGTACAACACCCACAGCGCCGTGAGGGTCAAGGTCACCGTGGCCACGGCCCTCGCCTCATCCAGCGTGGCGGCAAAGACCGACGATCGAGCCAGCCCGAACGTCACCAGCGTGGCCCCACCGGCAGTGAGGCCGGCGGGTATGGCGAACTCAAGCACCCGTCGCAGATAGCCGGGCCGGCTGGGCTCGTCGCTGGAGCGGAAGCTGAGCGCGAACGCCGGTATCCCGATGGTGATGGTGGCGATCACGGTCAGGTGGCGGGGCAGGAACGGAAACGACACCCCGCTCACCCCCACAACCAGGGCCAACAACGCGGCGTAGACCGTCTTCGTCACGAATAGGGCCGAGACCCGCTCCATGTTGGCAATAACCCGACGCCCCTCAGAAACCACACCAGGTAGGTGACCAAACTGACCATCGAGCAGAACCAGTTGGGCCGTGGCCTTGGTGGCGGCGGTTGCGGTGTTCATGGCAATACCGATGTCGGCCGCCTTGAGCGACGGTATGTCGTTAACCCCGTCGCCGGTCATGGCCACGGTGTGCCCCTGCTTCTGCAGCAGCTGAACCAACTCCCGTTTCTGCTCCGGACGCACCCGTCCAAAGACCGTCGTCTCGGCCAGGGTGGCAGCAGCCTCGTCATCCAGGTCACCCAACTCGATCGAGCGCAGGTCGAGTTGTGAATCGGCCCCACCAACACCGATCTCCGCCGCCACCGCGGCCACGGTTTGTGGGTTGTCGCCCGAGACGACCTTCACCTCAACACCCTGGCGGGCGAAGTAAGCCATCGTCTCCGCCGCGTCGGACCTGATCTCCTCCTTCAGCGAGATCACCGCCGAGGGCACCAGCGCCGGCGGCAGCCGATAATCGGCATCGGCCGAGCTGCCGAACGGCTTCGACGAGTGGGCCAGCAGCAACACCCGTCTTCCCCGCGAGGCCAGACCCGCAACCACCGAAGCCACTGGCGCGGCCGCTGGGTCGTCGACGGCGTCGAGCAGGATCTCCGGCGCCCCCACGACCCAGCTTCCCTGGCCGACAAAAGCGGCCCCGCTCCACTTCCGGGCCGACGAGAACGGCACCGACCGGGTCACCTGCCAGCCAGGATCGCGATCGGGCAGCGAGGCCCGCAGAGCGTCGATAGTGGCCGAACGGGTCACCTTCAGCCGGGTCAGCGCCCCCAGCGCCGCCTCAACACCGCCATCACCGGCTCCAGCCCCACTACCGCCGTCACCGACCCCGCCATCACCAAGCCGGCCATCACCGGCCTCACCCCCACCGGCCAATGCACCGCCCACCACTTCGATCCTGTCCAGGGCCAGGTTGCCGGTGGTCAGCGTGCCGGTCTTGTCAACACACAGCACATCGATACGGGCCAGACCCTCGACCGCCGGGAGTTCCTGGACGACAACCTGTCGCTTCGCCAGACGGATCACGGCCAAGGCCAGCGCCATCGACACCAGAAGCACAAGCCCCTGGGGCACGAGAGCAACCACCCCGGCGACAGCGGCCACCAAACCCTCGGCCAGGCCGGAGCTGGCCCTGATCTGACTCCAGAACAATAGTGCCGCCAGCGGTGGCAGCATCCACGCCGACAGGGTCAACAATCGATCGACACCAACCCGAAGTTCCGACTCGGTGAGGGTGAACGCCTTGGCCTCCTTCGTCAGCTGCTGCACCCAACTGTCGGCCCCGACGCGGGTGGCGACCACGGTGCCCACCCCGGCCACCACAAAACTCCCGCTGCGAACCTCGTCGCCCAACACCTTGACCACGGGCTCAGACTCACCGGTCAGCAGCGACTCGTCGACCTCGAAGCCTTCAGCCTCGATGACCTCACCATCGATGGGGATCTGGTCACCAACAGCCAGGGTGACCAGATCACCCTGCACCAGCTCATCGGGGGCGACCCGACCAGGTACGGCGTCGCGGGTCACACCAATGGAGGGGACAAGCAGAACCTGCAGCGCATCAAGGCTGCGCTTGGCCCGCACCTCCTGCACCACCCCGATCACGGCGTTGAGCACCATGACCAAACCAAAGGCGGCGTCGATCAACTCACCGAAGATGATCACAACAACGGCCAACGAGGTGACGATGGCGTTGAAGCGGGTCAGAACATTGGCCCGGACAATGCCAACCACCGAGCGCGACGATGGCTCATCAACGGTGTTGTCCAAACCCGCCTGACGACGACGCGCCACCTCGGCCGAGCTGAGACCGCGGCGGAGATCGACGCCTTCGTCCAGCGGTGTTACTCCGGGGTCGGCCACGACGGCACGATCGCGGCCGAGCATGAGATACGGGTGAGAAGCTGATGGATACGGGGGCTGATGATGAAGCGGGACAATCCCTCGCTGTGGGCCTTGCCCACCACGACCAGATCGACCCCGTCGGCCACATCGACGATGGTGCTGACCGTCGAACCAAGCCGGGCGGTGGTGGTGATGTCCAACGTCGGCCAAATCTTCCTGAACCCGGCAGCTGCATCCTCAAGGTCCTCGATGGCCCATTCCAGGTCGACACCGGGCCCGAGGTACGAGCCGAGCATGTCAACCGGCGAGTCGATGGGATACAGGGGTCGGTCACTCACGGCATGCAGCAGGTGCAGGGAGCGGTCCGTGGCCAGGGCATAGTCGGCAGCCCAGGAGATGGCCTCGTTGGCCTCCTGGCCATAGCTGACACAGACCAGAATCTCGCCTCGACTCCCGGCCTCGTCAACGTCGGCGCCAGTTGTGTTATCAGGGGCACCGCCACCGTCGACCGCACTGACACCAGAGCCCACCTTGCCATCCAAGGCCGCCCCGCCAGCAGAGCCCGCGTTGCCATCCAAGGCCGCCCCGCCACCGGAGCCCGCACTGCCGGCGACAGCGCTACCAGCAGCAGCCACGCTGTCATTGGAGACTGCACCGGCGGCATCAGCCTCGGGCGGTGTGGCCACCACGATCAAGGGGACGGGGCTCTTGCGGAGGAGCTTTCGGATCACCCCGCCAACAAAGTGGAATCGCCGCCCCCCTTCACCGTGGGATCCGATGACGATCATCGTCGCCTCAACCTCGGCATCGGTGGCGATCTCAACCAGGGCATCGGCCGCGTCATCGTCGACAAAGTGGTGCTGCGCCTCGATCCCGGCCTCGGTAATGGCAGCGGTCCACGGCCCGCGCAACAGGTCTTCGGCCGTGCGCCGACGGGGACCCGAGTCCTGTTGTATTGCAGCTAAAACCAGGCCTTGGCGAGGATTGAAGGCGTGGACGGCGTGCAGCGCACCGTCGGCCGGAAGACGGTCGAGACTCCAGGCCAAAGCGTTCGCTGACGAACTCGACCCGTCGATCCCGACAACAACGCTCTTCAGAGGGTTCATACCCCGGTCACACTAGCCGGGAAGGGTGACAGCCTCGCCACCATCAGGCCACGTCCCGCCGGTTGAAAACCAAACCGGAGGCGACAACGGCCAGGGCAACCCAACCGGCCAGAATGACACCGGCCACGATGTAGCTGTGCTCGGTGACAAAGTCGGGTCCGGTCTCTGTGAAGACACTGCCGTCGATGCGTTCGATGTCGGTCCCACTGGCGAACGAATCGGCGTTGTTGACCGGTAGGTACACGTGGACCTTGGGCAGGAACAACGCCACCAGGAAGTTCTCAACAATGAACCAGTAGATGACAAAACCGACGATCGAACCGACCGAGTTGTCGACCAGCAACGTGATGCCAACACCAAAGGCGGCGAACAACGCCGAGGCCACACCCAATCGCAGCAGCGCCACCGCCACGTTGGCCCACAGTTCGCCGGTGGTGCCGTCGACCGTTCCGGTTGAGGCGGCCAGGGCGTAGAGCAATCCCACCAGCACCAGCCCGAGGGCCATGACCAACAGCCCTACCCCCGACGCAACGGCCAGCAACCGGGCGCCCAAGAGCCGCAGGCGTCGCGGTTCCCAGGTGAGCAGTTGCTCCAACATGCCCGTCTTGGAGTCAGCCCCGATCGACGAGGCCCCAATGACAAACGCCATAACCGGAAGCAGGGTCGTGATGGGCCCAAACAGGCTCGAGGCCTCAAGCCCCCCGGCGATGTCGTTGACGAAGTCGGGAGAGTTGCTGTCGTCACCGTTGATGACGAGGTAGGCAATGACGACACCAGCCACCATCAACAGGGCGAGAATGGCGGGGAAGAAGCGGGTCATCCGTCGGGCCCAGAGACGCTGGGACTCCGCTGCGAGCAGGTTGATCATCGTTCCCCTTCCCCTGCGTCGACCGTGCGTGGGTGCTGGGCCGGAGGCGGCGGGGCGGCGAACCCAGGCGGTGCCCCTGGCGGAGCGGCACCCGACGGCGGGGCGCCGGACGGCGCAGCAAGCGGAGGCGGAGCAAGCGGAGGCGGAGCACCGGCCAACGGGGACGGAGCACCGGCCAATGAAGGGCCGGTTGGTGGCGGAGCTGCGGTGAGGGTGAGGAATGCCTTTTCCAACGTTGCCCGATCAGCTCGCAACCCGCTCAGGTACAGCCCACGATCGGCCAGGGCCCTGGTGATTTCCGAGGATCTGGCAACCTCGATATCCACCGACATCTCCCGTCCGTCGGCCCGCGGATGGGCCGTGATCCCCGACGCCGCGAGGGCGGCGATGGCCTCGTCACGTTGGTCGATGGTGACGACGACCACATCGTCGCCAGCCATGCTGCGGACGTGCGCCAGCGAGCCGGTCTCAACCAGGCGTCCATGGTCGATGACGGTGATGTCATCGACCATCTGCTCCACTTCGGCCAGCTGGTGGCTCGAAACCAGTACCGCCTTGCCTTCGTCGGCGATCTGGCGGACCAGCACCCGGATCTCGGCGATGCCCGCAGGGTCGAGCCCGTTGGCCGGTTCGTCGAGGATGAGTAGATCGGGATCCTTCATCAACGCCCCGGCGATGGCCAGACGCTGCTTCATACCAAGCGAGTAGGAGGCGAAGCTGTCGTCGCCCCGGTCCTTCAGCCCAACGACGTCGAGCACCCGTTCCACCTCGGAACTGGGGATCTGCGCCATCCGGGCCAACAGCCCAAGGTTCCGCCGGGCGGAGAAGTTGGGGAACATCTTGGGGTTCTCGACAATGGCCCCCACCCGGGATGCCACGTGGTGGAACTGCCGGGTCGAGTCGACACCGAAGACCGAAACGCTGCCCCCGGTGGGGCGGATCAAACCAAGCAGGCAGCGGATGGTGGTGGTCTTGCCCGAACCGTTTGGCCCCAGGAAACCGTGCACCGAACCGGCCCGCCCCACCGTCAGATCGAGGCCCTCAACCGCGGTGATGGGGATACCGCCGCCCCAGGGCCGGCGCGCCCGGTAATAGATCTTGGAGAGATTCTTGATCTCGATGACCGCTGGTGCCTGGTCTTTCATGGCATTGCTCACGAAACGAGCCCTCGCTCAACATCTTGGGGATACGGGAACCACCGTAGATGCTCGAAGTCGTCGCTCATCGTCGGCCGCTCGACGGCGGTCGGCCAGTCGGCGTCGGTCTCGGCGCAGAGCCTGCGGGCCTCATCGAGATAGCGGCGCAGATCGGGGCAACCGGTGCTGCGTCGATTGTCGAACTCCAGCCGCCCCTGCTCATAGGAGATGTCGTGCAGGCTCATGGTCGGTGGGGGTAGACGATCGCGCTGTTGCCACAGACCGTTGTCGGGATCGAAGCGGTAGCGGGGCAGAAGCTTGACCCCCTCGTCGGCCACCAGGTGCACGGCATCGACGATGTAGTCGAAGGTGGCGTCGTCGATGAAGTAGTTGAAGCTGACCCTGATCCAGCCCGGCTTGATACCCTCACAACCCCGCTTGACCTCACGTTGGAACTCATGGGACTGGTCGAGGTCGATCCCCAACAATCGGTGGCCGTAGGGTCCGGCACACGAACAGCCGCCGCGCGACTGGATCCCGAACAGGTCGTTGAGCAGGGCCACCACATAGTTGTGGTGCAGGTAGCGACGTTCGGCCCCGGCTCCAGGCTCGTGGCGGATAACAAACGACACGATCGACAGGCGATCGGCCTGGTGGTTGCCGAGCACCTGGATGGCGGGATTGGCCGACCATGAGGCAATGGCCTTGGAGACCAGTTCGTGCTCGCGCACGGTGATGGTTTCAACCCCCACCGCCGATTTCAATTGGAACACCAGACCGGCCCGGATCGACTCGATGATGGCCGGGGTGCCACCCTCCTCCCGGTGCTCGATGCGGCCGTCGTAGTCGTGGTCGGAGGAGTTGACGTAGGTCACGGTGCCCCCACCGGGAACCACCGGCACCCGGTTGGTGAACAGCTCACGGCGGGCCACCAACACCCCGGGGGTGCCCGGCCCGCCGATGAACTTGTGGGGGGAGATGAACACCGCATCGTGATAACCGAGGTTGCCCCCGACGGCGGAACCCATGTCGATGGAGACGTAGGGGGCGGCGGCGGCGTAGTCCCAGAAGGCCAGGGCTCCGTTGCGGTGCAGCACGGCGGCCACCGCCGCGGTATCGGTGATGATGCCGGTCACGTTGGATGCAGCCGAGAACGACCCGATCAGCAGGGGCCGATCACGGTGGCGAATCAGCTCCCGCTCCAGGTGGTTGAGGCTGACATGGCCATCGGCGTCCTCCTCGATCTCCACCACCTCGGCGATCGATTCCCGCCACGGCAACTCGTTCGAATGGTGCTCGTACGGTCCGACGAACACCACTGGTCGTTCGTCGTCGGGGATCTGCTCGCCGAAGTGGTAGCGGTCGTCGAGGGCGGAGGGGATGGTGAGGCCAAGTACGCCGACGAGTTTGGCAATGGCGTGGGTGGCTCCACTGCCGCAGAACACCACGGCATGCTCGTCTTCGGTGGCGCCTACCGCCTCGGCGATGATGTCCCGGGCCTCCTCGCGCCACTGTGTGGTCTGGCGTCCGGTGCCGGAGGATTCAGTGTGGGTGTTGGCATACAACGGGCGCACTACATCGTTGAGGTAGTCCTCGATGAAGCTGAGGGCCCGGCCCGACGCGGTGTAGTCGGCGTAGATCACCGGTCTGGGGCCGAAGGGTCCGTCGAGCAGGTCGTCGCGTCCGATGACGGATCCTCGGACGTAGTCAATCAGACCATGGGTTTCAGACATCAGTATCCACCTCTTGGGCGTCAGCCCGTCGCGGCCATGGTAGACCTTCGATAATCAGGGTGAGGGGTTCGCCTCCACCTACCTGGCCAACGCCATCCTGCTACCGCCACCAGCGGATACTGCCGTTTGACGGGTGAGCTTCAGGTGGGCCCGGCCCGCCACTTCACCCCAACCAGCAGCACCGGGCAGGGGGCTTCGTTCACCAGCCCCCAGCTGACCCGGCTGAGTGTGGCGTGGGGAACGGCCCGATCGCCGGTGGAGGCCAGGACGATGTAGGCACAGTGGCGCTGCTCGGCCTCGGCCACCAGGGTCGAAACCGGATCGTTGGAGCGGAGCAGGCAGCTCTCGGCACCGGTCGAGGCCGATAGTTGCCGAAGGTAGCTCCCGGCGCCCGCCACCTGATGGGCCACACCCTCGGGGCCCGACGAGAGCGGGGCCGCAACCACACGGGCCAGAACCAGATCGGCCGAGAGCCCCGCCGCCAGTCGCCGGCCGATGGCAACAGCCCGCTCAGCCGACTGCGACCCGTTTATCGCCACCAACACCGGACCCGGCTCAGCGGTCGGGTCCGAGCTCGGCCTCAGATCCGCGGTCGGACCCGGACCCGCTAGCGGATCCGGGGGCTCGACCCACGCCGGTCCGACCATTAGCGCCAGTCCGCCCCAACGCTCCAGCACCTGCTCGGCCACCGAACGCTTGCCGGTCCAGCGGTTGGCCTGATCGGTGGCCGCCACCAGCAACGCCCCCGGCGACAGTCGACTGACGATGGCCTCCACCAACCCGCCGGTATCGGTCACCGAGTCGGGGTCGACGTGCACCAGGCGCACCGGGAGGCCTGCCCGTTTCGCCAGGGATCGTCCAAGGTCGACAACCCCACCGCGCTGATCCCGTTCGTCAACGGTGATCACGATCTCCGTCGCGGCCAGGGTCGATCCGGGGTTCACGGTGTTGTTCCTCCAATGGCCAACGTTGCAGCCCGAAGTGTAGGAGAATCCGGAACCACGGAGGTCACGGACATGAACCCGATCGACATCATCCGAGCCAAACGAGACGGCCGACAACTCAGCGTCGAGCAGATCAACTGGTTCGTACAGCACTACGCCGACGGCACCGGAGTCGGCGACGATCAGGCGGCGGCCATGGCCATGGCCATCTACTTTCAGGGCCTCGACGAGACCGAACTGGCCGCCTGGACCGGGGCCATGATCAACTCCGGAGCCCGGCTCGATCTTCGAGGACTGGCCCGCCCCACGGTCGACAAACACTCGACCGGTGGCGTTGGCGACAAGATCTCCCTCATCCTGGTGCCCCTGCTTGTGGCCTGCGGGGCAGCGGTACCCCAACTCTCGGGCCGCGGCCTCGGTCACACCGGTGGCACGCTCGACAAGATGGAGGCCATCGCCGGTTGGCGGGCCAAGCTCAGTGTCGACGAACTGCGCCACGTGTTGGCCACTGTCGGTGGGGTGATCGCCGCCGCCACCGACGATCTGGCTCCGGCCGACGCCAAGCTCTACGCCCTGCGTGACGTCACCTCGACGGTCGACTCAATCCCCCTCATCGCCAGCTCGATCATGTCGAAGAAGATCGCCGAGGGCACCTCGGCCCTGGTGCTCGACGTCAAGGCCGGTTCGGGGGCGTTCATGACCGACGTCGACGATGCCCGGGAACTGGCCCGAACCATGGTTGGGCTGGGCCAGGCCCACGGGGTGGCCACCAGCGCCTTGATCACCCCCATGAACAATGTCCTGGGCCGAGCGGTTGGCAACTCACTGGAGGTGGCCGAGGCCCTGGATGTCCTCGACGGCGGAGGCCCGGCCGACGTGGTTGCCCTGACGGTGGCCCTGGCCACCGAGATGGTGCGCCTGGTCAACCTCGACATCGATCCGGGCGAGGTGCTGGCCTCGGGCCGGGCCCGGCCGGTGTTCGACAAAATCGTTGCCGCCCAGGGCGGCGATCTGAGCCTGGGCCTGCCCGTCGCCCCCCACACCCTGATGGTGCCGGCGACCCGGGCCGGATTCGTCAACGCTGTGCAGGCCATGCCGGTGGGCGTCGCCGCCTGGCGCCTGGGGGCCGGCCGAGCGGCCCAGGGCGACACGGTGAGCGCCACCGCCGGGGTGTTGAGTCTCGTTGCCGTCGGCGATGAGGTGGTCGAGGGTCAGCCGGTACTGGAATTACACGCCGAGCGCCCCGACCGCTTCACCGAGATCACCGGGCTGGTCGAGCAAGCGGTGGTGGTCGGCGACACCCCGGCCGAGGTAGAGCCGGTCATCATCGATCGCATCACCGGGTCGGGTTGATCCATCGTTGTCCCCTGTGAGCAGTGATCCTGGTGACAACGATGTCGTAGGCTCCCCCCAGGGACCAACGAAAGAGGGCACCATGTTCAAGACCATCGTGGTCGGCACCGACGGCTCCGGCTATGCCGGGCATGCCATTCGAGTCGCAGCCGACCTTGCCAAACACACCGTCGGGGCCAAGGTCCATGTGGTGGCGGCCTATCGTCCGCTCGGCGCCAGCGAGCTGAGGGATCTCGCCGCCGAGCTACCGGAAGAGGTTCGATCCACCCTGACCACCCATGCCAGGGCCGAAGGCCCGATCACCGACGCCCGTGCCATCCTCTACCCGCTGGGGGTCGATGCCGAATACCACGAGGTCGGCGATGATGCCACCGAGGCCATACTCGAGATCGCCGAGCAGGAGGACGCCGACCTCATCGTCGTTGGATCCCGGGGAGAGGGCGCAGCCAAACGAGCCCTCCACGGCAGCGTCTCAACCAAGGTGGTGCACCACGCCCACTGCGCCGTGCTCGTAACCAGGAACGAGGCCTGATCTTCGGGCCGTGCCGGGCTGGGTTTGGGCCCAGCTCGTCCAAGCCCGGCTCAGCTCAGCCCGGCTCAGCTCTCGTCGGTTGACTCTGTGTTCGGCCCCTTTGGGCCCCGAACCACCCAGTCGAGGGTGGTGCCGCCATCAGCGTTGGTGACAAAACGAAACCACCCACCAAGGCGGGCGGCACGTCCGGCCAGATTGTCGAGACCGTTACCCATCGACACGTTCTGATCGATCCCAATCCCGTCGTCGCTCACCTGCAGCGAGACCTGATCGGTGCCCACCATCAACCTGATCGCCACCCGGGAGGCCTCGGCGTGGCGGGCGGCGTTGGACAGGGCCTCGCTCAACACGGCGACAAGTTCGCCGGCCAGCGCCTCGTCGATCACCTCGACATCGCCCTCGACCACCAGATCGGGCTCGAGCCCCAGGCTGGTGCTGCCCACGGCCAGCTCCGCCTGCAGGCGGGCAATGACCGTGGTCGGTTCAGGTTGGCCCAGGCTGAAGATCGTGGACCGGATCTCGGCAATCGTGCGGTCCAACTCAATCACGGCTTCAACCAGGCGCCCGTTGGCCACGGGGTCGGTGATCAACGACTGCATCCCCTGTAGGCGCATTCCGGTGGCGAACAGCCGCTGGATGACCATGTCGTGCAGGTCGTGGGCGATGCGTTCCCGTTCCTCAAGCAACGACAGCTGGGCACGGGCCCGTTCCCGCTCAGCCTCGGCCCTGGTCCGTTCGGTGAGGTCGCGGACAACGGCAACCAGGACCCGTTCATGGCCGTCGACGGTTTCGGGGTACTCGATCAGGACCTCAATCGGGGTGTCCGCACCCAGGCAGTGACGGTGGGTGGTGGTGAAGGTGCGGGAGGAGCGCTCACCGTCGAGGATCGGTGCCAACAGGTGGCGGAACTCGGCGTCGGTGAGCCCCGGCTTGATGTGGAGCGGTGTCATGGCCAGCAACTCGTCCCGGCTGTAACCCAACTGGTTGCAGGCTCCCTGGTTGACGTAGGTGAAGCGCAGATCCCCCGGTGCAAACATGAACACCCCGTCGTGGGCGGCGTCGATCGTTTGTTGGATCAGGCGGACCCGGGCCTCATTGGCCCGACGCTCCGAAACGTCTCGCACCGTGGCGATCACCCGCAGCGGGCCACGCCCGACGGTGGGGCTCAACGACACCTCGACGGGAAACTCCGTGCCGTCCTTGCGGACACCCCGCAGATCGATCCCGCTGTTCATGGCCCGGGATTGGGGATCGGCCCGGTAGTGGGTCCGGTGGGTGCGATGAGCCAGGCGGAAACGCTCGGGGACAAGCTGTTCGACCGGGCGCCCCAGCAGTTCGACCCGGTCATAGCCGAACAGTTTCTCGACCTGAGCGTTGACGAGAAGTATGGCCCCGGCCTCGTCGGCCAAGACCATGCCATCGGGCGAGGACTCCACCATGGCCCAGGCGTGTTCGTCGTCGACGTCGCTCAGGGGGCGGGTGGTTCCCGACTCGAACCCTTGGTCGGGGCGCGACAACCCGCAACCCGGGTCGAGACGGTCATGGCCTACGATGGTGACCCCATGATCGATGAACACTCCCTCAGCCGTGGCCCAAGCACCGCCAAGGCGGTATCGGCCCTCCTCGTATTGGTCCTGACAATAGCAGCGTGCTCAGACGACAGGGGTGAGGCGATCTCGGTTGTCAGCTCATCCACGCTCGCCCCGGCGGCCGACACGAGCGATCCCGTCTCCGCTCCGGATGACACCGATTCGGCCGACGCCGACGCGGGTGACAGCGGTTCGGGTGACAGCGGTTCAGATGACCCCGATGGCGATGACGGCACCGACTCCGACGACACCGACTCATCAGGCCCCGACAGCGACGACTCGACGACGCTGCCGGGCGAGCCCTTCAACGACTTCGTCGATGCCGGTGACCTGCTGGCCGTGATGGGGGTGGCACACAACGACGACCTCAACGTCCGGGCCGGCCCAGGCACCGACCAGCCCGTGGTGACCACCCTCGACCCCTTGGCCGAGGATCTGGTGGCCACCGGGCGGGGTCGTATCCTGTCGGCCTCCATCTGGTATGAGATTGAGGTCGGTTCCGAGACCGGTTGGGTCAGCACGGCATTCATCGCCTTCCAGGGAACGACCGACGACGCAACGGCGGAGTTCCGTCTCGACCATCCCGATCTGAGGGCCGAGACCATGATTGACCTGGCGCAGATGGTGGCCGAGGTGTACGCCTCCGATGAGCCGCCGTCGAGAATTGTGCAGTCGACCAGGGCATCGGTCGGTGATCTCGGCTCGGTCACCTTCGACGTTGTCGGCCTTGGCGACGATGCCGTTGCCGGCTACCGGCTGCACGTTTTTGGAGCCCCTGACGAAGACGGCGGCGAGGGTTTCAGCCTGCGGAACATTGAACGAACCTTCTTCTGCAGCCGGGGCACCAGCGGCCGGTTCTGCACCTGAGTAAACCACCCCGAACCGTTGCTGCCGACGCCCCCACGGCGCTGGGTGTCGCCGCTTCGCCGTTTGCCGGTTCCCGTCGCCACCACCAGGGACGACGTTGAAAGTACGACCATCGGGGAGGAAGCGGACCCCGACGGGTGCAGAATCAAACGTCCATGTCCCGCCGAGGTTCACAGGCATCGGGCTCCAACGGAGCCGCCCGCCAGACACTGCGACTGCGCCCCTGGCAGCGCGAAGCGCTCGACGTCTACCAGGCCAGTGAGCGCCCCAACTTCCTGGCCGTGGCCACCCCTGGAGCGGGTAAAACCACCTTCGCTCTGACCGCGGCCCGCCTCACCCTGCCCCAACTTGGCGGCAGGCTGGTGGTGGTTGCCCCCACCCGCCACCTCAAGGCCCAGTGGGCCGCCGCCGCTGAACGTTTCGGCCTCGCCCTCGACAACGACTGGAACCCCCAGGACCGGCTGCCCGACGACATGCACGGCATCGTCACCACCTACCAGCAAGTGGCAACGGCGGCCGAGGATCTACGGGTCCTGGTCAGCGGGGGCATGGCCATTCTTGATGAGGTCCACCATGCGGGCAACGAACTGGCCTGGGGCGATGGGGTGACGGCGGCCTTCTCCAGCGCGGCCCGTCGATTGGCCCTGTCCGGCACCCCGTTCCGCAGCGACACCGCCGAAATCCCCTTCCTCCGCTATGTCGGCGAGCAGGTCGCACCCGATGTCGAGTACGGCTACGGCGAGGCCCTGGCCGACGGGGGTGTTGTGCGCCCGGTTTACTTCCCCCGCTTCGGCGGACACATGGAGTGGACGGCCCCCGATGGCTCGGAGATATCGGCCACCTTCGAAGACGCCCTACCCCGCCAACTGGCCAATCAGCGCCTGCGAGCCGCCCTCAGCCTCGACGGCGAGTGGCTACCAGCGGTCTTAGGCCACGCCCACCGCCAACTGAGCGAGATCCGGCGCCGCCAACCCGACGCCGGCGGCCTGGTGATCGCCACCGACCAGGATCACGCTCAGGCCATCGCCCGCCTGCTGCGCGACCGCTTCCGGGTGCTGGCCACGGTGGCGGTCAGCGAGGACCCAACGGCGTCGGAGAAGATCTCCCGTTTCTCTGCCGGTACCGATCCGTGGATCGTGGCCGTTCGCATGGTGTCCGAGGGGGTCGACATCCCCCGCCTCCGGGTTGGCGTGCACGCCACCACGACCACCACCGAACTGTTCTTCCGTCAGGCCGTTGGGCGCATCGTGCGCTTCACGGGGGGTCGGGCCCGGGCCTACATGTTCGTACCCGACGATGCCCGCCTGCGTTACTTCGCCGACTCGATCGCCGAGTCGCGCCGCCACCGGCTACAGCACCACGCCGAGGACGACGACCAACTGTTCGAGTCCGACGAGACCTCCGAAATCGATCGTTCGGACGAGCAACTCTCGTTGTTCACCGTGCATTCAGCCACCGTCGCCGACCACGGATCGGACTTCGACGACATCTTCGCAGACAGTGACGAGCCCGACCTCCCCGTGCCACCCCCGCTGGACTCGGTGGAGCCCGGGCTGCTGATCGACCTCGACTCACTACCCCCCGTGGGAAATCCGTCGGCGGGCCGCCCGGCGGGTTCAACCCGCAAGGAACGGGAACGCCAGCGCAGCATCAACACCCAGTTCGTGCGCGACCTCGCTTCGCTCACCGGCAAGACCCACGCTCAGATCAACGGCGAGCTGAACCGGTTGTCAGGGGTGAAGAAGGTATCGGAGGCCACGGTGTCGCAGCTGGAGCGCCGAGCCAAGGCCGCCTCCGACTGGTACGACCGCGAGCGCCGCCGCATGGCCCTGCGCTGAGACAGCCCTGCGCTGAGACAGCCCTGCGCTGAGACAGCCCTGCGCTGAGACAGCCCTGCGCAGCTGGGCTCAGATCACCTGACGGGTTCGCAGGTCGGCGATGGTTGGGGCGTCGTAGCCCAACTCGGCGAGGATCTCGTCGGTGTGTTCACCCAACTCGGGGGCCCGGTGTTGGATGCCGCCGGGAGCGGCCGACATGGTGACCGGGAAGTCGACGATGCGGGCCGCACGTTCGGTCGTTGGGTAGTCAACGGGCTGCATGGCCCCGATGGCCTCAATGTGTTCGTCGTCGAGGGCCTGTTGCGGGGTGTAGACGGGACCGGCCGGGATCTTGTTGGCCGCCATGTCGTCCAGCGCCTGGGCATTGGTCCTGGCCGCGGCCCAGGCTCCCATCTTGGCCGACAACACCTCGCTGTTTGCTCCCCGGCCGAAGTCGTCCTTGAACCGCTCGTCGTTGACCAGTTCGGGTTCGCCGATCATCTCGGCCCAGCGCTTGAACTGGTAGGCCCCGAGCACGCTGCACATCACCCAGCCGTCGGAGGTGGCGAACACATCCGATGGCCCCGCCGTCTGACCCCGGTTGAGGCTGGCCTCCCGGTTCACTCCCAGCAGATCCTGTTCGATCATCATCGAGTTCGACATGGTCAGGGCCGAGCGCAGCAGGGCCCCCTCGATGATCTGACCCTCGCCGGTCTGATCCCGGTGACGCAGGGCGGCCATGGTGGCGAAGGCGCTGAACGCAGCGGTACTGAAATCGACGTAGGGCACGGCGGCCCGGGTCGGCACGCCCTCGGCGCCGGTCATGTGCAGGTTGCCGGACATCGATTGGGCCAGCCCGTCGAAACCGACCTTGGTGCTGATGGGGCCGCCGCTGCCGAAGGCGTTGACGGTAGTGAGGATGATGTCGGGCTTGATGGCCTTCAACGACTCGTAGTCGAGCCCCATTGTCACCAACGTCTGGGGTGGCAGGTTGGCCACCACCACATCGGCCGTGGCCACCAGCTTGGCCACGATTTCGGCTCCCTCGTCGCTGACAACATCGAGGGTGAGGCTGCGCTTGTTGCGACCGACCTGGAGGAACAGCGCCCCGGTGCCGTCGGCGGTAACCGGGGTGACAAAACGGTCCTCACCACCCTCCCGCCGCTCGACCCGGATCACATCAGCGCCAAGATCACCCAGCAACGTGGCACAGAACGGCCCGGCTATGTACCGTCCGAAATCGACCACCCGAACACCATCGAGCACCTGCATCGTCGTAACCCCCTTGCTTTGTGGCGACGACGACGGCCGCCACCAACGACTGTTGGCCACCACGCTACTCGCCGACCCTGACCCTGACCCAGACCGTTGACACCGGGCTGTTGGCCCCCGACCGTGCAGGCCATCGTGGAGAGACGCGATCGGGCGGGCCCGCTAACTGATCGGGTGGGAACCTGCCGTTACTCTGGTACGTCCAATGTCCATGCGTCTATTGCCGCCCATCCTCATCGCGGCCACCCTCCTCGGGGCGTCATGCGGGCCCAAGGCGTCCGTCGACGCAGGACCGGAACCGCCAACGACTCCGTCCAGCGGGAGTCCGTCGACCGCGCCCTCATCGGACGGTGACCCCGACGATCAGTCAGGGCTCGACGACGGGGCCTCCCAACCAGCAGGCACGATCGCCGGGACGGTGCTCAACTCCGAGCAGACCGAAGGGGGATGGCAGATCCTGTCCGGCCACCCGTTGAGCCCCCGCACAAAGGCCCTCGGTGTCTGGACCGGAACCGAGGTTCTCGTCATCGGCGGCAATCCTGAGGCGTTGTGCGGCCCGACGGACAGTTGCGTCGCCCCCTCCTTCGATGCGCTGACCGACGGCATGGCCGTCGATCCGGTCGCCGGGACCTGGCGGAGCATTGCCGACGCTCCGGTTCCGATCCTGCAGGCTTCGGCCGTAACCGTTGACGACCACCTATACCTGCTGGCGACTGACGATCGGCAGTTCACCGACCAGGTGTTTCTCCGCTACGTCATCGGCGAAGACCAGTGGGAGACGTTGCCACCCCCGTCAACGGGCAATGCGTGGTATCAGCTCATATCCACCGGCGATTCAGTGGTGGCCTACCCCGGCAGTGACGAGAACGGCGAACAACCGGATCTGCTGTTCGATCCCGAGACGCAATCGTGGGTTGAGCTTCCCCCCGATCCGCTGTCCCCTTCGTTCGACCGCCTCTACGTCGCCAACGGTGACCGTCTGATCCTGATGGCCAAGGACCTGGAGCCCAATCCAGGATCGGAAGGGCCTTCGCTGGCCCGAGTAGCCGAACTCGATCTCGACACCGGGGCGTGGGAGACCCAGGGCCGATCCGAGATTCTCGGCACCTGGGACGGGGTCGACCTGGGCTCGACCATCGTGTTCCCCTGGTCGGGCCAGGCCGATGGGGGCGAGGTCAACAACTGGGGACGGTTCTATCCGTTCGGGGGTACGTACGAACCTGGATCGGGACGGTGGAGCCCGCTTCCCGATCCCGCTCAGAACGATTCGTTCGAGATCGCCGGGATCGTCAACGGGGAGCAGGCCAGCTTCAACTCTTCAACCGGGGCCGTGCTCGACCTGGAGCAGGGAAGCTGGCTCGATCTGCCCGCCCTGCCCGACGCCGACTCCCACTTCGCCGAGCGGACCGTGGTCGCCGCAGGCAACCAACTGTTCGTGTTCGGCGGCGAGTCCTGGTCTGGCGGGTCGGCGGTGACCGCCGCCACCTACCTGATCGATCCCACCCCCTGATCCCACCGCCGACCCGCCCCTTGCCTCGGATTGCTCCGCCCCCTGGTGGCCCTACACCCAATCCAGCGGGTGCTGCCAGTGCGGTGGTAGGCGGCAATCCGATCTAGCGTGAAAAAAATGGCATTCATGGGCGGCACGTTCGCTTCACTTGAAACTCCCGAGTACCGCCGCCTGTGGTCGGGGTCGTTGCTGGCCACCACCGCCTTCATGATGTCGTTCATGTTGGTACCCAGCGTGGCGTTCGAGATCACCGGCAGCAATGCCGCCGCCGGACTGGCCCAACTGGGCTCGGGGGTCGGCATGTTCGCCATGTCCCCCATCGGTGGGGTCATCGCCGACCGCCTACGCAAGAAACCACTGGTGCTCTGGGGCCAGATCGTGCCCGCCCTGGTGATCCTGGTCACCGGATTCCTGATCATCAGTGACTCAATCACGGTGCCCATGCTCACGCTGGCCACCCTCATCATGGGCCTCGGCTTCGCCTTCATGGGCCCCGCCCGCCAGGCCTGGGTGGCCGAGTTGGTGCCACCGGAGTCGCTGCGAAACGCCATTGCCCTGCAACAGATCGCCCAGAACATCTCCCAGGTGGCGGGGCCCCTACTGATTGCACTACTCGTCGGAACCCGAATTGGCATCGGTGGCACCTATCTGTTCATGGCCTCGCTGTTCTTGGTCGTCCTGCCACTCACGCTCAGCCTGCCGAACACCACACCGGTCCCCAAGGAGGCCCGTCCCATCCTGAGCGATCTCTCCGCCGGCGTTGCCTACGTGTGGCGTGACCCGCGGCTGCGGACACTGTGGTTGGGCTTCATGGGCATCGTGGTGACCGGCTTCGCTTTCCAAACCTTGCTGCCCGGCCTGCTGAGCCTCGAACTCGACCGCTCCCCCACCGACATCGGTCCGGTCTTCCTGGCCATGGCCGCCGCCGGACTGGTGGTGAACCTGCAACTGGCGGGGGTGGTCAGCACCCGTTGGGCCTGGCCGTCGCTCATAGTCATGGGGTTCACCCTGGCCATCGGGTTCCTGCTGCTGTCGGTGGCCCCGTCGTATGGACTGGTTATCGCCGCCGCCATCCCCATCGGGATTGGCCGCTCGGGTTTCATGCTCGTCGACAATGCTCTGCTGATGTCGAACGCCGACCGCGCCTACCACGGCCGGGTCATGTCGCTGGCCATGATGGGCTTCGGATCCCAGGCCCTCCTGGCCCCGTTGTGGGGCCTGCTGGCCGACCGGATCGGGGTGCGGTCGACGCTGGCTGTTGTTGGGGTGACCGGCGGGGTCATCACCGTGCTCGTCGGCCTCAGCTGGCTGCAGATGCGGCGCCACGAAGCCACCGGGCGTGCCCTCGACACCGTGGCGGCGGTCTGACGCTCCGGCCCGTGGTTTCCCACCTTGGGTGTGCGACACTGAGGCCATGAGAGCGACCAAGGCCAAGAACCGGCGCGATCGATTGTCGAACCCCAAGCCCCGCCTGACCACACCCCTGATACGGGTCGACGGGGAACTGAAACCGGCAACCTGGGACGAAGCCCTGACCAAGGTGGCCGATGGGTTCGCGGCGGCGAAGGCTGAGCGCGGCGCCCAGGCGTTCGGCATGTTCTCGTGCTCCAAGTCGACCAACGAGATGAACTACGCGGCCCAGAAGTTCGCCCGCATGGCGCTGGGCTCCAACAACATCGACTCCTGCAATCGAACTTGACACGCTCCCAGTGTCGTCGGTCTGGCGACAGTGTTCGGAGCGGGTGGCGGCACGTCGTCCTACACCGAGATTGAGCAAACCGACGTCGTGTTGTTGTGGGGTTCCAACGCCCGTGAGGCCCACCCGATCTTCTTCCACCACCTGCTGAAGGGGCTCGACGCCGGCGCCTCCCTGTACGCCGTCGATCCCCGCCGGACCTCCTCAGCCAAGTTCGCCGACGCCTGGCTAGGGCTCAACGTCGGCTCCGACGTGGCCCTGGCCAACACCGTTGGCAATCACATCATCACCAGTGGCCTGGTCAACGAGGCGTTCATCGCCCACTCCACCGAGGGTTTCGAGGCCTACGCCGCCTCCGTTGCCTCCTACACCCTGGCCGAGGGCGAGCGTCTCACGGGGGTGCCCGCCGCCGCCATCGCCGAGATGGCCGAGGCCTACGGACGGGCCGAGCGGGCCCAGATCCTGTGGACCCTCGGCATCACCGAGCACCACAACGCCGTCGACAACGTGCTGGCCCTGTGCAACCTGGCGTTGCTCACGGGACACGTCGGGCGTTGGGGTAGCGGTCTGGTGCCGCTGCGGGGCCAGAACAACGTGCAGGGCGGGGGCGACATGGGGGCCCTACCAAACAAGCTCCCCGGCTTCCAGGACTGCGACGACGACGAGGCCAGGGGCAAGTTCGAGGCGGTCTACGGTTGTGAGATACCCCGCGACCCGGGCCTGCATCTGACCCTGATGTTCGAGGCCATGGGGCGGGGCGAGATCACCACCCTCTACGTGCTTGGCGAGAACCCGGCCGACTCCGAAGCCGATGTGGCAACCGCCCGCCGCAACCTGGCCGGTCTCGACCTGCTGGTGGTGCAGGACATCTTCATGACCCGCACCGCCGAACTGGCCGACGTGGTACTCCCGGCCTCGGTGGCATGGGCCGAATGTGATGGCACCGTGACCTCGTCGGAACGACGGGTGCAGCGGGTCCGGGCTGCGGTGCCCGCCCCCGGCGAAGCCCGCAACGACCATGAGATCATCGGCGAGATCGCCCGTCGCATGGGGGTGGCCTGGGGCGACCCCAGCCCCGAAGACCTGTGGGACGAGTTACGTACCCTCTCCCCCCTGCACGCGGGCATGGCCTATGACCGCCTGGAGTCCGAGGGCGGCCTGCAGTGGCCGTGCCCCACCCTCGACCACCCGGGCACCCCGTTTCTCCATGGCTGGCTGTGGGAGGACGACCTGGGCGGGATGCCCCCGGCCCCGTTCAGCGTGGTCGCCCATCAGGGACCGAAGGAAGAGCTGAGCGACGAGTTCCCGATGCGGCTCACGACCGGGCGGGCGCTTGACTCCTACAACACCGGGGTCCAGTCGGGGGCGATGTTGTCGCCGATCCGCTACGGCCAGGCCCTCGACGTCAACCCCAGCGACGCTGATCGCCTCGGCCTGGCCGATGGCGAACGGGCGCGGATCAGCTCGCCCCGGGGCTCAGTGGAGATGGCCATCCGGCTGCAACCCGACATCCCGGTCGGGCTGACGTTCACCACGTTCCACTTTCCCGAACTGGTCGACACCAACCTGTTGACCAACGACGAGTGGGACACCCGCTCCGGCACCTCGGAGTTCAAGGCGGCCGCCATCCGTATCGACAAAATCAATCTCGACGGCAGCAATGCCGCCGCCGTGCTGGAGCCCGCGGCCGATGGCGCCAACGCCACCGCCAATGCCACCGCCGGGACCGAACCGGCAACCGACAGCGCCGAACCCCTCAGGCCACCGCGTCATAGCGACAAATCCGATTTGAACCATCTCAACAGGGCTTCGACATGACCAGTGCGACTCAAGGCTCCTCCAATCCGCGGCGCAGGGCCGCTAACCCTGCGACTCCGGACCCGTCGACACCGGGGCATGAGATTCCCGACCGCTCGGGCCCGGCCACCGGTGCAACATCGACGGTAACGGTGACCATCGATGGGGCCAGGGTTGAGGTGCCGGAGGGCACCTCGGTGCTGCACGCCTGTGACTCGGTCGGCATCGACTCACCGGTGATCTGCTACCGCGAGGGCCTGACTCCGGTCAACGCCTGCCGGGTCTGTGTTGTTGAGCTCGAGGGGTCGAGGACCTTGATCCCGGCCTGTTCCCGCCAGGCCGAGGCGGGCATGGTGATCTCGACCGACTCCGAACGGGTTCGCCACTCCCGCAAGATGGTGCTCGAACTGTTGTCGTCGGGGGTCGACCTCTCCCAGGCCGACCAACTCACCCCTTACATCGACGCCTACGGCGCCGACCCCGGCCGCTACCCCGAGGCCGAGACCATGAACGAGCCGGTCAAGATTCAGGACGACCTCTACATCCGGGACTACGACCGCTGTGTACTGTGCTACCAGTGCGTGGAGGCCTGTGGCGATGATGCCCAACACACCTTTGCCATTGCCATGAGTGGACGAGGTTTCGGGGCTCGCATTTCTACCGAGGGTGATGTTGCCTTGCCTGATTCTGCCTGCGTCTATTGCGGCAACTGTATCGCTGTTTGTCCAACCAACGCCCTGCAATTCAAGACCGAGTACGACCGTCGCTTTGCAGACGACTGGCGCCCAGAGGAACAATCGGTAACTCGAACCGTGTGCTCATACTGCGGAGTTGGCTGCAACCTTGAACTGCACGTCCAGGATGAGACCATCGTCAAGGTAACCTCACCCAGCGACCACAGTGTCACCTCTGGGCATTTGTGCATCAAAGGCCGCTTTGGCTGGGCCTATGTGCACTCCAGTGACGACAGCTAGCGTTCATTAGAGCTCATCTGGGGGCTACCCTTGCCCGACGATGACGATCGAAGTCCCAGGTTTCGACGGGCTCCGGGCAATCGGCTCGGGCGGCTGCAGCAAGGTGTACCAGGCCACCGACCTACACCATGGTCGCCAGGTGGCCATCAAGGTGTTGACCATCGATTCCCGCCCGGGTTTCGACCGGAGCGCCTTCGCCCGTGAGTGCACGGCCCAGGGGGCGGTGTCGGACCACCCCCACATCGTCACCCTTCTCGGCAGTGGGACCAGTGGCAGCAATCAGGCCTACATTGTCATGGAGCTGTACCGCCACACCCTCCTGGGTCGAATCAAGGGCCAACACCAACCACCCCGGCCGCTCCCAGTAGCCGAGGTGCTCGACCTGGGCATCAAGATCGGCACCGCCCTCCAGTACTCCCACGCCACTGGGTTGGTGCACGGCGACATCAAGCCCCAGAACATCCTCTTCTCAAAGTCGGCCAACGAACCAGCGCTCGGCGACTTCGGCATCGCTGCCTGGATGGGCAGCCAGAACGACGCCGCCCCCGGGTTCACCCGGGCCTACGCCGCCCCTGAGGTGGTCGCTCACGCCGTCCCCTCCGACGCCTCCGATCTGTACTCACTGGGGGCGACGCTCTACGCCGCCCTGGCCGGAATCCGCCCCTTCCGGCGCCACCGCCATGAGCTCTCCCATCACGCGATGGAGCAACGAATCCTCAACGAACCGGCGCCACCGATCACAGCACAGGAGGTACCACCCCAGGTCACAGCGCTCATCGATGCCATGATGGCCAAACTGGCCGCCGACCGACCGACCAGTGCGGCCGATGTCGTGACCCACCTCAACGAGCTACTCGACGCCGAGCGGGACCGTCGGACCGGCCGACACCGCGTACCCATGACCGCATCACCGACGCACCCGGCTGCGCCGCCGGCGACGACGATGACGAAACAACCGGGCAGAACCCGGCCCGGCGTCGACGGTGAGGGAACCGTCGTGCGACGGCCGACCCAAGTGGCCGTTGCCAACGCCCACGGCACAATTGAAGCGGGACGGGCATTCCCAATGCTTGATCCACGCCCGGCGTCGCCCACAATCCCAGCGACCGCACCATCGACCCCGACATCGACACCAGCACCAGCACCAACACTGACTCCAGCGGCGGCATCAGCACTGGCCCCGGCACCAACACCGGGCCGGCTGGGCCTGACAGCCTTCGCCCTCGTGAGCGCCATGGCCGGCCTCGCCGCGATCGGCTGGTTCGCCGCCGAGAGCATCACCGAACCGCCGACAGTGGTCGCCGGTCCCAGCACCCCACCAACAAGCCTGGCCGCCCACCTTCTTGAGGGCACCACGCCAAGAGCCGAGCCGGAGCCGGCGGCCGACCCCGTTCCCGTGGTCATCGGCGAGTCGCAGCGATCGGCGGTGGATCGACTCGCCGGTGCCAGCTTCTTCGTGGTGGAAAAGTTTGCCGAAACGGCGAATTCGAGCCAGGCACCGTGTTCGCCCAACGTCCGGTGGCTGGCACCAAACTGAAACCAAGAAGAGTCGTCACCATCTTTGTCGCCACCGCCAACCAGGTTGAAGCACCCAACATCACTGACCTGACCTGACCTGACCTGACCTGGGAAGAGGCAAACAGCCGATTAGCCAACCTTGGATTGACGGTCTCGGTTCAGCACGCGGCCCACGATGAAATCGAGAGCGGCCACGTGATCGATCAGTCGACGGACCCGGGACAGGCGGTGGATGCCGGCTCGGACATCACCATCATCGTCTCCACCGGCCCCGATCCGCAGCTTCACGTCGGGGTGGAGTCAAGCAATAACCGCGACTGACAGCTCTGGGCGACGTTGGCCATGTCAAGTGCGAGCTGTCCTTCCAGGTTGGCAAGAGAAGCCCCACCAGCTACGAACAGAATCAGCTCTGGGTAGAACTACGCCGCTGGATCGAATCCGCAAACGAGGGCCACCGACTTGAGCCACCTTCGGCTGAGTTCGGCTCTGGGGCATGATCACCCAGCGGGGACTCTTCCCCAATGTCAGTCCGGCGATTACCCCTACAAGTACTGATACCGTTGCCAGGGTTGTGGTAGAACTACAACAGATAGTCTGGGGCCAAATTAGCTGAATGGAGCTTCGGTCGATGAGTGGCCCCAACAACTGCAATGATGGTCTCACCCGGGCGTCTACACGCGAAACAGTCAGCACTTTCAATAATTTTGACTCCGATGCCTTCCGCTCGCCATCACCACAAACATCCAGCACCTTCGATGACTTTGCCGACGATGTAATCCGCTTATCGACGCGACAATCACCCAGCAGCTTCAACAACGTCACCAACGACCTTGCCCACCCGGCCGCTCAGTCCAGCCATCGCCAAAGCGAACCTATGGGTCACGCCAAACCACCCGACAACTTCGATGATGAGACCGAGGGAACCGGCGCCGGTCCGCGCATGACTCGTCCTGTCTGTGACTCGAACAACGAGCTCATCCAGTCGCTGAACACAACCGCACCAGATGTGACCGTCGGATGGCAGCTGCAGCGGCAGAACCCTTCGATCTCCCACGCCGTCATCCCGCCGAAGGTGACCGCCCCCAGAGGGACCGTGGCGCTGGGCGTCGCCTGCCTGGCTGCCCTGGTGGCCCTCGGGACGGCGGCGGTGACTGGCACCTACCTCTACTCAGCCCTACGAGACCGGTTGAACACCGACCCGACACAAAGCGCGGACGCCGCGTCTTCCACGACCACGCCGACATCCGGAGTACGACCATGACCAGCAGTGTGCGCGAGGACAGAACGACGTTCATCAACACTCAGAACCACAACCGGTCGATCTCGGTGACCGAGTGGGGTGTCGACTCCTCGATCGGACTCGTGCGCAAGGAGAACCAGGACTCCTGGGGTCAGTCCAACGAGCAGCTCTTTGTCGTCGCCGACGGCATGGGTGGCACCCCAGGAGGCGCCGATGCCAGTCGGCTCGCGGTCGAAGGACTCATCGCCGCTGATCCGAGGATCGGTTGGATGAAGGTGCTGGAAGGTCTCAACAAGGCTGTCCGTGACGGCAGCGCCGAACTCGGCCTACCCAGGGCGGGCACGACCCTGGTGGCCATCGCCGTCGAACCTCGCCGAGTGTTCACCCTGCACGTCGGCGACTCCCGCATTTACCGGCTGCGAGGCACCGCTCTGCAACAGTTGACCACCGACCACAGCCTCCGAGAGCTCAGGATCGAAGAAGGCAAGGTCGCCGACGAACCCGACAGCCGAGGTTCGCTGCACGCCATCACCTCCTTCATTGGCAGCAGACAGCTCCGCCAGCGAATGGACGTCGGCACCATCTCAATCGAGCCGGGTGACCGGCTCCTCCTGTGCTCCGACGGCATCCACAACGCCATGCCCACGCCACTGTTGAATCATCTGCTGAGCGACGGCACCTGTGCCGAAGCGGCCAGCCGACTGGTGGAGACGGCCGAACTCAATGGCGGCCGGGACAATGCCACTGCTCTGATCGTCGACCTTGATGTCAGGTGAAACCATGAACCCACCCCAATTGGCTCTCACGGCAGGAACCGGCCGGGCCATCCGCACCGACCGATTCGTGGCCTTTGCCACCGAACCGACACCGGGACTGGTCGAGCTCCTCAGCGCCGATGACCCTGATGCCTTCCTCACCCTGGCCTCGTTCGTTGTGGCCAACAAGTTCGAGGTGGCCCCTTTTGCCGTCATCGACATGGTGGCCGCCTCGGCGTTCCTGTTCGGCCAAATCTCCCTCCGGGCCGACGACGAACAGATCGGCGGACCGAAGGCCTCAACCTGGCTCGACACCATGCTGCCGAGTTGCGACACCCTGAGCTGCCTGCCCGATGGCGACTCACCGCTGATCGATACCGACCTCCAGCGTGGATCGGTCCCAGCCGGCGGTTTCCAGCTCGCGGCGAACGTGGCCATTGAGGACCCTGCCGCCCCGGGTGTCCATCCGCCGTCAACGCAGATCGAGCAGGCCTCGGCCACCGCTGACCAGCCGCTGGCTGCTCCGCTCGATGTCGGCCTCTCTGAGATCGGCTTGACCGAGGACATCGACTGCAAGTTCAGCTTGACCGAGATCGGCCTGACCGAGACCAACGGCGCGGAGATCGGCTTGGACGGGTTCGAATTGACCAGCTTTGACCGTGCTGAAGTCAGCTTCACCGAAATCAACGATGGAGAGATCGACAGCGCCGAGATTGGTCTGGCCGAGACCGGCCTGAACGGATCCCACAGCGCCAGGACCAGCTTCACCTCACTCAACGGACTCAACAGCGCTGAGACCAGCCTGAACGGGGCCGACTTGAACGGACTCGACAGCAGCGAAACCAGCTCGAACGGGCTCGACGGCGTGGAGACCAGCCTGAACGGAACCGGCCTGAACGGACTCGACAGCACCGAAACCAGCTTGACCGGAACCGGCCTGAACGGACTCGACAGCGCGGAGATTGGCTTGACCGAGACCGATGGGAGTGAGTTCGGCTGGCCCGGGATCGATCAAGCCGGACTGGGTCTCCCCAAGGTTGACCTCCAGGAGACGGACCTCCCGGAGACGGACCTCCCGGAGACGGACCTCCAGGAGACGGACCTCCCCAAGGTTGACCTCCCCAAGGTTGACCTCCCGGAGATGCGTTTTCCAAAGACTGACCGGCCTGAGATCGACGGGTCCGAAGTCGGTCGGCCCCAGCCGGCTGGGGCCGAGACTGAGAAGGACGCCGGGTACCTCACGCCCCCTGCGGCGGAGGCCTGGCCCCCGCACTCTGATGATCTCCGCCTCAACCTCACCGAGGCCGCCCTACCCGAAACCGAGGATCAAGAATCGATGGCGGCACGCACTGATTCAGCGTTCCTGGTCGAGGATGAGCAACCAGATCACTCGTCACGGCCTGAGGCTGCTCCCTTCTGGCTACCAACCGTTCAGGAATCCCCAGGGCTTGAGTCACCGATAAGCCTCCCTCCCATCCCTGGGTTCGGGATCGACGACGCGAGTACTCCCCCCGCTCAAACCTCGCGCTTATCACGGCTCGCACCCCCCGACCTCCCGGCCGTGGCTTCGACCCTGAGCTACGCACCACCTCGGACCATGCCACTCGACCAGGCCCACTCCGAAGCGACGCTGTTCCCACCACCAGTCACCCCGGGCAACAACTCCCCGGCTCTGGACTCCAGTCCAGTCTCGTCGGGACCGGCAGACTTCCCGCCACCCGACGCCAACGACAGCACCCCGGATTCCTCCGCACCAACGGACTTCCCACCGCCCGCCACCAACGACGCCCCGGATTCCTTGGCACTGGCCGACGTCCCACCACCCCTCGTTGACGACTCCGACGACTCTGCCCCGCCGCCAACGACCTCGCCCCTGGGTTTCCCCCCTCCGGTGTCACGCGGCTCGAACCGGCCGGCGGCAACCAATTCGACGTCGCTGCTACCCCCCTTGCATCGCCCGTCGGCTGAGCAACGTAACAGGTCAAGGGCAACGGCCACCGCGTCCGGACCCAGATCGGCCGACGAGCGGCCCACCGATTATGTCCTGGTACTCGACGACGGCACCGATCATCAGATCCGCCTCGGCGCCTACGTCGGCCGCAATCCGAACAAGCGGGGAGACATGCCCGACGGCTACATCCCCATCGGGATCCGCAGCGAGAGCGTGTCGCGTGTGCACTGGGCCCTGATCATCGAATCTGGCGGCGTAGCAGTGAAGGACCTCGGGTCACTGGCCGGTACCGAACTGTTGCTGCCCGGATCCCACGCCCGCACGTTGGTGCCCGGAGATTCACCGACCCCGATCGCCGTCGGCACCACCATCATCTTCGGCGACCGGTCGGCCACACTCACCACGGCCTGAACCCCACCATGGCCGACGTGCCCAACCATCAGTTGTTGATAAGGCAATAATTATCCGCCTTGGCGACGGATTCAGGTGGTCCCGAACGATGTAGAGACAACCACCGTGGCCCAGGGGATGGAGGGAACCCCTGGGCCACGGTGGTTGCAAGGGGGAGGCCTAATGCTGATCTCTACCGCCGTGACGGCCCAGGCTGGCTGTCCGCCTTCCGCCCGAGGACTGGGTTCGGCCTCGGGGGAGAGCCTCCCCGACGAATACCGTTTCCGGACCCCCGTCACCTCCTGGCAACTGCGGTCGATGAGGTCGATGAGGTCGATGAGGTCGATGAGGTCGATGAGGTCGATGAGGTCGATGAGGTCGATGAGGTCGATGAGGCGCTCTCCCGGAC
>Ga0316187_10000558_pt1 | contig 29686 bp, 23 predicted proteins | sample CroRivburrow1_MG_FD_204927 | JGI IMG/M metagenome (GOLD analysis project Ga0316187, IMG submission 204927) | Coastal sediment microbial communities from Maine, United States - Cross River worm burrow 1 | ecosystem: Environmental > Aquatic > Marine > Coastal > Sediment | place: USA: Maine... | reverse complement strand
AACCATTATCCCCCATATAAATCACAACAGTATTATCCATAAAATCTGAGTTCTCAACAAATTCGATGACATCATCCAGACTTTCATCAAGGGCGGCTAATGATTCACAGTAAGCTTTGAAAAATGATTCAAAATTATGTTGCCCATGATACATATCATCTACTCCATGCCAACTATTGCGTTGTTGCTTAACCCATTCAGGGATTTCGTGTTTTTTATACTCATCTGAAACCGTAAGATTATACGAAGGTGGATATACTACATCTTCTTCAGCATACATCCCTTCATGTCGATATGCCGGCCGAAAAAGAGCATGCACAGCTTTATGCGAGAGATATAAGAAAAAAGGTTTATCATTTTTACGATTCTTCATCCATTCTATCGCATGCTCGGTTAATAAATCCGTCACATATGTCTCTTCATCATATTCAAATCTTTCCCCATTAATATTCAGACTTGGTTTGTAATAATTGCCTTGTCCCTTAAAGCTTTCCCAATGGTCAAAACCGGGCCTTGGATTGTCGTCCCCATGTCCCATATGCCATTTCCCAAAAAATGAAGTTTCATAACCTGCTGCCTGTAAATATTCAGGGAAAAAGACAAGATCTGCCGGAACAGGTGCCTGGTTATCAACAACTGTATGCGCATGAGAATACATTCCTGTAAGGATACTGGCTCTGCTGGGTGAACACAATGAGGTGGTTACAAAGGCATTTTGTAGATGTACACCTTCTTCTGCCATTTTATCCATAGCTGGAGTTTTCAGCCATGGAACTTTACCAGTAAATCCCATGAAGTCATAACGATGGTCATCGCTCAAGACAAATATCACGTTCCTTGGTTTGCCGGCATTGGCAAGGTTTTCAAGATTTAGATTCTTAACTTCAGAGCGTTCGTCAGTTTCTTTATGAACTTTTTCTTTCTGATCACATCCAGTAAAGGTGAAAAAAGCTATAAAAAGCATAATTAAGGGAGAAACAAGTATCTTTTTCATATTACCTTTTTTAAAATAAATGGTATCATATTAATAATAATGTATAATGGAGATTTTAGTCAAGCCATTTAGTGCGTTTCAATCATTCCTCAGAGGTGTCAGACAGATATCCCATCATAAACACATAAGGGGCATTCCAGTTAATACAAATTTCATTTGACGCCCAGCTATCCACATCATCCAAGTATGCTCTTGCAGGATAAGGACTTTCATATTTTTTATCTTTTTCTGCCAAATTGATCTCATCCTCCCTATCATTATTTGGGCCGCCGACAACAAATCCGGGAAATGGATCAATAATGCCATCTGCTTCAGATTGGCGATGATGGATATGCATTGATGTTTTAGAACCATAACCAGTTACCATAGAATAACCTGTAGCATTTTTGCCAAAAATATAATCAAGAGTTTCCAGTGCTGTGTTAAGATATTTCTTATCATGAGTGTAATGATAGGTCGTGAGTAGCAGAACTCCGGCATTCAGATAATCACTGTTTGATCCCCATACAAATTGATCGATGGGAATCCTGTAAGGGTGATTTTCAGCGATATACGATAAGCTGTCTGACAATACTTTCATTCGATCTACAATAATACCTTTATCAGAATCATGAAGTGGACTGCCTGGTGTAACCAAGGAATAATAACCAATATTATCCACATAATTTCGCCAGCTTTCTTTAATTCGGAATTGCATCCCCGTGAATTGATTTTTGATTTGGTTGTAAAAATTCTCATCCCCTGTTGTAGTATATATTTCAGCCGCAGCCCAGAAAAATTCTTCTCCTAATATCACATCATTATAAGCGCCCGTGACAACATCCTCAGGATTATGTTCATAAAATTCTTCAGGATTGCTCCAAGCCCATTCCCATGCTCTTAAGCTTACATCCAGACAATTATCGGAAAATACAGGATCATATTCTTCATATATTCTTGAAGCCATAGCCATAGTAGCTGCAAAATCAAGAGCTGCAGCAGTTGATTTGCCTATTACATAGCGGTCATTTACAGCATCCACCGGCATAACGAAACCTTCGAAATTTTTAGTGGTCAGCTTATGAAAAACACCACCGTCTTCATCCTGCATGGTAAGCATCCAGTTTAATTCATATTTAATTTCATCTAATAAATCGTTCTTATTATTTCCGCTTTCAGGTATCCACAACGATCCATCCTGAAATATTTCTGGTTTTATTTCATATAATGCTAACATAGTTCCCACGGTTACTGTAGCATTAACAATATACTTGCCATAATCACCCGCATCATACCATCCTCCGGGAGAAGCCAATGTTCCTGAATTCTTACCTGATGAAGCGTGGTAATAGCAAACAGTATCCGGATGGCCAGCTTTCCGTTTGTAAACACCCGCATATTTCTGTTTAATATCCATAGACATTCTTTGCAGGTAGAATGATTTCAATCCATCTATTGCTGCATCCCTAAAAATATTGGCACCAATTATAAACGGATAGGATTCGGCAGTTTCAGGAATAATAATTTTATAAAATCCCGGCTCGTTAAACTTGGTGAAATCTCCTGTCTTTACTTCTTCACCGGAAGAGTCCCAGATCCCACCATCCTTCAATACACCTTCGAATTTAATATTTCCAGACTCATCAATCAGTTTAAATTCCTCAGCCGAGGAGTTAACGATTATAAAAATTTTTGGTCCTCCAAGGAGGTAGCCAATCTGGTTAAAACGGATATCTTCACTAATTGGAAGATCATTGTCTTGGTTCTTTTTTTCATTACAGGATATAACAAAAAATGATAGAATAACAATTGGAATTTTTAAATTCATATTGTGATATTCACTAATTATTAAAAAGTTTTCAATAGAGAATCATAATCAAGCACACCGGCTCTTTTTTCCCAGGCTTCATACTCTTTTACCATATTTCTTTTTATATATGGAAAAATATTACTGACATCCTGTAATTCTGTCCGATCCATATCCATATCATACAATTTCCATGAATCATCAAAGTCATTTCCAGGATGTTTTGCAGAAACAATTTTCCATCCTTCCCAACGCATTGCTTTGTTACCTTCATGTTCCCAAAATAAGGTTCTTTCCGGATATGTTCCTTCTTTAAATAATACTGGAATAAGGCTTTCACCTTCAGCAGGAGTTAATTCTTCTCCATTATAAGTTTCCGGATATGCCCCTTCGGCAACCTCCAAAAAGGTTGGCATGATATCAATGATGTGTCCAACTTCATGGCTAATACCTGGTTCAATTTTCCCAGGCCAATAAGCTATAAAAGGAGTGGCAATACCACCTTCCATTGTCCAGTGTTTGAATAGCTGAAAGGGAGTATTACTTGCGTTGGCCCAAGGATATCCGTAAGCATCAAATGACCACTGTGTGCCTATTGGGGCATCCACTTTCCTTACAAAATTGTCAGATCTGAATATTTCTTCATGGCAACCTCCATTGTCTGCAATAAATACGATTAATGTATTCTCTGATTGACCTTTTTTTTCTAAAAGCTGTAGAACTCTGCCTATCCCCTGGTCCATTCGATCAATCATTGCTGCATATACCGCCATACGAAGATCCCATATTTCCTTTTCATCCATTGAAAGACTATCCCACATTGGCACCTTTACACTATAAGAAGGCGACATTTCCCAGTTATTTTTAAATATCCCTAAATCATTCATCCTTAAAAAACGTTCTTTCCTTAATTCAGACCAGCCGTTCATATATTTACCCTTGTACTTTTCGATATCTTCCGGCAGAGCATGCAAAGGCCAATGAGGGGCATTGAAAGGAAGATATAGAAAAAAGGGAGAATTATCATTTTTTTCTTCATGATAATCCAGAAATTCGATTGCATGATCTACGAATGCATCCGTCATATAAAAGCCAGAATCAGGAGGATAATACCTTACGGAATCAAAAGCCATGATTTTTTGAGGTTGATCAGGTAAAGAACTTTGTCGATATTGACGGATATCAAAATAACTCGAAGCACCCTGAATGAGGCCAAAATATCTGTCAAATCCTCTGTCAAGTGGCCAATGCGGCTTCTCTTCTCCTACATGCCATTTCCCGGAAATATATGTACTATATCCTGATAACTTCAAAGCTTCACCGAGGGTAATGCAGTTCTCATTCAAATATCCACGGTAAGCAGGATTACCCCAGTCGCTTACCATGGCGCCAATACCGGCCTGATGTGGGTAAAGTCCGGTTAATAGTGCAGCCCTTGAGGGACAACACCGGGATGCATTATAAAATTGCGTGATGCGCAAACCTTCATATCCTAATTTATCCAGGTTGGGAGTCGATATCTCAGAACCAAAACAGCCAATGTCAGAATATCCCAAATCATCAGCCATTATCAATATGATATTTGGTTTACTATGATTTAATTTTTCTTGTTTACAATTTGAAAAATCAATTAAGCTAAGAATTAATAAAAAGGAAATTATTGTTTTGTAATTCATCATATAGCCTAATTAATCATTTAAAAAAAAATATTAAAAGGTAAAAAAGGTATTTTTCAGCAAGATAAATTAATTTTTTAAAAAATTCTTATTGCAACCATGAATTCATTTTCAAATTAAAAATATCTATGTTTGCATGTTAAAATACGATTAATTATAGGATAATTTCAAAAATAAATATAATTTTATTTAGTTTTTGTATTTTATTTTATATATTGTCCTTTGATTTAAAAAAATAAAAACAATACTACCCTTATAATCTGGTTAAATTACTAAGAAGTTTTGCGCAAAATATTATAGACAAAATAAATATATAGTTGTGCAATTATTTATATGGTAATATTCTTGCAGAAAGTTAGGCTTCGATTAAGAATAGGGTATGATATAGCACTGATTTTACTATATGAGTTTTAAAAATAAAATCATATTATTTACAAGTTTAATATTGATATTCATATCGATATCAAGGGTCGAACATGCAAGGGAGATCACTATAATTGAACCAAGTACAAAACCCAATCCATTCCTTATTGACTTATCATCTTCATTTGATGAATACATGAATGAAAAGGTAAGTAAAGTTAATATTCCAGGAGCTGCGGTATGTATTGTCAAGGATAATGAGATTATATTATTAAAGGGATATGGGTATAAAAATATAAATTCACGTGATTCAGTTGGGATTCATACCGTCTTTAGACTTGGCTCCGTTTCAAAAAGTCTAACTTCTACTTTAGCGGGGATGTTAGTGGAAGATAAAGTTATGAACTGGGATGATCCCATTCAGTCCATACTTCCGGAATTTACTTTAAAATCGGAAAGCACAAGCGAATCATTGACCGTAAAACATGTTTTGTCTCATACCACAGGCCTAACACGTCATGCTTATACCAATTTAATTGAGGACGGAAAATCATTGGATGATATGCTACTTGCTTTATCTGATGTACCTTTGATAGGTCCTGTTGGGATGCACTATAGCTATCAAAATGTTGCCTATAGTATTATTGAAAAAGTGATGGCGGCGTCCACAGGAAAAACTTTTGAGCAGTTGCTAGATGAAAAACTGTTTCTACAGATGAACATGAAAAATTCCTCAGCGAGTTATGAAGGAATTGTTTCTAATCCTGATCATGCGAGTCCTCATTACTACCACCGAGGTGTTCTGAGAAAGTCAAAAATTTCAAAAAAGTATTATAATGCAGCACCAGCCGGTGGGATTAATTCAAATATTTCGGATATGGCCAATTTGATGATGGGTTTGACAGGCAACAAGCCGTGGGCGATTAAGAACCAAACTCTTGATTCACTTTATGCCCCTCAGATCAGGTCATATATTAAATATAAATATTTTAGCAGCTGGCCCAAGATGGAAAAAGCCTATTATGGCATGGGTTTCAGAGTATTGGAATACGATGATAAAAAAGTAATTTATCATGGAGGATATGTAAACGGATACCGAAGTGGAATTGCACTTATACCGGAAGACAATATTGGTATTTGTATCCTTACAAATTATCCGGGAAATCTTGCACATACTGGAATTCGGGATTTCTTAAACATGTATCTAGAAAACAGCGAAATGATTGATTCCTGGCAAGAGAAATCAGACCTGCTTGTGGAGGACTTCCCTCCTTCCATTAAATTCCCTAGTGAATTAATTTATCCGTGAGTTTTACTGCCGTTGAACTCAGGATGTTCCGCTAATATTCTTTTATAAAAATCTTCATCAAACTTTGCCAGGTACAAAGTTTTTACATTTTCAAATTGTTCAGCAGTTAATCCAATGGCGTTGCGGAGGTCAGCTTTGTAAAGATTGGCATTATCAAAGTTAGCACCTGTGAGATTTGTTCCATTTAAATTTGCTTCCATAAGAAAAGCATTATTAAAATCAGCTTTTATTAAGAAAGCATTATTCAAATTAGATTTAATCATATTAGCATCTTTGAAGTTTGCACCACTTGCATAGGCATTCTTCAGATTAACCTGATTAAGATTGGAGTTTTCAAAATTAGCCCTGTTCAATCTTGTCGATTCCATATTCGCCTGAATAAGGTTAGAATATGAAATATTGGCATTGTTAAGATTGGCGCCATTTAATATTACATAATTAAGATTCGTTCTGGCCAAATGACAGTTAACCAGATCAAGATTGAATATTTTATGGCGGTTTAATCGCTTGATATTACCTACTGTCCTAAAAGCTGCCTCTTCTGATTCCCACATTCGGAAATCATCAATCTCGTCTCTATATGATCGTATTCTTTGTCTTTTTTGCCCAACACCATTCAGCCAGAATATTAAAATACCTATCACAGCAATATCGAATATCATGCCATGAGCTTCGGCCAGTACATTTACAAAAAACTCATGTGTTTCAGATAGATATAATGGCAAGCTTAATCCTATAACTATCATTGACATTATAATTAATACAATGAAGGAAATGATAATTGGCTCTTCAAGTATGCTATCAATGAATTTTTGAATTTTTTCCTTATTTTCCAGCTTCATATAAATATCAAATAATGAAAGATGCTATCTTTTGAATCAAAACGTCGTTAATCCTCTTATATGATTCAAAACTCCAACCACCGACATGAGGAGTTAAAACTACATTTTTTCTGCTAATAAGATTATTAAAAACTATTTTTTCAGTATTATTATATGATTTCAATTTCTCATTTTCAAGAACATCCAATGCTGCCCCCATGATTTTTCCAGTATCCAAAAGTTGAATTAAACCAGATAAAGGCAATACAGGACCTCTGGAGGTGTTCACCAGAAAAATATTTTTCTTAAAATTCATAAAAAAATCAGGAACATACAATCCATTTGTCTCTGCACTAAGCGGAACGTGCAAACTTAAGATATCAGCCTCTTTAAAAATCTCATCTAGATCAACCGCTCTGGCATTCTCATCAGCATAATTATCTTTATACTTATCGTAGGCGATCACTTCGCAATCAAACCCGGATAAACGTTGAGCAAAAGCGCTTCCCATAAAACCATATCCAATAATTCCAACTACCTTGCCTGATATTTCGATCCCTCTATTCCCTTCACGGTCCCAAATCCCATCTCTAATTTCTGAATCTCCGGTATGTATTTTATTAAATAAAGCAAGCAATATTCCTATGGTATGCTCTCCCAGGGCATCTCTATTCCCTTCAGGGGCATTAAAAATTTCAATTCCTTTCTCCATACAATAGGCATCGTCTATCTTATCGGTACCTGCTCCTGCCCTTGCTATAAATTTTAAATTAATACCAAGGTCCAGCATTTCTTTATCAATGTTCGTCTTACTCCGAACAATAATTCCATTATAATCTTGAATAATAGATTTCAATTCATCACGAGAAATATCAGGTAAATAGTTGAAGTCAATACCTTCTGATTCTAAATCGGGAAATATGCTGGGATGCATCTTATCTATGATTATAATCTTCTTTTTCATTTATATCTTTTAGATATTGTATAAAATGTGAGCAATAGAAAAATATACACCCAGGCCCACAAGGTCATTTGCCGTGGTAATAAATGGGCCGGATGCGAGGGCCGGATTGATGCCAAATCTGTCCAATAATAAAGGTGTGATGGTACCCATTATTGAAGCCAACAACACAACTCCAAACAAAGCTATTGAAACAACTAATCCTAGCTTTATTGGTTGGCCCATAAGCGTATTAAAAAATAAAACCATTCCTGCTAACACAATTCCGTTAATTAACGAAACTAATAATCCTTTTATAAATCTTTGAATATTTCCCTGATCAATTCCCGACTTATCAGCCAGGCTTTGAACAACAATTGCAGATGATTGAATACCTACATTTCCCCCGGTAGCTGTTATTAAAGGAATAAAAAATGCCATGGCGGGAATCATGACAATATCTCTTTCAAAAAATCCCATAAACCAGGCACCGAGCAATCCTCCGCCCATTCCTATAATTAACCAAGGAAGCCGGGCTCTCGTTATCATCCAGACACTATCATCTTCTTCTACATCCTCTGATATACCTGACATTAGTTGTCTTTCCTCTTCAGCCATTTCCGCCATTACATCCACCATATCATCCAGTGTGATTCGTCCAACGAGTTTTCCCTTCCCGTTCACTACAGGGATGGCATCCATATCATATTTTCTCATTATTGTGACCACTTCTTCCTGGTCCATGTAGGTCCCCACGGAAACAATATCTCGTTCATAGATGTCCTTAATAAGGGTTTTATTGTCAGATAATATTATTTTCTTCAAACTGGTCCGGCCAAGTAATATATCATCATTATCAACTACATATACAGAATAAATTTTCTCCAGATTCTCCGCCTGTCTTCGAATTTCTTCGATACATTGAACAATATTCCAGTTAAGATTTGCCTTTACCAATTCCTTGGCCATTAATCCCCCCGCACAATCTTCTTCATATCTCATCAGATCAATAATATATGAAGCCCGTTCCTCATTTTCTATACCTGCAATTACTTCTTCTCTCAGCTTTACTGGAAGTTCATTGATGATATCTACAGCATCATCCGTTTCAAGGAAATTCAAAAAATCATTGATCCTTTCCGTTTCGAATATCTGAAGAAACTTGGATCTAATATCCGGGTCAATATCATTAATAATATTTGCTGCTAATTCATCATCCAATAGATCGATAACATATTTCGATTTCTTTGTATCTAGCTCATTTAAGACTGAAGAAATATCAATGGAATTCACACTATCCAATGATTGAATAATAAAGGTATCATCTCCCTGGTCTATTGCTTCCTCCAGCCGATCTATATATTCCTTCGATAATTCAAATGTGATTAATTCTTCCACTCCTGATCAATTTTATTCGTCAGATTAATATAATCATTCACAGACAATTGCTCGGCTCTTTTGTCCAATACTTCAAGCCGGACTATATTTTCAGGCAAATTTAGAGCTTTTAATGCGTTACGCAATGTCTTTCTTCTATTTTGAAACCCCATTTTTACGATTCTTTTAAAAGATTTCTCATCACAAGCTAACTTTGTAACTTCATTTCTTTTTAGCCGAATCACTGTGGAACGTACTTTTGGAGGAGGATCAAATACTTCTGGCTCCACAATAAAAAGGTTATCAATATCATAAAATGCCGTTAACAAAACGGATAATATCCCATAAGTTTTACTTCCTGGTCCTGCCGATATTCGATCACCTACTTCTTTTTGAACCATTCCCACAAGCTCCTGAACATGATCCCGGTAATCTAAAACTTTAAAAAAAATCTGAGACGAAATATTATAAGGGAAATTTCCAATGATACCGAATGGCTCTTCGCTAATCCTTTTCAAATCGGTTTTCAAGAAATCTCCTTGCATTATTTGAATAGATTCCCCACTATACCTTTTTTCCAAAAAAAGAATAGATTCTTTGTCAATATCAATTAGTGTTAAGGGTTTATCCAATTCTTTCAGGAAATCAGTAAGTATACCCATACCAGGGCCAACTTCCAGGATTTTATCGTACCCTTTGTGGAAAGTTAAGGAATTGACAATTTTCAAAGCAATCTCGCGGTCTCTTAAAAAATGCTGCCCCAAAAATTTTTTTGGTTTTACCTTCATAAAAGAAAAATGAACCTAAATATTGAGAATTGAAAGTATTCTAAGATGAATTACACAATTTATTTTTTGTAAAGGTAAAAAAGCTCACTAGATTTGAATTCAGTTGATGAACGCATCCTCTTATTTACTTGGAATGGATAACAATAACAAAAATTTACCCCGCAAAAAGCCAATAATTGGCATTACTGTAGGTGATATAAATGGTGTTGGGCCGGAAGTCATAATAAAAGCATTGTCAGATAACCGTATCATTAATTATATTACTCCGGTCATATACGGTTCAACCAAAATAATCTCTTATTACAGGAAAAATCTGGGAATGGAGGATTTTAACTATTCACAGGTAAAAAATAATTACTTGAATCCTAAAAAGATTAATGTGGTGAATTGCTGGGAAGAAGTAATTGAAATCAATGCAGGAACTACAGATAAAAACGCTGGAAAATATGCATTAATGGCCTTAGAATCAGCATCGAAAGATTACCTTGAGAACCGGATTGATGCAATTGTCACTGGCCCGATCAATAAAAAGACCATTCAGAGTGATGAGTTCAATTTTCCTGGACAAACTGAATATATTGCCAGCAAGGGTGGGGACAAAGACAGCCTTATGATGATGGTGGGAGAGAATATTAAAGTCGCGCTTGTTACAACACATATGCCTGTTAAATCTATTGCTGGCCATATTACTAAAAATGCTGTTTCTTCTAAACTAAAAATCTTCATGAGTTCTTTGAAGAAGGATTTTGGAATATCGAAGCCCAAGATTGCTGTTTTGGCCTTGAATCCACATGCCGGTGACGGAGGTTTATTGGGAACAGAAGAAAACGAAATAATAGCACCGGTAATAGAGGATTTCAAAACCAAAGGAAATCTGATATATGGTCCTTATCCCTCCGATGGCTTCTTTGGTGCATCACAATATAAGAATTTTGATGGGACCCTAGCCATGTATCACGATCAGGGCTTGATAGCTTTTAAATCCTTATCCTTTGAGGATGGTGTCAATTATTCAGCAGGCCTTAAAATTATTCGAACTTCTCCGGACCATGGCACTGCTTATAATTTAGCCGGAAAGAATCTGGCCAGTGAAATCTCAATGCGTACAGCCATTTTTCTGGCAAAGGATATTTATTATCAACGCTATCCGGAAACTTTAATGGAATAGTTTTTTTAAAGGATAATTCTTTTTAAAAAATAATCTGATTATTTTTGCAAGCCAATTTCTAAATAAGAGATGAGTGATCTTTCAAAATATGGCATCGATATTATTGGTTTAAATAACCAGGAATATAAATACCAATACCCGATTGACCATTTATTTTTTAGAAATTTCGAGAACAATGAGATTGAAAAAAGTTCTTTGAATTGCAAAATTGTTCTCAATAAAACAGATAATTATATTGATGCAAGTTTTCAAATAGATGGATTTGTTGAATTGATTTGTGATCGATCATTAGACAAATTTGACTATGACCTGAATCTTAACAATCGGATATTATTCAAATACGGTGAGGAAGATAGGGAAATTGATGATGAAGTGGAGATGATCAGCAGAACCAGGCAGACCATCAACATGGCACAGTATATTTATGAATTTGTAATAACCGGGATGCCGATGAAAAAACTTCATCCAAGGTATACGGAAAATGATACAGAAGAAGAAATTGTTTATTCTTCAGGTAGCACACCAGAAGAATCTGAAAAAAAGGATCAGGAAATGGATCCAAGATGGGAAGCATTAAAAAAATTAAGGAATAATTAAATAGTATTAATAATGGCACATCCAAAAAGAAAAATTTCGAAATCCAGGAGGGACAAGCGCAGAACTCATAAAAAATTGAGTGAAAAGACAATCGCAATATGTCCAACCACAGATGAGCCACATTTGTATCACAGAGCTCATTGGTCAGAGGGTAAACTTTATTATAAAGGTAAAGTTGTCCTGGAAAAGGAGGAAGAATAAAAACTCTAAAATTTTATTTAATGCTAATCAAATATTTTTGGTTAGCATTTTTTTATATTTCTTTTCCTGTTTTTATTAAATTAAAATTACAAATAGGGTACTTAGAAGAAATATTAATTATAAAAGTTTTCTAAGTGAACAGATATTCTAGTAATTTATTTATAAAACATTATATTTGAAAAGTTAAATTTTAATTAGAATGGCAACCACCGCAGATTTCCGAAATGGACTGTGTATAGAATTTAATAACGACCTTTATACGATTGTTGAATTCCAGCATGTTAAGCCCGGCAAAGGCTCCGCTTTTGTTAGAACTAAGCTAAAAAGTTTAAATACTGGAAAAGTTGTTGAAAACACCTTCAATTCTGGAGTAAAGGTCACCACAGCCAGGATTGAAAGAAGAGCACATCAATTTTTATATAAGGATGATATGGGTTTTCATTTCATGGATAACAATTCATTTGAACAGTTATCATTACAGGAAGACTTCATTGAAAATGCCGATTTATTAAAAGATGGCCAGGAAGTTGAAATCCTTTTCCATGCAGAAACAGAAACACCATTAAGTTGTGATTTGCCTTCTTTTGTAGAACTCACTATAACATATGCTGAGCCGGGAGTTAAAGGAGATACTGCTACCAATGCTACTAAACCTGCCACCCTTGAGTCAGGCGCCACCATTCAGGTACCTCTTTTTATCAATGAGAATGAAAAAATAAAAGTTGATACCAGAACAAGATCATATTCTGAAAGAGTAAAATAACTATTATGAAAATAAAAGAGATCAGAGACCTTATCGATTTTATATCGCAATCCGAACTAAACGAGGTTAATATTGAGACAACTGATTTCAAAATATCAGTTAAGAAAAGTCCAGACATCAGTGTTAACAGCAGCGATGTTATAATCCCTCAGACAACCTCTGTAGCTACACCGACAAATCCGCTAGCAATAGTAGAAGAATCTTCTGCTGCAGGGTCTGTCACTGAAGTTATTGCTGAAGTAAAAAGCAATCTGAAGGAAGTCAGATCACCTATGATAGGTACATTTTATCGAGCTGCTAATCCTGAATCTCCCAGTTTCGTAGAAACAGGAGATCATATAAAAACCGGACAAACGGTATGTATCATTGAAGCCATGAAATTATTCAATGAAATCGAAGCTGAATTTTCAGGGACTATAGTAGAAATCCTTGCTGAAAATGCAACACCAGTTGAATTTGACCAACCGCTCTTCCTGGTAGATCCAGCTAAATAAGTTCCTTAACGGATTAAATAATTAGGCCGTGTTTAAAAAAGTACTGATAGCAAATAGGGGCGAAATAGCCCTGAGAATTATTCGAACATGCCGTGAAATGGGCATCAATACAGTAGCTGTATACTCCACAGCTGATAAAGAAAGTCTACATCTTAGATTTGCTGATGAAGCCGTTTGCATCGGCCCTCCTCCAAGCAACCTGTCATATCTTAGCATACCTAATATCATTGCGGCTGCAGAAATCACCAATGCTGATGCCATTCACCCCGGGTATGGCTTTATGGCTGAAAATGCAGATTTTTCAAGAATTTGTGAAGAATATAATATCAAATTTATTGGTGCCTCCCCGGACATGATCAACCGAATGGGTGACAAAGCTACTGCTAAGGAAACCATGAAGGAAGCAGGAGTGCCTACGATTCCCGGCTCAGATGGATTGGTTGAAGACATAGCTGAAGCAAAAAAAATAGCTAAAGAAATAGGCTATCCAGTAATACTGAAGGCAACGGCTGGAGGTGGCGGAAAAGGAATGCGAATTGTCAATGAGCCTAAAGGATTTGAAAAAGCCTGGAATGATGCCAAAATGGAGTCTAAAAATGCCTTTGGCAATGATAGTCTTTACCTTGAGAAATTTGTTGAAGAACCAAGGCATGTTGAAATACAGGTTATTGGTGATAAGTTTGGGAATGTAAGTCATCTTTCTGAAAGAGACTGCTCCATTCAAAGAAGACATCAAAAACTTATAGAAGAAGCCCCCTCTCCTGTCGTGGATGAAGCACTCCGCAAAAAGATGGGAGATGCTGCCGTAAAAGGAGCAAAACATATTAGATATGAAGGTGCTGGAACGGTTGAATTTCTGGTTGATAAACACAGCAATTTCTATTTCATGGAAATGAATACGCGAATCCAGGTAGAACATCCCATCACTGAACAAATTACTGATTCGGATTTAATGGCTGAACAGATCAGGGCTGCTGCGGGATTGAAAGTTAATACCGAGAACAGGTATCCTTTGCGGTATTCAATGGAATGCAGAATAAATGCTGAAGATCCGAGTAATGATTTCAGACCGTGTCCAGGAACAATTACTACCTGTCACTTCCCTGGAGGAAGGGGCGTAAGAGTTGATAGCCACGTGTATTCCGGATATTCTATTCCTCCGAATTATGACTCTATGATCGCAAAATTAATAGTTACAGCTAATTCACGTGAAAGGGTTATTATCCGAATGAAGCGAGCATTAGAAGAATTTGTTATCGAAGGCATTAAATCCACCATACCTTTTCATCTAAAGTTAATGGATAATGAGCAGTTTAAATCTGGTATTTTTACAACTAGCTTCCTTGAGAATTTTGATTTTTCCGATCTTTAGCGAATCTTGAATTAAATAAGGAATATCTAAATACTATCCTGATTACCTTGTCTATTCTATTGTAGGTCACATCACTTTCATTCCTGGACTTTTCATACATATATACCAATTCCGTACGTATATGATCAGTAAATCGATACCCCAATCCCATGCTAAACCTGTACCTGCTCAGGTAAGAATCAACACCACTCTGGGCAAATACTGCAAATAATTCAGCATAAGGCCATAAATATAATGTATTATTAATCATATCTTTATGATTCAGAGGAATGAAGGTCATGAGGGCGTACCTGCCCCGAAGCTGTGTAAAATTTTCTTCATCAACTGCACTGTAAGCGAATCGTTCTTCAAGCCTGAAAAAGTTATTGATATATACATTATTAATCCGAGGAAAAAATATATTTATCCCCTGCCAGGGTCTTATTTCATAATATTCATCGCCGTTTTCTACTGTATAAAAAAACGTCAGACCGGCTTGTACGAAAAGTTCATCCCTGGGAGTATAAATTAATGCCGGCCTTATCATTATCTGCCTAAATCCCTTTTTCGCAGTTTCAAACTTGAAGTTAGTATGTGCCAGGAACCTGAAATTATTATTGATAGTATATATTAAGAAAAAATCAGTCCAGATACTGGTTTCGGTTGTATCAGTCTCCTGTGAATACCCTCCTGGTATAATCCCAAAAATTATAATAAAGATTAAGATAAAACGAAATTTCCAGTTCAATTTGGCAATTCAAATAAATAAAAAAATAATGCAAAAATAAATAAATAAAAACAAAGGAAACAAGGCCTGTGGTCAATCTTTCGATTGAATTATTTTATTTCACTTTAACTTTTCAATAGCATAAGATTCCAATTGTTTATACCATATTTCACCAAATTTTCTTACCAATGCTCCTTTTAAAAACTTGTATACAGGAACTTTTAATTTTTCTCCTAGCAAGCAAGCAGAATTGCATATATGCCATTGATCGTAATTAACAGCAATGTTAGTTTTATTTTTACTAATCCTGACAGGATATAAATGACATGATATAGGTTTTTTAAAATCTATGATACCTGCTTCATACGCTTTTTCAATCCCACATTTCAGACATCCGTTATCATCATAAATAGCATAAGCACATTCCTTTCCTCCAATAGTGGAAGTAGAATAATCGCCTTCAAAATCCAGGATATACAGTCCCTGCTTCTCAATTGCATTTTGCCCTTCATCAGAGAGGAAAGGTTTGATTTTATCATAATTATTCTCAAGGTCTATCAACTCCTCCTTTTCCAGAGGTGCTCCAAGATCGCCCTCTACACAACATGCTCCTTTACATATCTCTATATCACAAATAAAAAATTGTTCTAGTATGTCATCTGATATCAATGTGTTCCCGATCCTGATCATAGTTTGTAAAAAATTTAAGAACAAAAATAAAATATATCCTGACAATCGGGACAATATTATTAAATAATCAAAAAACAAAGAGTAACATTAAGAATTGATAATAAATATTTTATAAACTTGCGAAAAAAAAATATGAAACGTTTTTTCCTTATTGCTTTATTACCTGTCCTTTTTACCTGTAAATCAGCACAACCAATTACACAGTCGCCACAGCAGGATATCAGTCCTGATATTCTTTCTAAGGCCAAGAAATATCCCGGATTTATTAATTCTTACTGGGATTCAAATGATGGTAAATTATGGCTGGAAATCAACCAACTCAATGTAGAGTTTTTATATGTTAACTCACTGGTAACTGGTGTTGGATCAAATGATATTGGGCTTGACCGTGGCCAATTCGGCAACAACAGGATTGTAAAATTCATCAAGAATGGCCCAAAGATTATGCTAATTGAGCCTAACTACCAATATCGGGCAATCAGCGAGAATAAATTCGAACAAAATGCGGTAAAGGAGGCTTTTGCTCAATCAATTTTATGGGGATTCGATATAAAAAAAGAAACTATTAACGGGTATATTGTAGACGCTACTGATTTTTATCTTCAGGATGTTCACGGGGTTTCAAAGTCACTTGCATTTACAGGGCAAGGCAATTACCAGGTGGATAAGTCAAAATCAGGAATTTATGATCAGGGAATTAAAAATTTTCCAAAAAACACCATCATTGAATCATTGCTTACTTTTAAGGGTGATCCTAAAGGCAGATATGTGCGACAGGTGGTTCCTTCTCCCGAATTTATAACCGTGCGTCAAAGGCACTCTTTTATAGAACTACCTGATTCTGAGTATAAGATGCGGAAATTTGATCCACGTTCTGGTTATTTTGGAATATCCTTCATGGATTATGCTGTACCAATTGATAAACCGATGGAGCAGAAATATATTGTGCGACATCGTTTAATTAAAAAAAATCCTGAGGCTGATGTCAGTGAAGCCCAAGAACCAATCATATACTACCTTGATCCAGGTGTTCCGGAACCCGTTCGGTCAGCATTACTCGAAGGAGCGTCCTGGTGGAACGAAGCTTTTGAAGTTGCTGGTTTTAAAGATGCCTTCCTGGTAAAAATGCTTCCTGAAGGTGCGGATCCGATGGATGTCAGATATAACCTTATCCAATGGGTCCATCGGTCGACGAGAGGATGGTCCTACGGACATTCTGTAATTGATCCCCGCACAGGAGAAATAATCAAAGGGCATGTATCTTTGGGATCTTTGAGAGTAAGGCAGGATTTTCTGATCGCTCAAGGTCTTCTTTCACCATATCATGATGGGGAAGAAGATGTGATTAAAGCAAAAAATATGGCATTGGCGAGAATCAGGCAACTGTCAGCACATGAAGTAGGGCATACTCTGGGTCTGGCACATAATTACGCCTCATCCATAAACAACAGAGCTTCCGTTATGGACTATCCTCACCCACTGATCAAACTTAATAATGATGGAGAACTTGATCTGTCAGATGCATATGATACGCTAATCGGGGAATGGGATAAATTGGCTATTTCTTATGGTTATACTGAATTTGCACAAGGAGAGGATGAAAAAGCTGAATTAAATAAAATAATTCAGAAAAGTCTGGATGATGAACTGGCTTTTATTTCTGATAAGGATTCAAGGCCAAAGGGTAGTGCGCATCCAAATGCCCATCTCTGGGATAATAATACCAATGCTGCTGATGAATTAAACAGAGTTATTGAGGTTAGAAAAATAGCGATGAAAAACTTAGGTATCAACAGCATACCTCAAAACCATCCTGTTTCAATGCTTGAAGATGTAATGGTACCTGTATACCTGATGCATCGGTATCAACTGGAAGCTGCTTCTAAAATTATCGGCGGGCTATATTATACATATTCATTAAAAGGTGATGGGCAAACCATTACTGAAATGGTGTCTGCCGATATGCAGGAGATGGCGCTTTCGGCGATTATCAAAACCATAGAACCACAATTTCTTGAAATTCCTGAAAGCTTGCTTAACCTGCTTCCTCCAAAAGCTTTAGGATATGGTAGCTCAAGAGAGAATTTTAGAAAGAAAACGGGACTCACCTTTGACCCCCTGGCAGCAGCAGAAAGTGCTTCAGGATTATCAATCGAGCTACTTTTAAATCCAGAAAGAGCTTCCAGATTGGTTGAATATCATGCACGATTTCCTGAGCTTCCTTCCTTAAATAATCTTATAGATAAATTAGTAATTTCTACCTGGAAACAAAAATATGCTAATCTATATCACGCCGAAATAAACCGGGCAGTTAGTAAGTTAACATTATCTGAAATCATTAAATTAGCAAATAGCAATAGAACGTCAGGACAGGCAAAAGCTGTTGCACTTTCTAATATTTTTGAGTTGGATGATTGGTTGAAATCACAATACAAAAAAGAGAAAGAAGAGAATCAAAAAGCACATTACCTATATGGTATTGAATTGATCAACCGGTTTAAAAATAATCCGGATCAATTTAAATCAGGAGAAATATTAGAACTCCCTATGGGGTCGCCCATTGGAAACGACCTGATTAACTGTGATTTTTAAATTTTTTAAACTAAAATTGAAATTCTTAATAAAAAACGAAAATTATCATATTATCCAGGTCTGATGAGAAATTATAATAGCAAGGCATTTTCATTGATTTTTGCATTTTTTTTAATCTGTCTTCAGCTTACAGCCAGAGGGCAGGTAAACTATAGAGATCAAAAGAATCTTTCGCAGATTCTCAAGGACCTAAATACACAACATTCAAATATAACCACTCTTGAGTCTCTGGTGAAAACAGAAACTGGAGAAGATATCTGGATACTGACAATTGGTAAAGGTGATGTTAAAAACCATCCTGGATTAGCAATTGTTGGTGGCGTTGATGGCTCCTATCTCACTGGTGTTGAATTATCGCTAAGATTTGCAGAACAATTGTTGGCAAACAGCAAGGAAGACAGTATTTCTAATTTATTAGATAGTATTACTTTTTACATTCTTCCCAATGTAAGCCCCGATGCTACAAGTCAGTATTTTTCTTCTTTACAGTACAACCGGAATCAAAACGGTCGAATAACAGATGATGATCGTGATGGAAGATTTAATGAAGACGGCTTCGAGGATCTTAATAAGGATGGGATGATCACGCAAGTACGAATAAAAGATCCAAAAGGAGAATGGATGATTCATCCTGATGATAGCCGGGTGATGATAAAGGCAAATAAGAAAGAAGGAGAAATGGGGAACTATATGCTGATCTCTGAAGGAATTGATAATGATAAAGATAAATGGTTTAACGAAGATGGTGAAGGTGGCATTAGTTTTAATAGCAATATGACTTTTCAGTTCCCTCATTTCAAAACAGGTGCAGGAGAGTATCCAGTGTCAGAGATTGAGTCACGTGCAGTTCTTGATTTTCTTTATGATCAATGGAATATATATGCTGTTCTTACTTTTGGGCCATCCGATAACCTTTCTCAACCAATTCCATACAATAAGGCTGAAACGGAACAAAAAGTCTTAACCGGATTATTGGAAAATGATGCTGAGATTAATGCATATGTATCAAAAAGATATAATGAAATTACAGGGGATAAAGATCACACTAAAATGACAAAATCTCCCGGAGATTTTATGCAGTGGGTATATTTTCATTATGGAAGACAAAGTTTCAGCACCCCAGCCTTTTATATTCCTGAGATTAAATTTATACCTGATTCAGCAAGTACTTTCACGATAAAAAAGCCGGATTATGATAGTGATATTAATTATTTGCGTTGGGCTGATAGCATACTTCAGGAAACTCCTTTTGTAGATTGGACCACTATTGAACATCCGGATTTTCCTGGCCGTATTACGGAAGTAGGAGGAGTTTTTCCACATGCAAGGTATAATGCCCCTACTGATATGTTGGATAGCCTGTCAAATACACATAATCAATTCATTGTTTTTCTTGCCTCTCTCAGGCCCAGAATTAAGGTAATTAACATGAACAGTACACTTGTTAGCAAAAATGTATTTCGAATTGAGATGGAAGTATATAATGAAGGATACCTGCCGGCATTAAGCGGTGTGGGAGAAAAAACAAAGTGGATTAAAAAACCAAAAATTAATATTGAACTAAACGAAAAACAAGAGATTTTAAGTGGCAAACCGGTGGTTCTGCTGGATGATTTAAAAGGAGATCAGGCCAAAAAAATAAGTTGGTTGGTCAATGGTAAAGGAAAGGTTAAAATCAATGTCGGATCTCCACAAACTGGTATCCAGAATCTTCAAATTGAATTGAAATAAAAAATTGAAATGAAAATAATTAATAAAATAACTTTCAGCCTCCTCTTTATAGGCATTTTTAGCTTTACAATTCAGGCACAAATAAAGGATAATTTTTTTAAAGCTGCCGGCACTCCTGTTGATCCGAAGGTACCCATCAGTTGGAACCGGTACAATACTTATGAAGGGATTACTTCTATTTGCGAGCGATTACAGAAGGCTTATCCGGAATTGGTAAAACTGGTATCCATTGGAAAATCATATGAAGGAAAAGATATCTGGTTATTGGAAATAACAGAAAGAGAGTCAAAAAAGGCGGAGGAAAAACCGGGTTTTTATATCGATGGGAATATTCACAGCAATGAGATCCAGGGTGCTGAATTCAGCTTATACACCGCATGGTACCTGGTTGAATCCTATTATCACAATACATTCATTAATCAATTACTAAAAGAGAAGGTATTTTATATAGCTCCTACCATTAATCCTGATGCCAGGAATAATTACATGATGGCTGACAATACAGCCAATTCACCAAGGTCTGGCATGATACCTGTAGATGATGACCGGGATGGTTTGCTTGACGAAGACGGCCTGGACGACGTCAATGGCGATGGCCACGTGACATATATGCGTAGAAAAAATCCAAATGGCAGGTATAAAATAGATCCTGAAAATCCAAAGTGGCTGATTCAAGCTGATCCGGATGAACCGGGAGAATATGAGTTTCTTGGATCAGAAGGTTTTGATAATGATGGAGATGGTGAAGTTAATGAAGACCGGGTGGGTGGTTATTATGACCCAAACAGAGACTGGGCTTGGGATTGGCAACCTGATTATATACAGAATGGTGCTTATAAATACCCTTTTTCTGTTCCGGAGAATAGAGCAGTAGCTGATTTTGTGATGGCTCATCCAAATATAGCTGGAGCGCAAAGTTATCATAATTCCGGGGGTATGATATTACGTGGCCCAGGAGCAAAAGAAGATGAGAAAAACTTTCATGAGATAGATAAAAGGGTATATGATGCTTTGGGGGAAAAGGGAGCGAAGATGATTCCAGGCTATGAATATATGGTTCTGTATACCGATCTTTACCCGGCTTTTGGTGGTGAACTAACATGGTTTCATGGTGGCAGGGGGATATTTACATTTACAAATGAATTATTCACGGGAAAGTATTTCTTTAATAAAGATTATAAAAACTACATCGAGCGCACGAGAGATTCTTTTGAGTTTGACAGGCTACTACTCTTTGAAGACGCTTTTGTGGAATGGGAGAGTTTTAACCATCCTATTTATGGCGAGATTGAAATAGGCGGATTTAAAAGAAATTTTTCAAGAGTGGATCCCGGATTTTTATTGGAAGGTGATGCCCATAGAAATATGGCTTTTACTTTATATCATGCATATCACACTCCACATCTTGTTATCGAAAAGGTTGAAGAAAAGGAATTAAATAATGGTCTGAAGGAAATTACTGCAACGATTGCTAATAAAAGAATGATACCCACCCATTCAGGGAATGACATTGAAAATAAGATTATCCGCCCAGATCATGCTACAATCACCGGAGTGGATGTGGTGGCTGGTCTTGTGGTTCTTAACAAAGACCTGAAAAAGACGGTGGAGCAGGTATACACTCCTGATCACATTGAAATAGCTAATGTCCCGGGGATGGGAACAGCTACCGTTCGATGGATTGTTAGCGGGAATAAAGAATATACGATTAAGGTCAGTAGTGCGAAAGGTGGGGTAGCCAGCTGGAGTAAGTAGAAATTAAAATAAATATTAATAAAATTTAATATTGGTTCTGAACATTACCAGATAGACTCTTATCCATTGTGCAGTATAGTATAAGAGTTTAGCTAAGAATCATTTACTTCTACTTAATTGATTTCTGCATAAAAGTAATAAAAAAGACAGTCTGAATGGCATTGCGTAATTACTTTAAACCGAAACAAAGTGCTTATAAAACCCTTCCTTCCCTCTTTATATTTGCTATACTGGTTGCTACTTTGATTTATTGGAGAGAAGACGAAGTGAGAAATCAGGTGTCATTTTTTCATGTTTTACTATGGCAAAGCAGTATATGGATTCCCTGGGTACTAGCTTACTGGATTATTGAAAAGATTCAGGTAAAATATCTGAAAAATAAATATCTGAAAATCTTGCTATATGGGGCAGGTATTCTATGGGTAGGAATACATTTTATTTGGTTTTTTTATTTGTCATCCAACTTCAGCCCCTACCTCGGTATGCCTGCGACAGGCTATGGAGTGTATCCCTATTTCTTTATTTTTTGGACTATAGTAGATATTGGATTGACATGGGTGGTAATCGAAAAAACGAAACCATTAAAAGAGAAGGATAGTATCTCAAAACCAAAGATTTTCGAACTCTCCAGGGGTGATAAAAAATTCTTTTGCGAAGCCAATCAAATTCATTGGCTTTCAGCTGAAGGATATCATACAAAATTATATACCGACCAAGGCAATTTTGTTATCCGTAAAACATTGAAAGATTTTTGTAAAAAATTACCACAAGGAGAATTTAAGAGAATACATCGGTCAACTGTTATAAACGTTCACCAAGTATCTGGATTAGCAAGAGGTAAAAATGATAGCCTCGAAGTCATCCTGAAGGATGGATCCAGGAGAAGGGTAAGCCGCAATTATACTAAAGAAGTTAGAGCCTTTTTCCGAAGGAGCTCTTTTTAGTACCATTCACTATCAAAGTTCTGTCTGTTCGCTGCAACATTATATATATTCTGTTTTTTTCATTTTTATTTGATGAATGAAACAAATTACAACAACACTAGCCTGCTTGCTTCTAATTGGAGCGACCGTTGCTATAGCTCAGCAAAGTATAAACAAGATTTCAAAAGTCACCAATGTAGAATCCTCCTATCCATATTGGTCACCCGACAGCAGGCAAATAGTTTTTCAATCAAATAGAACAGGTGGCAATAGTGATATTTATATCATGGATTCTGATGGAACAAACATAAATAGATTAACAAATAGTATGGGGGATGATTTAACACCGGTATGGTCTCCTGATGGGATAAAGATAGCTTTTCAATCTTTTCGGGATGGAAATGAAGAATTATATATCATGAATTCTGATGGATCAATGGAACAAAATATAAGCCAATCTCCGATAGCAGAAATGCATGCCAAATGGCATCGAAATAGCCAAAAATTAATATTCAGCGCTTCCACAGGATATTGGAATGTTGTAGATCATTGGCAGATCAATATTGATGGTAGTGGTTTAGAAAGAATTACCAGAAGTGTAAATATTGACACCTACCCTGAATGGTCTCCCGATGGGACTAAAATAATTGCAAGGAGAATTGTAGATGTCAATTCTGAAATATTTATTTTCAATTCAGACGGAACAAATCCAATAAACCTAACAAATAATCCTGCCTACGATGGTTGGCCATCCTGGCACCCGAACGGTGATAAGATTGTATATGCTTCGGAAAATGCAGAAGGGCATGGTAGCATTTATGAGTTAAATCTGGATGACAAGGAAAGCTCTTTATTATTTGCAGAACCAGGAAGCTGGACCAAACCCATTTGGAATAAAGAAGGTAACAAACTTATATGTACACGTACACTGGATGACAATGTTGATATTTTCATATACAATCCAGAACATGAAAATCGTGAAGATCAATTGACTAAAATAAGTAATATAAAGAACTCTTATCCTTCCTTCTCTCCAGATGGAAGCCACATCGTTTTTCATTCTAATCGCTTTAGCGATAATGATATTTATACTCTTAAAGTCGATGGTACTAACTTAAAAAGACTTACTGATAGCCCCGGTGATGATAGAACTCCTTCATGGTCTCCTGATGGAACAAAAATTGCTTTTGTATCTACCCGAGGTGGAAATTATGATGTTTTTGTAATGAATGTTGACGGAAGCAGGCAGGAGAATCTAACGATGCTATCTGATTCAAAAGAGATTCATCCATACTGGTCTGCCGACGGGAAGGAAATAATCTTTAATTCTTCAAGGATAAATAACACCTATGCAATTTATTCAATTCTTACGGATGGTTCTAATATTGTAAGTATAGAAAAAAATAGTGGAGAAAATACACATGCAAAGTGGTCACCGGATGGTGAACGAATTATTTTCAGAAAATTGATAGAAGAAGAGAACTGGAAATCGGATATTTTCATAATGGATAAGGAAGGAAATCATGAAATAAGGCTTACCCGGCAAAAAGGGAATAACCAATTTCCTTCGTGGTCACCTGATGGGTCAAAAATAATTTTCTCTTCTTCTCATTATGAAACTGGTGACTCTGATTTATATCTCATGGATACAGATGGTTCTAACATAACCAGAATAACTCCTGTTGAGGATGGCACAAGCTATTATACGCCCAGTTTCTCTTCTGACGGTTCTATGATAGTTTGTACCAAAGCAAAGGGAGGGAATGAGGACATTATGATTATACACTTAAATAAAGAATATAAATAGTAAGTCTTTAATCCATAATAGATAAGTATTAAAAACTCCTTATAATACGTTAATCCCTTTTTGTATGATATGATTAAATTGTGTTCATAAATGAACATAATTTTTTGTCAGATATAAAATTTTGTTTTACAACATTATTTTATATAAAAATTGCCCGCTTGTAATACAAGATTTAATAAAAGTGTCTGATTATGTTGCCTATTCAAAACTATCTTGGCGATATAGTATTGATAGCCAGTACTTTATAAAATGTGGCACGACATATGAAAGAGTATTATCAGAATTAAATAAATTTTTTAAATACTAAAAGCCATGAAAATCAAATTCAAAAACCTCCTAGCCATATTAGTGATAAGTGGATTATTTTCTATCCCGATTTTATGTTCTGCACAAACTACAGTTGGCACCAATAGTGGCATTATACAAGGCCATGCTTATACTGTTCTGGGAACGTATGAACAAGATGGAATCGATTATGTTTTATTAAGAAATCCCTGGGGGGCTGTTGAAGAAGTAGAAGCAGATGAATTATCAAATATTGATTTGCAAAATGCCTTGCAAAAACAACAGCAAACCATTCAAATGTTGTCGAATATATCTAAGGTCCTTCACGATACTTCGCTTGCCATAATACGAAAAAAAGGATAAAACATAATCCCCATATGCAAGGCTAATTTCTCAGTACATCTTGTATTTATAACCTTATTCAGGCAAAGTCTTATATAAATATGAGGCTTTGCTTTGTTTAACCCGAAATCGGCAATAGAACTTTGTAATGAGGCTTTAAAGTGCAATAAAACAGATACTTATTGAGACGAGGTATAGCACCGCTATGGTGAGTTGAAATAAGTGGGTGCAACGAACTGTTTTGCAGCAATTTAAAGACGGAATAAATTTTCTAATGCCGATTTCGGGTTTAATAACCTATAGAAGAAAACATAATGTTCAATGGTCATAATATAACTAATTCCTACAGGTGAAAATGTATTTTAAACAATGATCATCAAGCCAACGAAAGATATCCTTGAATTTTCATGATATTTTGTATCTTGTATTTCGTTAAACATTTGATCCATTAATCGTTTACAATAAACTAAGTAAGAATGCAACAACGAAGACATGCTGCAATCATGTTTACTGACATCGTTGGTTACACAGCCCTGATGGGCTCAGATGAAGATCGTGCGTTTAATATACTTCGAAAAAACAGGGAGTTACACAAGCGATTAATTAAACCATTTCGGGGCGAATTGATTAAGGAGATGGGTGATGGAATGCTCATCAGCTTTCATCTTTCTTCCGATGCCGTTCAATGTGCCCAGTTAATACAGATTGAATCTAAAAAAAAGGAAATATCTCTCAAAATCGGGATTCATGAAGGAGAAATGGTTTTTGAAGGATCTGATGTTCTTGGCGATGGTGTTAATATCGCATCCCGTCTACAGGAGGCTACCGCACCTGGCTGTATTTCCATTTCAGGGGCAGTATATAATAATATCAAGAACCTTCCTAGAATAGAAACTGAATTTATAAAAGAAACAACATTTAAAAATGTTGATGAGCCATTAAAGGTATACAATGTACGGTATGAAAAGCTTAAGAATACAAAAGACGGTAACCGACACGCGGGCAATCTCCAAAATCATCAAAAGCCGAACCCGACCAAGCCATTAATAGATAAAAAAATAAAGGTTAGTACAATAATTATTGGAATACTAATTTTAATCGTTACAATCATCACCTACAATAAGTTATCTGTTAACGATAGGTTAAAAGTGGCCCGGGATCCTGATGAAAGGATTTCCATAGCTGTGATGCCTTTTAAAAATTTGACTGGAGATTCAGAGTTAAATGTCTGGCAGGAAGGTATTCAGAATCTTTTAATTACTTCTCTTTCAAATTCAGAAGAATTAGCAGTTCGTCAGTATGAAACGATGTATAATCTTTTTGATGGAAATGGAGAAGTACAATATTCTTCAATCACACCATCTATTGCATCCGATATTGCTTTAAAACTTGAAGCAAATACCCTAATTGTGGGAAATATTCATAAATCTGGTAATATTATACGTATTACTGCCAATTTATTGAATTCGAAAAGTGAAGAAATATATCGATCTTATGAGATTGATGGAAAGACAGAAGACGATTTTTTTACTATTTCAGATTCTTTATCGACGTTAGTAAAGAATTATTTAGAAATTAAAATTCTTGAGCAAGATATATTATTTGATTTGAAGAATGCGTTTACTAAATCTGCTCAGGCCTATAAGTATTATATTCAAGGTTTTAGATATCATAGTAAATTAGATTACAACTCAGCTATTGAGCTTTATAATAAAGCAATTGATATTGATTCAAATTTTGTATCAGCCATGTTAAAGCTCTCCTATTCCTATGGGGATATCGGACAAACAGAACTGAGTAAAAAATGGGTATATAAAGCTTATGATAGAATTGATAATGTGCCCTATGATATTCAGCTGACTATAAAAGAAGTAAAAGCAGCTATCGACAAAAAACCTTACGATATAATTAAATACACTAAAGAATATTTAGAAATCAATCCCTATTCAGTAAACAAATGGTATGGAATTGGGTGGGCGTATTATAATACAGAACAATGGCAAAATGCTATCGAATCTTTTGAAAAAAACCTTGAGTTAAATAAAAAACTAGATCAAAAAACATGGATCTGGACCTATATTTTATTAGCAAGGGCCTACCATCATATTGGGGAACATAAAAAAGAAAACCAATTATTCGATAAATTCACTGGTATCTTCCCAAATGAAGAATCACAAACTATATACTGGCAGGCAATTTGCGCTATTTCACAAGGAGATACTGCTAGGACAAATATCTATCTTTTAAAAATATCTGACATTGGAGAACAAAAAAAATGGCCTCAGTCAAAGGTATTACTATGGAAAGCCCGTGTCCATGATCTGGCAGGTAATTTAATTGAAGCGGAACAATTATATCGGCAAACGCTTCAGGTTGACCCAAATAATATCGAGGTCATGAAAGATTTTGGATATTTTCTCATCTCCAAGGAGATTAATATTGAAGAAGGTATGGAACTTATCATTCGTGTGATTGATGAGGTACCTGACAATGGGAAGTATTTATATACTTATGGATTGGGCTTATATAAATCCGGAAATCTTACAAAAGCCCTGGAAGTCCTTAATAGAGCATGGGATATAATACCATATTATGACCATGAACATTTTCTTACTATCCAGGAAGTTAATAATGTTCTAACCATTCAAAATAAATAGAAGATACAATTATTATATCTTCTATTAATCCAGATATACTCAAAATGGCACTTCCCTAGTACATACATTATTCCTAATTTGCAATTTTAAAAACGCCCCGGTAGTATATATGCCGGTGATCAATTCGCTTCCGTGTTGAATATTGAGTGCTATAATAAATATGATTTTGAATATGTCGGAATTATAGCCCTTCCTAAAGAATTTGGGAAACAGGAAATGTATAGGATCAATATTCAGGAAAAATAAAAAGCTGTTTCCCTTCATAATCTCAAAACTGAATACTCAGATTTAATTTTATAAATAAAGAGAAAAATAGACTGAGAATATCTCATTATGAATTTAATTTGCATTGATGAATGAAGCAAAAGAAATAGACTATTTAAAGGAGTTAAACGACCCTCAAAAAGATGCAGTTCTAAACATTAATGGCCCATCTTTGATCATAGCAGGAGCAGGATCAGGAAAAACAAGGGTATTGACCTACCGAATAGCTCATCTTATCAAATCTCACAATGTTGATCCATATAATATCCTGGCACTCACATTTACCAATAAGGCCGCTGCTGAAATGCGGGAAAGGATTGAAAGGATAGTTGGAAACGATGCCCGGAATATATGGATGGGGACCTTTCATTCCGTATTTGCAAAAATATTGAGGATTGAAGGACACCGAATTGGCTTTCCTCCAAATTTCTCTATTTATGATACAGATGATTCTAAGTCATTAATCAAAGCTATTATAAAGGAACTTAATTTAGATGATAAGGTTTATAAGCCCAATATTGTTTACAACAGAATTTCCGGAGCTAAAAACAGGTTAATATCCTGGCGGGAGTATCAAAATAATCCGGTATTTCGAGCTGATGATGAAAGTGCCATGAAGCCTAAAATGGGACAAATATATCAGATCTACCAGGAAAGATGTTTCAAAGCATCAGCGATGGATTTTGATGATCTCCTATTTAATACTTATATATTGTTCAGAGATTTTACAGAGGCAGTTAATAAATATCAACAGCTTTTTCATTATGTGCTTATTGATGAGTTTCAGGACACTAATATTGCCCAATATGTAATTACTAAAAAACTGGCAGCAGTACGACAAAACATTGCTGTAGTTGGCGATGATGCACAAAGTATTTATGCTTTTCGTGGTGCTGATATCCATAATATCCTAAACCTTGAAAAAGACTATCCCGACCTGAAAATCTTCAAACTTGAGCAAAATTACCGCTCTTCTCAAAATATTGTAAATGCGGCAAATACAGTTATAAAAAGAAATAAAAACCAGTTACCAAAAAAATTATGGACATCCAATCCTCAAGGTGATCTGATCGATTTGATAAAAGCAAATTCTGACAACGAGGAAGGGAAATTGGTAGCCTCGTCGATATTTGAAGCTAAAGCTAATCAGAAGATCTACAATAAGGATATAGCTGTTTTATACCGTACAAATAGTCAATCCAGAGCTATTGAAGAAGCTTTGAGAAGAACGAATATCAAATACAAGGTAATCGGAGGAGTATCCTTTTATCAGCGAAAAGAAATC
>Ga0316187_10000557_pt1 | contig 29687 bp, 18 predicted proteins | sample CroRivburrow1_MG_FD_204927 | JGI IMG/M metagenome (GOLD analysis project Ga0316187, IMG submission 204927) | Coastal sediment microbial communities from Maine, United States - Cross River worm burrow 1 | ecosystem: Environmental > Aquatic > Marine > Coastal > Sediment | place: USA: Maine... | reverse complement strand
GCGCAAAAATGGTGGCGCCTTTCGGGTGTCGTTTGGCCCATTTTCCGGCGTATTCTTGGCCCATACCCCCAGTATGAACCTGCAAATCCGCCGAAAAATGACCTCAAACGCCCCTCCGAAATCCATCCACCATTTTTGCGCTACAGGCTCCTAGCACGCGAAACCCGCCCCGAGAGCGGAAACCGGGGGTTCACTCCGGCGCGTAGAGCCCGTCGATGACGTCGGCGAAGAACTCGTGGATCACCCTCCGTTTGAGCTTGAGGGTGGGGGTCAGCGTGTTGTTCTCCACCGAGAGGCCCTCGCTGATGACCGCGAATTCCCGGATGGACTCGAAGGGCGCGAGGGTTGCGTTGACGGCAGCGATCCGGTCTTCGAGGTAGGCACGGATGCGATCGCACCGGGCAGCAGCTTGGGGATCTCCGGCACTGCTCCCGGCCGTCTCGGCAAGGGCCGCGATCCCCTCCGGGTCGAGCAGAATCAGCGCGGAAAGGTACTTCCTCCGGTCGCCGATCACCACCGCCTGGGCCACGCCGGGGATGCCCTTGAGCTTGGACTCGATGGGGACCGGGGCGAGATTCTTTCCCCCCGAGGTGATGATCAGCTCCTTCTTGCGATCGGTGACGTAGAGGAAGTCTTCGTCGTCGAGCATGCCGATGTCCCCGGAATGGACCCAACCTTCGTCATCGAGGGTCTCCCTGGTCTGCTCCGGGTTCTTGTGGTAGCCGATAAAGACATTCGGCCCCCGGAAGAGGATCTCCCCGTCGTCGGCTATCTTCAGCTCGGTCCCGGGGATGGCCCAGCCCGCCGACCCCGTGCGATACCTCTCCAAGGTCGAGAAGGTCGTCGGCCCCGTCGACTCGCTCATACCATAGACCTCGAGGATCGGGATCCCGAGGCCGAGGAAGAAGTCCAGCGTCGATCTCGCCACCGGGGCCGCGGCGGTGAAGAAGAACCTGGTCCGGTCGAAGCCGAGTCGTGCCCGCACCTTGGAGAAGACCAGCCGGTCGGCCAGCCACCAGCCCGAGGGCAGAGGCTCTCCCCGCTGGCTGGCCCGGCCGCCGACCATGCCCACTCCCCTCGCCCACTGGACCAGGCGACGCCGCAGCTTCCCGCTGGAGGCGCCGGCCGCCTCCATGCGGGCCTGGATCTTCTCCCAGACCCGGGGCACGGCGAAGAAGAAGGTCGGCCGGACCGCTCGGAGGTCATCGGCCAAGGTCTCGAGGCTTTGGGCGAAGGACACACAGCCGCCCAGCGCCAGGGGAAGATAGAGCGAGAGCACCTGCTCCGCGATGTGACTCAAGGGCAAATAGCTGAGGGCACAGTCCTTCTCCGTCACCCGGAACTGTTTCACCAACGCGCGCGCGGTCCAGACGACGTTGTGGTGCGAGAGAAGGACCCCCTTGGGCTCGCCGGTTGTGCCCGAGGTGTAGATCAGGGTGCATGGGTCGTTGCGCTCCAGCGATGCAATCCGCCCGTCGAGCTCGTCCTGCGCGACCTTGTCGCCGAGCTTGAGGAACGCCTCCCATGTCAGAACCCCATCCTCGTCCTCACCACCCTCCATGACGACCACCGCGGCGAGCTGCCGGCGCACGGCCTCGATCTGGGCGAGGTGACCGGTGTGCTCGATGACCGCGACTACGGCCTCGCAATGGTCGATGATGTAGCCGCACTGCTCCGGGGTACATGTTGTGTAGATTCCACTCGGCAAGCCCCCTGCTGCGATGGTGGCGAGATTGCTGATGAACCACTCGGGGCGGTTGCTGCCGAGGATCACGACGCAGGACGAGCGCTCGACTCCGAGCCCCATCAACGCCCGTCCGGCCTGGAAGACCTGTGACCGGTACTCGGTCCAGCTCATCTCAGTCCAACCGTCCGCTCGTCTGTGGCGGAGAGCAGTCGCTTCCGGGTACGCAGAGGCGGTCTCGAACAGGACATCGATCACCGTGTCGCTGGTCGCCATGATCCCTCCGTTCAGCTGACGCTCCGACCCTCCACACCGAAGAAGAACTCCTCGAGGGTCTGCAGATCCCGGTCGAGCTCGCCGGTCGGTTCGAACCGACCGCCGATGCGAACCAGGCGCCGTCCATAGTCGAGCGCCACCGGCACGATGGGCACCTGGGCCTCCATCGCGACATAGTAGAACCCTGTCTTCCAGCGTTCGACGCTGCTTCGGGTCCCCTCCGGCGAGAGCGCCAGGATCATCTGCTCTCTCCCCGCGAAGAGCTTCACGGTCTCGTCCACCACCCCGCGCGCCGCCCGCCGGTCGACCGGGATGCCGCCGAGCCAGCGCATCACAGAACCCAGGGGCCAGGCGAAAAGGGTGTGCTTGCCAAGGAACACGACCCGGAGACCGAGACCGAACATGGCGGCCACACCGATGAAAAAGTCCCAGTTCGATGTGTGCGGCGCGACGATGAGCACCGCCTTGGAGACGTTCGGAACGGACCCCTCAAAGTCCCAGTCGAAGAGCCCGAGGAAGGCCCTGCTGACGGCGGCAGAAAAAAAGTTGCCGCGTCGTGGGGTCGAATCACCCAGGCTTGGTACGTTGACGTTCCGCATTGCTGGAGATCAGTGTACCCTCTCTCTCGCCCGCACTTCTCACCAGGTTTCGTCACGAGAGCGACCTCACCACTCTGCTACCATCTATAAATGAGATCTCTTCGCTTTCCTGTATCCGGGACCACCCTCATCCTCCTCGTCGTCGTTCTTACCATGGCTGCAGGCGCTGCAACATCCGATGACTCCGCCGGCTTGAAACGCCGAACCACCCTTCCCAAATCGAATCTCGCGGTCCAACGCCTGGTCTTCGATCCGGCCACCGGGAATCCGCAGCTCGTTCGCCTGGCGGGCGACCAACCCACTCCCGAAGTCGCCAGCGCCAAGACACGAGCTCTCCAACTCCTCACCCTCCATGCCCCCGCCTTCGGTCTGACCGACCCGGCACGCGAACTCGAACCGATTCAAACCAGGCGGGACCCTCTCGGCGGTGAGCAGGCGATCTTCCGTCAGGTCTACCACGGGATCCCTGTCTTCGGCACGACGCTTCGCGTTCATTTCAACGCCGACGATGCCGTCTCGACCATCAACGGGACCATCGTCTCCGACATCAATCTCGATCCCGTCCCAAGGCTCGACGCGCTCGAAATCGAGACCGCGGCAACGCGCATCGTCGCCAAACAGAGCGGCCGTGGAGTCCAGGACCTCGAAGCATCACCCGCCGTCCTGATGGTCTACCGCGAGGGTCTGGTTCGCGGCCGGCCGGGGGTGAACCACCTGGCATGGGAGGTCGAAGTGGCCTCTCCGCCGAACCTCCACGAGGTCCTGTACCTCGATGCCCACGACGGCCGTCTCCTCGATCAGAGATCCAAGATCCACAACCTCGACCGTGTCATCCACCGAAACACCTTCCCACGACCGATCTGGTCCGAAGGCGACCCGATCCCGTACTCCAGCGGCGAGGTGGACGGCGACGCCGAAATCAACGAGCTCATCGACGCGACGGGAGACACCTACGATCTTTTTGCCAGCATGACAAACAATCTCTACCTGAGCTTCGACGGCCTCGACGCCACGATGCACTCGGTCTATGACTCCGACTTCATCGATTGCCCCAACGCTGTGGAATCGGGCGGGATGACGTCGTTCTGTATCGGAATGGTCAGTGACGACGTGGCGGCCCACGAATGGGCCCACGCCTACACCGAATGGACCCACGGACTCATCTACCAGTGGCAACCCGGCGCTCTCAACGAAGCCTACTCGGACATTTTCGGTGAACTGGTGGACCAGCTCAACGGCCGCGGGACGGATACTCCCGGCGACAGCCGCCCCGCCGGTGACTGCTCCAACGCCGGGGGTAGCCCGTCACCGATCTTCGAGGTCACCACCCCTCCCTCGGCATCGGGCACCTACCCGGCCGGCGGCGCGGTCTTCAACCCACTTGCCCCATGGACCGTATCGGCAGCCGTGGAGCTCGTCGATGACGGCGTCGGCGCCCCGAACGACGCATGCGAACCGCTCGGCCAATTCACGCCGGGATCGATCGCGCTGATTGACCGCGGTACCTGCTTCTTCCGTGACAAGGTGCTCAACGCGCAGAACGTCGGCGCAACCGGGGTCATCGTGATCAACAACCAGGGCAACGACGTGATCGAGATGGGTGGCGAGCTGCCGCGACTCGACATCCCGGCGGTGTTCATCGGGCAGAGCGACGGCGCCCGAATCAAGTCGGGTCTCAACGAAGGTGTTCGGGCCACCCTCATTCTCGATGGCGTGACCACCGACTCGGTTCGTTGGATCGTCGGGGAAGACACCCAAGCCCTCGGAGCGATTCGCGACATGTGGTCACCGATCTGTTTCGGCGATCCGGGACGGGTCGGCAGCGTGAACTACACCTGCAGCGAGATCGACAACGGCGGCGTCCACACCAACAGCGGCGTCCCGAACCACGCCTTTGCCCTTCTGGTGGACGGTGGGTCGTACAACGGGCGCCAGGTTCGCGCCATCGGTTCCACAAAAGCCGCGCGCATCTACTGGCGGGCCATGAGCAACTATCAGACCCCGGTCACGGGCTTCCCCGGCCATGCCGATCTGCTCGAGGCCAGTTGTCAGGATCTCATCGGGGCACAGCTCTATGACCTCCAGACCGGCTCTCCGGTGGCCGAGACCATCAGCACGGGGGACTGCGCCGAGGTGACGGCGGCCATGGACGCGGTCGAGATGCGGGCGAATCCCGATCAGTGCGGCTTCCTCCCGCTGCTCGATCCCGATGCGCCCACCGTCCCAAGCAACCTTGTAGTCTTCAACGAGAGCTTCGACGGCGACCCCGGCGACCGCTGGGAGCTGAGCAATCGAGGGATCTTTCCCGAATACGAACCGCGGGACTGGATGTGGACCGATGACCTCCCGTCCGGTGGCGAGAGCGGCGCGTTTTTCGCGCTCGACAGCGTCCTTATCGGTGACTGCCGCGCGGGGAGTGACGACCAGAGCGGCGTCATGGAGCTGATGAGCCCGGCGATCGAGATCCCGAGAGGCAGCTTGGGGCCGATCCTCACCTTTGATCACTGGGTGGCCACCGAGCCGGAGTGGGACGGGGGCAACGTCAAGATCAGCGTCAACGGAGGGTCCTTCTCGCAGATACCCCACGGCTTCTTCATCCACAACCCGTACAATGACCGGATCCAATCAGGCAATACCAATCCCCTAGCAGGGCAGCCGGCATTCACCGGCACCGACCAGGGATCACTCGACGGCAGCTGGGGTCAGACCCAGATCGATCTCCACTTACTGGCGGCGGCGGGTGACCGGATCGTCCTCCGGTTCGACTTCGGAGTCGACGGATGCAACGGCGCTCACGGTTGGTATGTGGACAATGTTCGGGTGGTGACGACCGCGTTGTCGCCACGGCAGGTCGGAGGTCGGGTGCGGCCGTAGGGAACGGAGTCGACAGTTGACAGATCGACGTCCTGAAAGCTAATTCATTGAAAAGCTTGACAAATTAACTTTCTGGTTATATCATTATGGAAGATGAACGGTCATTCACTTGTCCAATCATCAGATCTGTCGAAGAAGCCCGTGTCCATAGACCCACCAACCACAACCCACCAACCTTTCCCACCAAAATAGACCCACCGTTTTTCCACCTACCAACCACGGGCTTGGACAGGTGTGTCGACACGAGCCGCGAGGATCCGGTTTGACCTTCTTCTCACCGAATGTCTTCGGCCGCCGACGAGGTGATCAATAGCGCGGACCGGGCTTGGCGAAGACCTGGGTCACGAAATAGACATCACCGGTTGCGTCATGGTGGGTCGAGACGATGCCGATCCCAACGTGGCTCACGTCCGGGGTGAGAATAGCGGCTCGGTGACCCGGACTGCGCATCAAACCCTCCTGGGCGTCGGAAATGGTTGAACTCCGGGCGATATTCTCGGCTGCGAAGGTCGCGAGGAAGCCGGCAGCCTCGAGTCGATTCCCCACTGACCCGGTCGCGGGCGACACGTGCGCAATCTCACCCGTCCGCGCCATCTCGGCGCTGTGCCTTCGGGCCACCGCGGCGAGGGTGTCGTCGCGGATCAACGCCGGCAGACCGAAACGGGACCGATCCTGATCGAGAAGCCCGTACGCGTAGGTCTCCGCGGTGACCGGATCTCTGATCCAGCCCTCATCCTGACGCCGAGTCCCGACCCACGCTCGAGACGGCTCCCGACCGACCTCGACGGGAAAGAGCAGGACCACGTGGGGACCCGAGGCATCGGTGGCCACGACCTCGATCCACTGGGTTCCCGGCCGACCCGCCAATTCCACGGCCGCGAGCATGCGATCGCCGCTCAGGCCAGTGGCGAGGTTGACCACCCCGCCGTCCGGACCCATGGAGATCACCGAAGCGCCCTCGACCGGCCGAAGAAAACGGACCACCAGGGCGAGCGAGCTCCCGGGTGCGGCCGTCGTCGGGACCGCCTGCATCTCCACCGTCCGTTTGACGAGAAAAACCGTCCACCTCCACGCGTAGGGCGCACGCGCCGGAACCCTCGCCACCCCCACGTGGGTCGCGGGAACCGTCTCGAGAACTCTCGCAAGCTCCTCGAAGAACGCGTCATCGCCATCGTCTCCGGTCAGGATGTGGATCACCGCCGCGAAGGGATCCGGGCAACCCGACCAGTGGAGAACAAACTCAGAGAAGGCCAATGGAAGCCGATCGGCCTGCGATGTCCGGCCGTAGATCCCGGCCGCTCTCTCGAGGCAGGGTACGGCTCGAAGCCGCGGAAAGCGTTCCTCCACGCCGCGCGTCAAGGAGCTGGTGGTCGCCCGCTCCCCGCTCGCCCGGTAAAACTCGGCCGGTTCACCGGGGAGAGTGACGGTGACCACGGGGGGCTCTTCGCGAACCACCTTCGATGAGACGGGCCCGGAGGGTCGGGGGCCGGGTCCGTCAGCGGAATCCCGACCGCCGCACGCCGAGGCCGCCACTGCGGCGACACCGACGACAAGGAGACCGATCGGCCGGCCGAACCGGGATGAAAAGGCCGTGCTCTTGCTCAAGATCACACGGCTGGTCGACCCATCGGTTTGCATCAACGCCGGAGCCATCTGGCGTTGCCGAATCCCAGATGGACATGGCTGTTGACCAGCCTGACCACCGGATGAGGACCCCAGTCGATCGCGCTGATGGTCGCCGGGTCGAGGAAGATTCGACCGGAGGACGTGAGCGGGACACCCAACGCGGAGCAGAGGAGGGCCTTGATGGGGCCCATGTGGCTGACCACGACCACGGTGGTGCCTGCGCGTTCGCGGGCGAGCTCGTCGGCGAGATCGACGACTCGTCCCTGAAGTTCAAGCAACGACTCGCCCCCCGGTGTCGACCGCGAGGGATCGGCTTCCCAACCTTCGACCTCGGCGAGGTCGTTCGGACTCGTTTTGATGACCTCGAATCGTGATCGACCTTCCCACGAACCGAAGTCAAGCTCGATCAGCCGGTCGTCGGTCGAGACCACCAGGCCTGCCGTTTCGGCCAGCCTTCGCGCCGTCTCCCGAGCTCGCTGGAGAGGGCTCGAGAGCACAGCATCAACCCTCACATCGGTCAACGCCACCGCCAGCGAATCCGCCTGACCGAGACCATTCTCGTTGAGCTCGTCGTCGCGTCGCCCGAGGTACTGATAGCTTCGGTTGGCGTCAACTTCACCGTGGCGGACAAGAACCAGGCGGACGGTCTGTGGTTGCACCTCCCGAGTATCTCACGGTGGGTGGCGAAAACCATCGAGGTCGAAACTACGTTTGAATCTCCAGGGAAGAGACATTCAAACCCTCATCGATCCGACGCAATCGGTTCCGGTAGTGGGTGTAGGATTCGGATGGAGGGATCTTTGATTCAAATTGATCGGTTGAGAAAGTGCTACGACACCCTCGTTGCCGTTGACAACGTCACATTCGATGTCCGCGACGGCGAGATCTTCGGGCTCCTCGGCCCCAACGGCGCCGGCAAGACCACCACCATCAACATGATCTGCGGCGTCCTGCAACCCGACGAAGGACGGGTCCTCGTCGATGATCGCAACATCTGGATCGAGCCCAAGGCAGTCAAACAGACCCTCGGTGTCGTGCCTCAGGAGATCGCGGTCTACGAAGACCTCACCGCCCGCGACAATCTCAACTTCTGGGGCTCGCTCTATGGTCTCCGGGGCGCAGAGCTCGGCTCGAGGATCGATGAAACCCTGTCACGCGTCGGTCTTGCCGAACGCGCTCGCGACAAGGTCAAGACCTTCTCCGGCGGCATGAAGCGCCGTCTCAATCTGTGCATGGGGCTCCTCCACCGGCCCAAATTCCTTCTTCTCGACGAGCCCACCGTCGGGATCGATCCTCAGGCGCGCCTCAACATCCTGGAGGTCATTCACGAGGTCGCAGCAACCGGAACAACCGTGCTCTACACGACCCACTACATGGATGAGGCCGAGCAGCTCTGCGATCGCATCGCGATCATGGACCGGGGACAGATTCTCGCCATCGGGACGCAGGATGAACTCACCAAACGCGCTGGGGAAGCCGAGGTTCTGCGCCTCACCGGATCGTTTGACGACCAGGCGCTTCGCGATCGTCTCAGCGCAGTTCCCGGGACCCGTGTGTTGCGCATGGACAGCGGTAGTGCGGTCCTGTCCATCGAGAGGGACGGTCCGGGTCTCCTCCATGTCTTGCCCCGGGTTCTCGAAGGAGATTTCGACGTCGAGGACGTTTCCATCCAGAGGCCGAATCTGCAGAGTGTTTTCATTGCCCTCACCGGCCGCGAGCTCCGCGACTGATGTCGATCCTTGCGATTCTCCGGCGAGATCTCAACCGCTATCGGCGGAATCCCATCCGAACGGCGATGCTCTTCGCCCTTCCACTGGTGATGGCCGCCATCTTCGCCCTCGTCTTTGGTGGCGGAGGCGCCGACGAGATCAGTATCCGGGTACTCCTTTGGGACGAGGACAACAGTCTGCTGTCCATGCTGGTCCAGGGCGCCGCCGGCTCGGAGGAATCGGAACAGAGGCTGGAGATCGTGCCCGTGGGCAAGGAGGGACTCGCCATGATGGACGATGGCGCTGCGTCGGCACTGGTCCACATCCCTGTCGGTTTCACCCGGGATTTCCTTGCCGGTGAAGTCACCACCGTCGAGCTCGTCAAGAACCCCTCCGAGCGCTATCTCCCGCTGGTCATCGAAGAAGGGGTCGGGCTCGGGGCCGCCGTGCTGTCAACCGCGTCGACGGTCTTCAGATCCGAGCTCGAGACCATCGGGACATTGATGGGGTCGCGAGGATTCCCCTCCGATGCCGCCGTTGGCGGACTGGGCTCCGATATCAACTCACGATTGCGTGGGCTCGAGGGCTTCTTGTTTCCGCCCGCGATCACGCTGGAGAGCGTCGACCTTGCCGCGCCGGCCGAGGACGAAGCCCGACCCATCACGGTCCTCTCGTACTTCCTCCCCGGCCTCGCGGTGATGGGGACCCTCTTCCTCGCCCAGTCCGCCACCCGGGACATCCTGAGAGACCGCGAGGCGGGTCTTCTCCGCCACCTGCTCACGGCCCCGGTCTCTCCCGGAGAATACCTCGTAGGCAAATGTCTTTCGGTCCTTCTCATCACCTCCGTCGGGTTCGCGGTGTTGATTCTCATCGGAGTCGCAGCTGGAGTGACGTGGGGCCCACCGGTGGCGGTTGGTGTCCTGATGTTGGCCACCGCCGTGGCCTGTAGCGGCACCCTGCTCCTCATCATGAGCCTGGTGGGCAGCGAGAGACAGGGAGACGCCCTGACCACCATCGTCATCATCGCCTGGTCCATGCTGGGCGGCGCCTTCGTCCCGCTGGAACAGATGCCGGCGTTTGTTCGACCGCTGTCAGCCTCGACCCTCGTATTCTGGTCGATCGATGCGTTCAACACCCTCATCCACCACGGTGGTGGCCTTGGAGATATCGTGGTCAACCTCGCGGTGCTCTCTGCCACCGGTTTGACCTTCCTGATCGCGGGGGCTCTTGTCCTGGGGCTCAGAATAAGACAGGGCACGCTGTGATGCGGACCATCGCAGCCATCGCTCTCCACGATCTCAGACTGGTTCTCAGCGACAGGTCTGCGGTCATGTGGCTTTTTCTCATGCCGGTTGTCTTCGCCACGTTCTTCGGCGTGGTCATGGGTGGGGACGCCTCCCCAACCGACGCCCGGGCTGCTCTGACCGTGATCGACGAGGACGGAGGTCCGGTGGCGCGTCTCCTTTTGGAGGAGCTCGAAAGCGAACGGCTCGTCCTACGATTTGTGGATCCGTCGGCCAAAGAGACCACTCCCGACAAAATACGAACCCTGCTGATTCCGTCGGGTCTCAGCACCGCGGTCCTCGGGGGCGAGCAGGCCACCCTGTTGTTGGAGAAAGACCCCGGGACCTCGGTCGATGCCGCCCTGATGGCGCAAGCGCGAATCGTCGCATCCATCACCGCCGTCCTCGGCCGACTGGTGGTTGCCGGCGAGAAGCTGGAACCGGGCGCCCCAATGACGCCCGAACTCCTTGCCGCTTCTCCAAAGACCGAGGATCTGGTGCTGATTGAGAGCCGATTTGCCGGCGAAGCCAGAATCGTTCCCGACGGATTCGCCCAGTCGATCCCCGGCAACGCGGTGATGTTCGTGATGTTGGTGGCCCTGACCTACGGCGCGGCTTCGGTCGCCGGTGAGCGTGAAGGCGGTCAGCTCCGTCGTCTGGCAACCACCCCGGCGAGCACGTCCGAGATCATCGCTGGAAAGATCGTCGGACGGGTGGCGGTGGCATGGGCCCAGGTCACGGTCCTCATGGTGGTGGCGGTGGTCGGCAACCTGGTCTTCGGGGTCACCATCGGCGACCAACCCGTCGTAACCTGGATCGTGCTCCTCATCTATGCCGTGGCGGTGGCGCCCCTCGGCGTGGCATTCGGCGCCAGATTCACCGACCCCGATCGAGCCGCCAGCACCGGAGTGATCGCCACCATTATCATGGCTGCCTTCGGCGGATGCTGGTGGCCCCTCGAGGTGGTCTCGAAACCACTCCAGACCCTCTCGCTGGCCTTCCCAACCGGTTGGGCCATGAGGGCTCTCCATGGCACCATTTCGTTTGGTCGGGGCCTCGACGGGATTCTTGTGCCCCTGATCGTCCTCGCGGTATTCGGTGCCGCGTTCTCATGGCTCGCCGTCCGGTCGCTTCGGATCACGTAATCCCGATAACGACCATGGTGACATCGTCGACCTGTTCCGTATCGCCCTTGAAATCCCAAACTGTGCGCAGAATCAGGTCACGGATTTCGTTGGCCGAGGCGCCGTCATCGAGGTCTTCGAGGATCGAACGGAGCCGGCTCCAGCCGAACTGCTCGCCGTCCGGACTCATGGCTTCCACCAGTCCGTCGCTGTACATCAACAGCAGATCGCCGGGGCCGAGCTCGACACGGTCCTCGGCGTAGTGCGCACCCTCGATGGCGCCGAGGGGAAAAGACCCCGAACCGTGTTCGGTCACTTCACCGCTTTGTCGCCGCAGAAAGACCGGCGGGTGACCGGCGGTGGAGATGGTCGCCACCCTCTCGGCGCGATCGAGGACCACGACTCCCAGGGTCATGTGCATCCGCGGCGCCGATGTCCGTTTGAGCATCAGGTTCACGCGATCGAGGACCTCGCTCGGGCGGCCCATTTCATCACGGAGGAGGTTGAGGCTCGATCGAATCCCGGAGAGGACGAGGCCGCTCGCCACCCCGTGCCCGGTGACGTCTCCCACCACCACGGCCAATCTCTCCGAATCGAGGTCGAAGTAGTCGTAGTAGTCTCCCCCGACCTCGGTGGCTGGAAGCGACAGGGCCGCCACATCGAGCCAATCGATCTTCGGTGCCTGCAGGGGAAGCATGCTGAGCTGGATCTCCCGAGCGTACTCGAGCTCCTGCTTCATCCGAAGACGATCGCGATGGCGATCAGCCTCGGACCGCCAACGGGTCAGGAACCGGGCTTCCAACCGTCGACTCAGGGCCCACGAAACTGAAAAGCACACGACGAAGAGGAGCGCGTAGAGAATGAGGCTGAGGAACGGCGGCGACTGCCGGGTGATCAGGCTCTCCCCCACCAGCCGTACCGCCACCACCGCGTAGAGCGATCCGAAGAGCGCCACCGTCTCCCCCGAGGCGAGACGGAACCGCGCCGCCATCATGGGGAAGACCACAAACCAGAAGCCGATCCCACCGGTCGCTGCGCCGTGGAAGATCTGGAGCACCACGAGATGACCGATCAGAACGCCGGCCACTGTCTGGCGGATGGTGCGCGAAATGACGGGAGTGTGGCGATGGCGCAGAAGCAGGAGATCGGCGATCACCACCACGCCTGCAACGGCACCCCGCGTGATCGACCCCGACGCAAAGCTCACGACGGCGTAGATCACGAGCGTGAAGGCGAGGAACCAGAGGGTCAACCCGAGACGCCGCGCGTTGGCGATGTCGAAAAAAGTACTGAGCGCAGTCCGCTCGCCGACCAGGAGTTCGTCGTCGGTCACCGAAACCTCTTCGAGCTCAGCGAGGGCCGCGGGCGCGAGCTTGGCGGAGATCGAGGTCATCAGTTCGTCGGCCATCGACGGTCATTCTACGCGATATTGCCGGCGGGGTGGGTTATCATGCGCCATGCTCCTAGAAAGACCACGCGATCATTGGACCCATGGGCTGCAACAACTTGTTGTGCTCGCGGCGTGCACCATTCTTGCTCTCTTCGGGGGTGTGCGGTGGGCGACCTCCAACACCGTCTCCGCCATCGGCTGGGATGTTGACTCATCGGGTCGAACGACCCTCACCATCGTCTGCGCCGAACCCATCGATTTCGAGTCCTTTCGGTCCTTCCACGTCCTCGATCCACCTCGGGCCGTGATCGTTCTCGAGGGCATCACCAAAAAGCTCGAACCCGGCCTCCTGACCATCGACAACCTGCACATCCAACGGGTGCGGTTGGGTCACCATACCGACCGCCCGACTCCGGAACTGCACGTCGTCCTCGACCTCCAATCCGACGAGGTCCAGATCCTCGACATCCGGCACGACGGAAATCGTCTCATCGCCGAGGTCGGAACCCTCCCCAAGATGGTCGCCACATCGATCCCCATCGATTCGCAGATGACATCCCCACCGGTACCGCTCCCCCCCAGCCCGACCACGTCCCCGACGCCACTCCCCCTCACTCCGACGCCGTCGCCGACGCCATTCGCCCACACCCCGACACCATCGTCGACTCCATCGCCCACCGCGAGCCAGCCCTTCCCCGATCGACCCGCTCCACCGATTCTGCCTCCACCTTCCCGGGAACCCCCACCAAACCCGACCATCGAGCCCACCCGGGCACCACAAGACCTGGCAACGCCGACTCCGGATCCCGACCCCGTCACCGCGACCACGATCGTCGACATCGCCACAAGCCTCAGGGGAGACGGCTCAACCCTCCTTCGGATCACCGCCGACGGGCGACTCCCGCAGGGTTGTGCCCGCACCCTTGCGGTGAACGACGACCCGCCCAGAATCATCCTCACCATCCGCGGCGTCCGCGCCCCCAGCCTCCCCCGCACCCTCGAGGTCGGCGACACCAATCTCGACCGGATTCGGCTTATTCCCGACGCCGAGACATCCGAGGGAGAGCTCCATCTCCTGCTCTACCTCGCGAGAACCGGGGTCTCGGCGACCGCACTGAACCAGGTCGGACCCAACCTCGTCGTCCAGTTGGGTGCAGCCGAATCGGCGACCATTACACCGTGATGGCGCGGCCCAGCAGTGTATGAAGAGGTCAGAGGATTCTCTCGACGCCGAGCACGTGTTCAAACTCCTCCACGATGACGGCCGCTCCCTTGGCGAGCGTCGACGGCTGGTCATCCTGATGGAGCTCTTCGCGTCCCTCCCCGAACCGCCAGGCGCGTCGCGGCTCTTTTCCCGGTACGGCGGGTTCCGGCAGGCGTTCCTCGAAGCGTGTCGCGGCCACGACGGAGAGAAGCTGGAGGAGCGGTTTCTCGAGCTCTATGCCCACCTCCATATGCACGAGGCGCCCTACACCCGAAGCGAACGGCGCCAGATCGACGCCACCGGCGGCTATTGGAGCCACGCCGGCGGTCTGAGCCCGATCCTCAAGGCCGGACGCTGGATCCGCCCGAACACGAGAAGCGTGGATCTCGGGGCGGGCAACGGGCTTCAGGCTCTGCTCATGCAGAAACTGAATCCCCACGCCCACAACTGTCAGATCGAGATCTCGAGCGCCATGGTCGAGATCGGTCGCAGCCTCCAAAAGTGGTTGGAGATTCCCGAGGACGGGGTCGAGTGGCGAGTCGACGATGTACTCGAGACCCCACTCGGGGGCTGGGATTTCGTCTACCTCTATCGTCCAGTGCGACCCGAAGGTCCGGGTCGCGAGTTTTATCGGCGGCTCGTCCATGCCCTCGAGGAGGAACCGGGAGAGGTCGTGATCTTCAGCATCGCCGACTGTCTGGGAGAGTTTCTGCCCCCCGGCTTCAACCGGTTTTACAGCGACGGACACCTCACCTGCTACCGGAAACCGGGCGACTAAGAGCGCGAAGCGTAACCGGAGCGGAATTGAACGCAGAGGCGCAGAGACATCGCAATTTCAAGTGGGCGTCGCGTTGATTGAGCTATCGGGTTCTCAGCAATTACTGACTCGCCTCGATGATGGCGGCGAGGTCGTCCGCGGTGATGCCGTCGGCGAGCCGACAGTCGGGGTTGCCGTCGGCGCGTTCGCCGAAGATGTGCCCCACCGCCGCAACCACATCATCCGCGTCGATGCTGAGATCGTCATTGGCGTCGCAGGGAACCGCCGCCACCGCGATGATGGTGGCCATCGCCTGATCATCCGAGGCATCGGTGTCGCATTCCCAAGCACTGACCAGACCGATGCTGTCCACCGGACCGGCCACAACCGGCTCCACGGCGATCTGAAGATCCGACGAGGCCGCGGGAGCCAGACTCAGAATCGAACACTCCACGGTCGAACCGATGAGCAGACACTCAGGCGAAGACAGATCCGGACGGAAGGCCAGATCCGCCGGGAGCGCGTTGCTGACCACCACGCTGGTGGCGGACACCTGCGAGTGATTGCTCACCCTCGCCTGAACGATGACCTCGTACCCGACCGAAACCGGATCGCGGTCCACCGCAAGCTCGATGCCGAGCTGCGTCCCCTGACAGAGCACCTCGAGTCCGACCTCGTGCTCGTCGATGTCGACATCCCACACGAGCAAGTGCATGAGTTGCGGAAGATCCACCTTCTCGAACCAACCGTTGAGCTGGTCAAAGGTCAAGATCTGGTATCGCTCGCCGCCGGAGGGTTGATAGGGTGGGTCGAGCAAGACGGCGAGGGATCCGGCGGCACCGAGTGTCCCGGTCAGGTCGAGGCGGTCGAGATTCGATCCGGGCGTCTCACCGCCGATTTCGATGGGGATCATCGTGTTTGTTCCGACGTTCATGGAACCATCGATCGTGAGGATGCCGGGCGACAGCCCCGGACTCAAGGTGCCGTCGAAGATGACCCCGGAGCTCTGACTCAGGTCGAGAGTTCCCATGCCCCTGACCCATCCTGAAGGCGGGTTGTCGAAAATCGCATTGGTGACCCCAAAGACGCCGTCGGTTTCGATGTCGATGAAACCGTGATTGACCGCAGCCATGGCCGCCTTCTCCCCGGATGAGCCGAGGATCCTGATGGACCCACCGCCGGCCACCGTGGTGGTGCCATAATTGGTGAAGTTCGAGGGCACCTCGTGCTCACCCGATGAGCCCACGACTCGGATGCGCCCACCATCGGCCACTGTGATGGTGCCGTAGTTGGTGAAGTTCGAGGGCACTTCGACGAGGCTGCCGAGATCGATCTCGAGCTCGGCGTCGGAGACCTGGATGACTCCGTCGGCGCCGTTCTGATGCTGTGATCCACCGCGAGACAGGCGCAGATCGAGTCCATCCACCAAGATGAGGCCGTGATTCACGAGCTCGGCCCGCAATTCGGGCACGATCTGTGCGGCGCCCGCAGTCGCCCGGGTGGAGATGGTTCCGGTGGCGGTGACGACCAACGAACCGGCCGTCACCGTGAAGGACTGCTCCACCGTGTTGTTGAAGACCAGGTCGCCGTGGAGATCGAATCCCTGGTCCACCGTCAAATGGGCCTCCGCTTCCGGGTCTTCGACCTCGATGACGCTTCCTGGGTGAGTCACCAACGTCCCGGTGACCGATCCCGTGCCCCACCAGTTCAAATGGCCGTAGAGCTCGACCCCCACCTCGACGGTGCCACCTTCGATGACGAGCTTGGAGTGGACCTCGATGAGGCCGCCCGCATCGCTGCGCAGGACCGCTCCGTCGTTGACCTTGAGCTTGGTGGCCCCCGCGAGGAACGCGAAACCGTTGAGGGTGAAGTCGGTGGCCAGGATCTTGACCTTGACATTGCCGGCGTCGGTGTCGATCCGAAGGCCCGCAACGGTGACCGGCTCATCAACCAGCACCATATAGTTGCCCGGATCAAGGATACAGGCCACGTCGGTGGGCCCGGGCACCCCGAACGGAGTCCAATTGCCATCCAGGTGCCAGCTCATGTCTCCATCGGATCCACCGGAGACGAAGACCTTCGTGCAAGGGTCGTCCGCGGTTGCTGCCGTGGCGATGCAAGCAATCCCCACAAGGCACACGTAGACCGCGACCGGCGCCCTCCGCCGACATGTGACCGAACTACTCTGCATTTCGGTGCTCCCTCAGGAGACGCCGTCGGAATCTTCCGACGAGTACCGATTATACCAGCTCGAGCCTGGAACCGCTCAGTCGTTGCCGGGAGCGAGGCGTCGAGTGACCGCCGATGCCTTGTCTGCGATCAGGTTCCAACCCCGGGCCGAGGCCTCTTGACTCAGCTCTCCGAGGAGCCGCCGGGCCGCGTTCAGATCACCAGCCTCCGCCGAGATTTCGGCCAGCGCCAACCGCGCCTCGAGCTCGACGCCGAAGCTCGACTGCGCACGGGCCTCTTCGAGTACCGCCGCGAGGATCGACTCGGCCTCTTCGAATCGACCGTTGCGACCCGCCAATCGGGCTTCGTTGATTCGCAAGACCATCAAGGTCACCGAGTTCGATGACGCGGCCAGGGCCCTAATTCGATCCAGGACGACCTCCGCCTCGACGACCCGTCCCGCCCCGAGGTGAGCCTCGGCGAGGTAGTTGAGAGCATCGGCCTCGAGGGCGGGGCGATTCTGATCCGCCAGCGCCGCCACCGAACGCGACAGCTCCTCCACCGCGTCCTCATAGCTCCGCCTCCCCAAAGCCGCTTCCGACAGGGTCAGACCGGCGAGGGCGAACTCACTCTCTGCCGCGGTGCCGAGCTGATGGTCGCGGCGCAAGGCCAGCGCCTCCTCGTGCCGAGCCCGCGCTCCCAGAAGATCCCCCTGGGTCAAGAGCACCTCGCCGAGTCCGAAGAGCGCCTCGGCCAGCGCCTCGGCGTTTCCCTGAATCCGGAAGAGCCCGGCCGCCTCTTCGAAGAGACTCCGTGCGCCGTCGAGGTCACCGCGAACAGCGTCGATTCGGGCGAGATTCATCACCACCGCCGCCTCGCCCTGCGGCTTGCCCAACTCGCGGTACTGGGCGCGGACCTGGGTGAAGCTGTCGACGGCGCCGACGAAGTCACCCGACCACATCTGGACCAGAGCGAGGTTGTTGAAGGCGTCTGCCTCGCCGCTCGTGTTGCCTGTTTCACGCTGTAACTCGAGCGCGGCGGTGAAAACCTCCAGAGCGGCCGAAAAATCACCCTGATGGAGCAGGATGCTGCCCAGCAGATTGAGTGCGTCCCCCTCGATGATCCTGGCGCCGACCTCCAGAGCCGTCGTCAGACTTGTCTCCGCCTCTCGGACGGCTGCATCGATATCTCCCATCGCGAGATGAGTGAGTGCCAGCGAGTAGGCGGCGCTGGCCTCCCCCGTCTGGTTGCCGGCGGCCCGCACCAGCCGACGGGCGGTCTCGAGCTCGATCAACGCCTGATCGAGTTCGCCGATCTCTCTCAGCGCGCTGCCGAGGGCGAGGCGCCCTTCAGCTTCGAGCAGACCCGACCCGATCCGATGGCTTGCCGTCACGACCCTTTTCGCGGCTGCGGCCTGCCGGTGAGCATCCCCGTTTTCACCAGCCGCGGCGGCCTCCGCGAGATCGATTCGCGGATCCCCGCTCAGCGGCTTCGGAAGGGCTCTCAGCTCGGCAACGGTGTCGAGGGAAGCTTCCGGCATACCGGCCGCAACCTGAGCATTGGCAAGGCGGATGCCGTACTCGAGATTGTCGGGGTAGACCAGCCACAATGATCTGAAAGTGTCCACAGCCTCGTCCATGCGACCGGCGAGAACCTGGTACTCGCCCTCGATCCGGAGCCTGAGCTCTCGCCCAAGCCCTTCACTGAGTTCGGTGGATCGTCTGGCGGCCCTGATGGCATTGACCCCATATCCGAGCTGCGTCCAACTCTTGGCCAACTCGATCCAGATCAGCGGCGAGTCGGGCTCGGCGACGGCCGCCTCCTCGAGAAGATCCCGAGCACCCTCCGGATCAAAGGACCGCAGCCGCACAACCCCCTCGGCGTAGAGCCGGGCCGCGACGGGATCCGATGGATATGCCTCGGTCGCAGCCGAGTCGGCAACCACATCGAGTCCGAATCGACGACGTATCTCCACGGCGGCTCCGATGGCAATGCTCGCCAGATCAGCCCGTGTTCCGGTCACGGGTTGGAGGATGAGGATCTCCTCTGCGTTGACATCCTGAACCCGGGAGTCGAGCCGAATCTCGGCCTCCGGTCCTTCGCCGAGTACGGCGTACGACCCGAGCACCACGAGGTCGGTGGCGAGCAGATCCCGCAGCCGAGCCAGCGTTTCGGGTCCCAGGGTCGTCGCTTCATCGATCCCGAGCTCCGACCTCGCGTGTGCGACGCTCTCGCTCGGGACGGCCCTGATCGCGCCTCCCGCCCCCAGCTCGGTGGTGAGAAAATCGCTCAGCGCGGTGGAGATCCACGCCGAATCCGGATCTTTGGTGGTGTTTTCGAAACCCAGGACCGCCACCGACTGTCTGACAACCACCGGTGATCGCGAGTTGGAGACGATCCGCCACGGCGGCCAGCCCCTGACCGCAACGACAGCCACACCGACGCCGATCACCAGCACGGCGAGCGCCGCCACCCAGAACAACCGTCGCCTCACGAGTCGGCGGTGATGAAGGAAAGGGAGACGCCGACGGCCCGCGAGGACGGCTGGAATATCCTCAACGCGGGCGAAGCGATCGTCCACCTCCTTCTCCAAGCAACGCAGGATTGTCCGGTCCCAGCGCGGCGGGATGTTCGCACCGCGCATGCTTGGAGTTGTGGGGGCGTCACGCAGCTTGCTGAGGGCGATCTGGAACGCGCTCTCACCCTCGAAGGCCTGGACGCCCGTGAGCATTTCGTACATCACCAGTCCAAGGGAGTAGACATCCGAGGCGGTGGTCGCCGTTTTCCCCTCGATCTGCTCCGGCGACATATAGGCGGGCGTGCCGAGGATCTCACCGGTGCCGGTCACCGTGAGCTGATTCTCGTCCTTGACCTGCAGTCGTGCAAGACCGAAATCCGCGATGACAACACGGGTTTCCTCGCCCTCCGGCACCAGAAAGATGTTGGACGGTTTGAGGTCACGGTGGACGATGCCCTTTCGGTGTGCCGCTCCCAGCCCCGCGGTCAACTGTTCGACCACGTCGAGCGCCTCGTCGGGTCTCATCACACCGTCGCGCAACCTCGCCCGGAGCGAGACCCCCCGCAGGAGTTCCATGGTGAGAAAAACGACCTCCTCACCTCCCGGGCCGACATGTCTCCCGAGATCGAAGATCCGGCAGACGTTGCGGTGGCTCACCTGACGAGCCATCTGAATTTCACGCCGGAAGCGGTCCACCGACATGGGGTCCCCCGCCGACCTCGGCAGGATGGTCTTGAGCGCAACGGTCTCTCCGAGTTCCTGATCGAGGACCCGGTAGACCTCACCCATCCCCCCACGGGCGAGAAAACGCTCCACGCGGTACCTTTCGGCCAGAACCTGACCTGGCGAGAAGGCCGGATCCAGTCTGAAACGGGCATCCGCATCCCCCGGCCGGACAGGCCTGACGTTGGTCAGGGTCTCGTCGATGCCTGACCCGGGACCATTGGTGGAGCCGGACTCGTCAGCCACCCATCCTCCTGAGCAACGCCCGGGCGAGCATCCTCAGACGCTCGCGCCACGGATATCTCCAGAACTGGGTCGCCACCACCCCCCGGCTGAAGTAGGTCTTGTCGGAGTAGTCGATGACGACCTCGAGGATCACCGGAGTCCGCTTCCGCACCAGCTCCAACGCGCTCGGCAGCACCGAGTCGAGCTCCGAGTCGCTGATGATCCGGAAGTATCGGCATCCCACCGCCTCGGCCAACGACTGGAGACTGTAGTCGGGCAAGACGCTGCAGGTTTGGCGGTTGAGAGGAATCTTCTGGAACTCTGCAATCAGACCGTGCTTGCCGTCCCGCAGAACGCAGATCAACGGCGCGGCGCCATAGGTGGCCGCGGTCAGGGCTTCGAGCCCGGTCATGAGGAATGCGCCGTCTCCGGCCAGGGTCACGACATCCCGGTCCGGGTTGGCAAAGGCGGCGCCGATGGAGGCCGGCACCGAGTAGCCCATGCACGAGAAGTCGATGGGACCGAGGAAACATCGGGGATGATTGAGACGGAGGTGCTCCGCTGCGAGGAAGGTCCCGTTACCGCTGTCGGTGGTGTAGATGGCATCATCGCCGCAATGGCGCTGCAGCGAGGAAAAGAACGCATGCGGGGTGACACGGTTTCTCGAAACTGATTTGCGCCAGTTTCGCCCCACCTTCTCGTGTCCCTCTGCAATCTCCCGGGCAAGAACGTCGAACGGGCGTTTCCCTTCGATCAGGGTTGTCAATTGCCCGAGAAAGTCCCCGGCGTCCGCGGCCACGGCGAGGGTGGTCGGGACGTTGCGTCCAAGAACCTCCGGATCGATGTCGACGTGGATCAGAGTGTCCGGCGTCTCCATCCCGTATGAGCCGGTGGCCACCTCGCCGAAACGGCACCCCACCGCAAGCAGGCAGTCGCACCGCTCCATGATGGTCCGAACGAACGGAGGCGTCGTCCTGCCGATGCCGGTCCACAACCAGAGGGGGTGGGACTCGGGGAAGACCCCCTTGCCCTGAAAGGTGGTCACCACCGGCGCTCCCAGTTGCTCGGCAAGAGTGATCAACTCGTGTCGTCCGTCCACGGCTCCCGCACCGACATAGATGGCCGGCCGTTTCGCCTCGCCGAGCAGACGCGCTGCGCGCTCGACCAGATCACGATCCGCCGTCCGCTCGAGCACGGGAGTTGGTTCCCAGACAGGATCCGGCACCTCCTGGGTCAACATCATGAAGTCGGCTGGGATCTCCACCGCCACCGGGCCGGCCGGGGCCCGCCGCGCAATCTGAAACGCCCGGCGGATGGTCGAATAGATCTCGGCGGCCGTGGCGATCCGCATGGCCTCCTTGGTCACCGGACGAAGAACGGCGAGCTGGTCGATGTCGTGCAGTTGGAACGCCGCGCCGGTGTCCTGTCGAATTCCACAGGCGAGAACCACCAGCGGAACATTGTCCATATAGGCCTCGGCAATTCCCGACATGCTGTGGGTCACGCCGGCACCGGGCACCACGTTGAGCACGCCGATCTGATCCGAGGAACGCGACACGCCGTCGCCCATGAAGGCGCCCGCGACCTCGGACGTCACCAGGATGGCTTCCACATTCGGCTCCTCCTCGATGGCGTCGTAGAGCTCGATATTGTGCGTCCCTGGAATGCCGAAGGTGAATTTCACGCCCTCGTCGGCGAGGGCCCGGGCAACGAGCTTCGATCCGCGCACTCTCATGGTGCCAACAGCTCCCCGGCGTTGTCGCGAATGTGCTCCGCAACACGATCCGCCAACGCCATGACCGTGACGTAGGGATTGATCTCGGAAGCTCTCGGAAAGAGCCCCGAATCGCCGACATAGAGGCCCGGAGATCCGTGCACCCTCCCCCAGCTGTCGGTCACCGAATCGGAGGCATCCCGACCCATCCCGCAGCCGCCCATGACGTGGGCGCCGGTGACCGAGATCTTGCCGGGGATCACATTCGATCGCGGGATCAACTCCTCCACCCGGTTGGCATCCTGCCGGTCGATGAAGAACGAACGGCCTGCGGGCGCGTGAACCCGACGGGCGCCCGCCGCAAAGAAGATCTTGGCGCTCGCGACCATGCTGCGGTGGAGTGAATCGAGCACGGTGGGGCCCATGGTGTAGTCGATCACGGGTTCACCGTCACGATCGACAAGCACCCGGTTCGACTCCAGGGCCGGATCCACCGCCAGCACGAGAATCATCTGCAGTCGGGAAAATGCGCGCATGAGTTCGGAGTGCTCGGAGCCGAAACCGATGAGGTTCTTCGACGTGACGAACGGAAAGTACATGCAGGTTTCGAGCAGAAACTTCTCGGTCTCCCAGAAATGGTCGCAGTAGAAGCTCTTGGGATGGCCGTGATCATTCGAAATTTCGTGCGGGTGTTCCGCCACCAGAATCAGCGCCGGATGGAGGGTCAGACGGCGCCCGAGCTTCGGGAGGTGATCGCCGAAGCCCGACCGCAGCAGCAGCGCCGCCGAGTTGATGGCGCCGCCGCAGACGACGACGACCTTGGCGTTGACCCTGTAGGAACCGGATTCCCAGGCCGACGGGAGACCGAACCCGGGCGCCTCGACCACCGCATCGCAGCCACCGTCGTCGACCCGCGTCGCCCTGCAGTTGGTGATCACTTCGACCCCTGCCGCTTCCGCCGCCGGAAGTTGGACTCTGTGCGTCCCCTGTTTCGCACCGTTTGGGCAGCCGAGATTGCACAGGCTCGACGAGCGGCAGCCCTTGACGTTGATCGGGAACTGCTGCACCCGGTAGCCCAGCTTGATGCAGCCGTCGAGAAAGAGGCGGTTGTTGTCGTTGAGTTCGGACTCGTCGAGCTTGTGGACGTTGTTCTCCTCGAGGTACTTCGCCGAGCGTTGCTGAAGATCGTCGAACTCGATTCCCGGTACATCCCAACGGTTGACGACATCTTCGGGCATCGTCAACGACGTTCCCGTGTAGACCACCGTAGATCCGCCGTAGGCCTGGCCATAGGCCAAGGTCATGCTGCGGTCCTTCGTGAGCACGCCTCCGGAGTCGAAGTAGAGCTGGCGGGCCATCTCGACCTCGCGGCCGGTGTAGGCGTTGTCGGCGAGCTTGGGCCCCCACTCGAGGACGGCGATCCGTTTGCCGTCAACAGCCATCGGAGCCAATTCCTTGGCCACCGCGCCACCACCGGCGCCGGAACCGATGATCACGACATCGTAGTCGAGCTCACGCATGCCGCACCCCGGACCGCCCGTCGAAGTCGGGGGCGTAGCCGATCTCACTCCAGCGAGCCTGCTGACCGTAGTAGCCCATGAACACCAACACTTTCAATCCCCAGAAACCCTTGCGGAGGAGTGATATCGGACAGTTCTCGAACCACCGCAGAACAGCCGTTCTGCGGGTGCTGTCGAGGCGATCGAAGCTCCGACCGTAGCGAATCATCGGCGCCATTCTGATCACACCGAGGAAGGTGCCGAACTGCGCCCGGGTGGCCGCGTCGCGGTCCTGGAGCGTGGTGTCGACGATGGCCGTCATCCGGGCGCGACCACCCGCATCCAGCGATTCCACTTCCGGTGTGATGGATTCCGCGACAACCAAGAAGAACGCAGCGTGTTTGTCCGACAAGGATTCCATGACATGCATTGTACCGGGGATGCGAGAACACTCCATCGCAGTATTAACGCAGAGACCACATCGCAGGCTTCGCCCGCAACCCAACCGAAACCTGTACGAATCGCAGTCTTCGGTGGCGAAGCGTCAGCTGTAGCGGTCGGGTTCTTGAAACACAAAGGACGCAAAGAACCACGAAGGAACCACGGAGCATCGCATCAATTGACCCGGACTCCCTCTGACCTCGAATACACATCAGGCCCTGCGATGAGTCAAGAAAGGGCTTTGTGGTGTCTTTGTGGATCTTCGTGTTCTTTGTGTTTCAACCTCGTGCGCGGATGTCTATCGAGTCCACCCGAGGATCCGATCGTCTTGGGTTGTGGAGGCGGCCATCCTGGCTGCCCTTCAGAGTCGCTCCTGTCGGAACACCGCCGCCACGCCAGTCAGACGACCTCAACGCCAGCTTCTTGCACTCTCCATTGCGATGTCCGCGATGGGCTAATACCTAAGACCTTTTTGCGATGTCTCTGCGCCTCTGCCTCTCTGCGCCTCTGCGTTAGGTTCCTCCCGCGATGGATGGGACGCAACGGCTATCTCAGGCCGAATTTCCTGCCCAGCACCCTGGCCAGCAGCTTCTTGGGCAGCATGGCCATGGCCGGAACGATCCTGGCCCCGCCACCGATCTTGAGCATCGCTGGAGGGTTCTTCCTGGTGGCCGCATCCAACGTTCTACGAGCGAAGTCCGCCGCCGGCATGGCGAGGTTCTTCGACATCGCCGCCCGGTCCTCGATGGCTCCGGCCCACCGGTGGTACAGCGCCGACGGATCGCGGTACCGATCGAGTCCTTTGGCGGCGGTGTTCGGGAACTCGGTCTTCACCCCTCCAGCGCGGACGACCATCACATCGATGCCGAAGGGAGCAACCTCGGGGCGCAGGGCATCGGAGAGCAGATGCAGGGCCGCCTTGCTCGCCGAGTAGGCGCCGCCGAATGGGGTCGCGAGGAGGCTCGAGACCGAACCGATATTGACGATGCAACCACCCCCGGCCGCCGCCATGTGCGGCACAACCGCCCGGATGACGGCCACCGCACCGACTACGTTGGTCTCGAATTGGCGCCGGAGATCCTCCAAAGGGAGCTCGGCCATGGGACCGACGAGGCCGTACCCGGCGTTGTTGATCAGCATGTCGATGCTTCCCGCCCAGTCGACAGTCGCGTCCACCGCCCGGCCGATGCTCTCTTCGTCGGTGACATCGAGGGGGAGGACCAGCAGCCGATCTCCGGCGAGATCGGCGACCGAAGCGGGATTCCTGGCGGTCGCGACGGTCGAAAATCCCCGACGCAGACTGTCTTCCGCCAGGGCTCGCCCGATTCCGGACGAACAACCAGTGATCAAAACGACTCGTTCCGCGGCGCGCGTCACCGGCCACCTCCGGTTCTCTCCCAGCAGTCGCGCATGAACTGCCGGAGCGCAGCGAAATAGTCGGCCCCGCCCACCAGCCAGAGCTCGTTGTGGCCGGCCCCCGGGATCTCGAGAAAGCGCTTGTCCGGGGGCGCCGCATCGAACAGTCGCCGACCTAGTTCGAACGGGACGATCTCGTCATCCGGGGAGTGGATGACCATGACCGGGCAACCGACTCCGCCGATCTTCGACACCGAGTCGAGCCTTGTCCGGATCAACCACTGAGGAACAAACGGATAGTGCCGAGTGGCCATCTCGGGGACCGAGGTGAAGCTCGACTCGACGATGAGGCCCGCCGGACGGACCTCGGCGGCCAGATCCACCGCCACCGCTCCCCCGAGACTCTTGCCCAGGATCACGATCCGATCGGCCTCGATGCCTCTCTCCTCTCTCAGATACCGCCACGCCCCGCGGGCATCGCGATAGAGACCCTTTTCGTTGGGCCGGCCTTCGCTGCGCCCATAGCCGCGATAGTCGACGATGAAGACCTGCGCGGGGATCCCCACCAGCTCGAACATGAGCTCCGATCTCTGGGAGAGGTTGCCGGCGTTGCCGTGGAACCAGAGTAAAACCATCTCGGAGGTTGGTTCCCCGCCCCCACCCGCGGTCCTGGGGCGGCACCACCACGCGTGCAGCCGTTTCCCGTCAGAGGTGGGGAAGAAACAGTCCTCCACGGAGGTTCCCGAGCCACGGGCAACCGCCTCGACGTCCCAAAACCCTCCGGGGTATCGGTCGGGGAAGAAGATCAACGATTCTTCGAAAATCACCATGGTGATGACGATCGTAGCCCAGAGCGCAACCGCGCTGATCAAGAAACGTACCCATGACGGTCGCTTCTTCCGCAGCCGAAGTCTCCACCGGGATTCACTCATCGTGCATCCAAGTGAACCATTTTCCCGCCGGTGATGCCAATTTCGGGATGAGAACAACAGCCCTCAACCTCGATTCTGGGTGGAGCCTCTTGGAGCCTACGGCCACCGAGAATCGGGTAGAGTGGGCCGATGACCAGCATCGACCCCATCTCCGACCCGTTTGACGAACTGCTCGAGGCCGAACCATCAGTCGCCGCGGGTGAACTCACGACTCTCCTCACCGATGTCGCGCCCGGCCGGAGCGCCGAGATCGACGCGCGCGCGATTCAGATTCTCGAAAACCGCACCATCGGGCCGGCACTGATCGAACACCTCGATCTTGAGCTCCTCCGCGCGCTTGGGGAACGTCTGATCGAGCAACAGAATCCCGGCGATCCCGAACCGGATGACCAGTTGCGGTGGGAGGCGTGGTCCTTCCTCGATGTGGTTCGGCAGTCGGGGCTTCTGGTTCGCATCAAGGAGGCAGACGAGGTCGGGACCTGGTCGGATCTCGTGCTCCGACTCGTGGAAACCTCGCATTTCACCTTCGGACCTCTCTTCGAGCAACGGGTCGCCGACTATGGCTCCCGAACCCTCTTCAAGTTCCCACACGGGGATGGTGTCGGCAGCGTCAGCTGGCACCAGGTCGCGGGTCGGGTCGGACTCATCGCCCGCGGTCTTCTCGCCCTGACCTCGGCCGGCGAAGATCGGCCGGTGGCCATCCTGTCCGAAAACCGGCTCGAGATGGCGCTCACCGATCTCGCCTGTCTGACTACCGGCATCGTCAACGTGATGATCCCGGCCACCGCCACCGAGACCGAGGTGGCCTACATCCTCGATCACTGTGGGGCGTCGACCGTCATCGTTTCGACCTCGACCCAGCTCAAGAAGGTGCTCGCCAACCGCGAGCGACTTCCCAAGCTCGAGCACGTTGTCATATTCGACGGCGCCGGGGCCGCCCACCGTGATGTCCTCGCCTTCGATCGGATCCTCGATCGGGCGACCGAGGTTTCCTCCGAGGTCCTCGGTGAGCGGCGGTCCACGGCGCGGATCTCCGATCTCGCCACCGTGATGTACACCTCGGGCACCACCGGCCGACCCAAGGGGATTCGCTTTTCTCAGCGCAACATCGTCTTCAAACGCTTTGCGCGGGCGATGGCGCTGCCCGAGATCGACGAGAATGATCGATTTCTCAGCTATCTGCCGCTGTTCCACACATTCGGGCGCTTTCTCGAACTCTGCGGCAGCATTTTCTGGGGAGCCACCTACCGCTTTGCGGAGAGTCCTTCCATCGACACCCTGGCGCGGGAATTGCGCGAAGAACGGCCGACGGTCCTCATCAGCATTCCCATGAAGTGGATCCAACTCTACGAACGGATTCGGCAGGAGGCCGATATCGAGACCGCCGGCGATCCGGAGATCGAGAAGGCCGTCGCGCGGGTCACCGGGGGGAGCCTCCGCTGGGGACTTTCCGCCGCCGGCTACCTCGATCCCGAGATCTTCCGGTTCTTCCAGCACTACGGCGTCGAGCTCATGAGCGGGTTCGGGATGACCGAAGCCACCGGCGGCATCACCATGACCATCCCCGGCCGGTACACCGAGAACAGCCTCGGCGTTCCGCTGCCGGGGATCGAGGTCGACCTCGCCGATGACGGAGAACTGGTCATTCGAGGCCCATACGTCATGATGGGTTACCTCGATGACCCCGAGGGACGACCCTCCTTTGACGACGACGGATGGTTTCACACCGGAGACCTGATGGAACGCGACTCGACGGGTCAGTTCCACATGGTCGACCGAAAGAAGGAGATCTACAAGAACGTCAAGGGACAGACAATCGCCCCGCAGAAGGTCGAGAACCTCTTCCGCGACTTCGAATCGGTGGGCCGGATCTTCCTCGTCGGCGACCACCGCCCGTACAACACCGCTTTGATCTATCCCAACTTCGACTTCCAGGAGGTCGATCTGAGATCGCTCGACGCCTCAGAGCTCAAGACCCACTACCGCTCGCTGGTTGTCAGCGCCAATGCGTTCCTTGCCCCGTTCGAACGGATCGTCGATTTTGCCGTCATCGATCGGGACTTCGATCTCGATCTCGGCGAGCTCACCCCCAAGGGCACGTTCCGACGCAAAATCGTCGAACTCAGTTTCGCTGACGTCATCAAATTGCTTTACCGACGCACCACCCTGTCCGTCGGCGGCGCCAATATCACGGTTCCAAATTGGCTCTTTCAGGCCATCGGGATCACCACCCAGGAACTCGAGGTCGACGGGGACCGCCTCACGCTGGGCACAGTCGGAAAGCCCATCACGATCCGCCAGCTCGCCGAGGGGGAGGTCCAGGTCGGCTCGGTGGCCTACGGGGTCAGCGGACGAGGATCCCTGGATGTCGGGGTCTTGTTGTCGACTCCCCTTCTCTGGTTGGGCAATGACGAGCTGGTGTCCTTCGCTCCCCTCGAGGTCGAGCACCGGGATCGCCGGCGTCTCCGCGAATCGATGATTCAGTGGCGCCGGCGGGTGTGCATCGCCGAAGTGAGCGATCAGAACCGGAGTACTGCGGCCGCCGTTGCTCAGCATCCGGAGATCGGATTGATGGATCTCCACCTCGCGGCCCACCTCATCCACTCGAGAGATCCCGAAACGGGCGAGTCGGCCGTGACGATCCTCGAGCATGAGGTCGTGCACGGCGAAGGCGCGCTCACCGACACCACTTTGAACATCCTCCGTCACGCCGCATCCGGGGCCCTCCCCGACGCGGCGCAGCACGCCTTCCGGGTCCTGACCCTCGCCGAACGACCGTCAATCTACCCCCACACACTTCGAGCCTTCCTTGACGCCAACCCCGATCTCTTCGCCGGCCCCATCAGGGCCGCACTCAACGAGCACGAGCTTTCCCCCGAAACGATCCGAGCGCTCGTCGTGGAAACCGAAGAGCGGTTCCGGCTCGGAACCGAAAGTCCGGAGGCCGCCTCGACCGCGGTCTCCATGCTCGGCTTTCTCGCCGAGTATGGCGCCGCGCACCCCGCCCGATTCAGACAGCTCCGGGCCTTCATCACCCGCATGAGCATCGCCGCCCCTACCCCGGACGGCACCCGCCTCGCGCGGCAGGCGCTCACCCAACTCGGCGAAGGCTTCCGCCACTGGCTCGGTCGCCCGTCGCGGATCGCCGTTGATCCCGAAACCGGCCTCGAATACCGCTGGGACGATGTCGTGGAGTTCGCCGACGACGTCGATGAGGACGCCCGGCACCGACTCCTGGCCGCCATCAAAAGCACCACCATGCTCCAGGAGGGGATCTTCCTCTTCTCCCGTGGCGCCGCGGTCCGTCTCGACGATATCCTGCCCGGGGGCGTGTGGATCCGGCACCTCGGCACCGAACACGGAAAGTCGGTCTACCGTATGGCGGTCAAGACCCGCAACCGGGGCCGATTCGATCTCGCGATCAATCTCAATCGCGATCTCGAGGAGGAAGAGGTCCTCGAGGAGATCGATTGGCTGATCATCTGCTCCGAGGAGAGAAATCGGGGGCCGCTGGTGGAGGATTTCGGCGGTTATTGGTCCGAGCACGGACTGTGGGCCGAGGAGTTCATCCCGGGCGAGACCCT
>Ga0316187_10000555_pt1 | contig 29694 bp, 21 predicted proteins | sample CroRivburrow1_MG_FD_204927 | JGI IMG/M metagenome (GOLD analysis project Ga0316187, IMG submission 204927) | Coastal sediment microbial communities from Maine, United States - Cross River worm burrow 1 | ecosystem: Environmental > Aquatic > Marine > Coastal > Sediment | place: USA: Maine... | reverse complement strand
CGAGCTTTTCGACGAGGAACGAATACGGTGACCAGCATGAGTCGAGACGAATCCACCCACAGGAGATCCTTCCTGCGACAGCCGCTTTTTCAGTTTCTGGTCCTGGGGCTGATGCTGTTCGGGCTGTATGTGGCTTTCGGCGAGAAGCAGGAGGCCGAGAGCAAGGAGATCGTGATCTCGACTCAGCAGATCGAGCTTCTGGCGTCGATGTGGGAGAAGCAGTGGAGGCGGCCACCTACACCGCAGGAGCTGAACGGCCTGGTCCAGAGCTTCATTCGAGAAGAGGTGCTCTACCGTGAGGCCCTCGCCATGGGGCTGGACCGGGACGACATGGTGGTTCGTCGACGACTGGCCCAGAAGATCGAGTTCCTGGCTCAGGATCTGGCGACCCAGGGTGAGCCGGGTGACGCGGAGCTACGCACTTTTTACCAGGAGAACGCTGAAGACTTCGAGGCGCCAGGTACCGTGACATTCACCCACGTCTACGTGAACCTGGACAATCGTGAGGAGGATGCCTTCGAAGACGCCGACCGGATTCTGGCCGAGCTGCGGCAGGGGGCGGACCCCATGCAATTGGGCGACCGGTTCATGCTTCAAAGCCACTATGCAGACCTCACCCAACAGGGCGTGGCTCGCAACTTCGGTAATAGCTTTGCCGAAGACATCTTCGAGCTGGTGCCGGGCACCTGGGAGGGTCCCGTCCAGTCCGGCTATGGACTTCACCTGGTGCAGATCGAGAACCGGGAGGAGGCCTTTATGCCGCCGTTCGAGGAGGTTCGGCCCAGAGTCCGGGACGAGTTCATGTCCAACCGTCGCCGCGAGGTCGATGAGCTCTTCTTCGAGCGCCTCCGCGAAAACTACGAAGTCGTCATCGAAGAGCCCGACACCCCGCCCGGGGATGAGGCGGCCGGCGTACCTTCGGCCGGTTCTTGAGGGCAATAGGGGCTTAAGGGCATAGGGGCCCAGGGCACTATGGGCCGGAGCCGTTGGTGGTGATGGGCCACTCACGAGGCTCTCCCCCGTCGTCCCGGGCCTCCGGCTGGAGACCTCGCACGTGGCCTTGCACAGTTCTCTGCTCTCAGGACCTCCAAGCGGACCAAGACTCCCGTCAGGGAGTTGTCCCCTACGCCCTTATGCCCCTAAGCCCTTGTTGCCTTCCCATTGTTCCAGGCCCTATTTCCAGGGGTGGTCTTGGGCGAGGTATTCCACCAGGGGCTGGAAAGCTTGGTCGGGGTCGAGGGTGCCATCCCACTGCTCCCAATAGACGGACAGAGGGCTGACTTCCTGGTGCATGCGGGAGGCCACGTCTCCCTCGGCGACTGTGCCCTCGGGCTTCCAGTCTTCACCGCGGGTGTCCTGGGCCTTCTGAAGCAAGTCGGCGCTGTCCTCGGAGTCTCCTCGCCTCCAGGCCAGGTAGCCCTGGAGGAAGAAGCCGCCCGTCGAGCGAGGGTTGGTACCGGTGTTCCATTCGAAGCGCTGGAGGGCCAGGTCGTCGTCACCTTGCATGAGAGCCAACTCGCCCAGAACGAGAATGGTGCCGGTCTCTTCCTTGTTGATCTCCAGCGAGCGCTCCAGTGCCTGGTTGGCGGCCTCCAGATCCTCTGGCGAGTCGGCCGTCATCGCTCGCATGATGCCCCACTGCTTGTAGGCTCGATGGCTCATGGGATTGATCTCCATGAGCTTTTCGAGATGCGCCATGGCCTCGTCGATCTCTCCCTGTACCGCTAGACAGTTGGCCAGGTAGTAGCGTGAATCTTCGTGCTCGGGATTGAGCTCCAGGGCCTGGGCGAAGAGCGCGGTGGCTTTTGGGATGTCCTGCTCGATCTTGAAGGCATCCATGCCGGCCCGCTGCTTTTCCCAGAAGGCGAGTACACGCTCGCGGTCGGTCATCTCGGCGCCGCTATCCGGGGATGTCGCGCTCGCAGCCGCTGGGTTTCTGGCGACCCTGCGTGGTTCCGGGTTGCCCTCGGTCAGCTCCCAGACCGAATTGACATCGAGGCCATCGAACAGTTGTGTCTCGCCACCATGCCAACGCACCTCGATGCTGCTGACTCGGTCGGCTTGCCCTAGACCGAAGTGCAGGGTGCGAGTACTTTGCGACAGATAGGATCCGCCGGCCGCCGTTCGGCGCAGCACCTCCTCGCCTACCCGAACCAGGACTTTGGAGCCCTCGCCCCGCCCCGTGAGCTCATTCGTTCCACCCTTGCTGCGCAGGCGGATCTGGAGCCATGCCTCGCTCGACATGTCATTGCGCAGGAGCCGGACACCTTCGTAGAGGTCCATGATTAGAATGTCCTGATCGCCGTCCTGGTCGTAGTCGGAGACCGCCAGGCCGCGGCTGACACGTGGAGTGGAGAAAACCTCGTTCAGAGGGGCGAGGTCGTGGAAATACTCGCCTTGGCGGTTCCACAGGAACATCGTCGCCTGGGGTTTGAGCCCACGGGGCACTTCCTCGGTCTCCAGGGTGCTGCCGTTGGCGACGATCAGGTCGAGGAAGCCGTCTTGATCGAAGTCGACGAATTCCGTCCCCCAACCGACCGATTGCAGGGCGATCTGCCCTAGGCCGAGAGGCGCCGCCATGTCGCTGAAGCTGAGCTGGACCGGCGGTGCAGGTGATCCGCTCGGGCCTGCCGGCGAGTCGTCTTGACGTGCCCGTTGGAAGTCAACCAGGCGGGAGTCGTAGAGGGCGTTCTCCTGGGCGACCCAGTGGGTGACGAAGAGGTCGTCGTCGCCATCCCGGTTCCAGTCCCCGGTCGCCAACCCCATGGCCCCTCGGTAGTCGGCCACCCAAGCCGCCAGACTGACGTCCTCGAAGGTCTCGCCCTGGTTGAGGAAGAGGGCGTTGTCGGAGATGTCGTTGGCCACGTAGAGATCGAGACGGCCGTCGTCGTCGAAGTCCTGCCAGAGGGCTCCGAGGCTTCGGCCACCCGGGTTCGACACGCCCCAGAGCTGGGCCACATCCGTGAAGCTCCCGTCGCCGTTGTTCTGGAAGAGCAGATTGCGCTCGGGCTCGAAAGACGCCGGGTTCAGTGTGTAGGGAACAGAGGTGCCATACTGCTCGGTGGCTCCACCGGCGGCGTTGGCGTCCTCCACGTACACCACGTAACCACAGACATAGAGATCCAGGTCGCGGTCGTTGTCGAAGTCACCCCACGCAGCGCCTGCCCAGTAGCCCTCGAGCTCCGGGAGGGCTTCGTCCCGGACCAAACGCCCTTCTACGTTTCGAAACAGCAGAAGGCTCTGGTACCCGGTCACAACCAGGTCTGGCCATCCGTCGTCGTTGTAGTCACCCCAGGAGGCCGCCATTCCCGAGATCCGCAACTCGGGAAACGCCTCGTTCTGGCGAAACGTACCGTCGCCCAGATTCTCGTAGAGCTGCGACGGAGCCCACTGGTCTGGTGAGAGTGTGAGCGAGCCACCGGCGCTGACCAGAAAGGCGTCGTCATCGCCATCGTTGTCGAAATCGCCCCAGGCCACACCGGAGCCCATGTCTTCCGGTAGCTGGGAGCTCCGCTGGCCAACGAAGGAGACGAACTCGCCGAGGCCGGCCTCGGCGGTGACGTCGGTGAAGAGCGGCTCCGGGGCATCCTCGGGAAGCCCGCGCGAGAGTCGCTCTGTAATGTCATCCAGCTTCTCGCCGGGACGACGCACTTCGGGCCGAGTGGCATAGTAGATGGCGACGCCGATAGAAAGCGCCGCCAGAGCGACTCCGATCAGTACCCAGGCAACGCGACGAAGGCGCCGTTTCCGGCGCCCCCAGTGTCCGCTGGTCGGTTTGAGCCGACGCTTCTCGTCGCCTGGCGGTGGCTGATCCATGGAGGAGCTCATTGGGCGAGTCTAGCCGCCGGCTGGCGCCGGCAAGGCGTTGGCATCCTTGGCGCGCTCGACCTGCTGTTCAGCTCCGGTCAAGTCGATGGTTTTGGTGATGCGGTTCATCTCGACCACCGGTGCAGTCAGCCCGGAGTCCTCGCCGAGGAGGAAGTTGATCAGGAACTGGTCGACTTTGCGGTACATGAGTCGGGCCACTACGGTGTACTGATCGACGCCTTCTTCGAAAGGAATGTCGAACTGCTGAACTTCTTCGCCCGCAGTGGCCCGCTCTCGCTCGACTCCCGGCGCCAATGTGGTCGGGCAGTCGACGAGGTACTCGACCGTATCGGAGTAGCCGGGGAACAGAGCCCGCCGATAGCGCACCCCGACCATCTCCCACAGATTGTGACGATCGATCAGGTTGCCGTACTGGTCGACGGGCTCCGCCTTGAACAGGAAGCTGCCCGACTCGATGAAGTTCTTGTCGTCCCGCATGCCGGAAGAGTAGATCTCGTTGCCTTCGGGGTCGTAGACATGGAGCTCGATCCAGCTCTGGATGATGTCCAGGGGACCGGTCGGGAAGTCGTGACCGACCTTGTTGGCGGTCATGACTACGCGGATGGGCAACTCGTCGCCGGGTGCGATCTCTTCCGGCGTCTCCAGGGCCAGCTTGATGACCGGGCCCTCGCCCCACTTGTCCTGGATCTCGGGGATCTCGAAATCGCCCTTGAGCCAGTCTTCGGTCAGGCGGACATGCTCCTCCCAGCCTTCCAGCTCGAGCAACTGGGGCACCATGGCGTTGGCGGCGATGAAGCGGTGGCTGCGGTGCTTGCCGTCGTCGGGAGTCCGGTTGTAGTCGGTGGCATCGCCGGCAGCGGGGTCCTGGGAGGCGATCAGGGGCATGTGACACTCGCGGCACTCGATGGTCTTGGTCGGGTCACCCTCGGTGAACCAGTGGCTGGCCTTCCAGTTGTCGTATTGATTCTGCAGCTGCACCCAGCCGACCCGGTTGACTTCTTGATCGATGAACTGCTTGTGGCAGGCGGCGCAGTATTCGGGCGCCTTGAACATTCGCTTGGAGAGCTTGTTGTGCTCGTCCGGGTAGGTGCGAATAAGGAAATCGCTCAGGAACTTGCCCGCTCCCGCCTCCGACCACTGCCAGAGATAGACGGAAGGCTGAGTCATGACGTAGTTGGCATTGCCTTGCAGGTCGGTCTCCCGGACGCCGTGGCAGACCAGGCATGAGATGCCCTCGTTGTAACCGTGCAAGCTGGTCAGATCCTCGGTGAAGATGTTCTTGGCGCCGGAGAAGAGCGAGATCGGGTCGTGACAGCCGCCGCAGTAGCGGGTCGATTCGGGTCCGTTCTGCTCGGCCATGACGCTCTGTACCTTCTGGAACAGGGGATCCATGGCTGAATAACGGTGAGCACTGGGCTTCCACTCCTCGAGAATCTGCGAGTGGCAGTTACTGGTGCCGCAGCTGTTCGAGCCGGCCAATGATTCGGGGTCGAGGCCGCCGCCGGTCGCAGTCATGGCGAGACTGGGAGCGAAGGGTCTGTCGTCACCGTAGAGATAGCTGTAATCTTCAGGAAGCTCATTGACATACTCCTGACCCGGATAGACAACGCCGATCAGAGCTATGGCCGCGAGCCCTACGACGGTAGCGGCGATGCTGTGCCAGACGGCCGGGCCCGGAGAGGGCCTCGGCTCTCGCTGACGGGTTCGGATCCATACCAGCAAGACGTGAGGCAGGCCGGTGACGAGGGCCGCCCAGGTCGAGTAGAGGTGAATTGCGCGCCAAGTGGGTGACATGCGGATGCCGAACAGCCCCTGCCAGGTGACGACGAGTCCAGAGGCGAGGCAGAGAACCAGAGCCAGCAAGGCCACGTAGCCCAACAGCAGGGCGTCGGAGAGGTTGTACTGTCGATAGTCGGCCCAGTGGATCCAGCTATACCAGACGATGGGTAGGAGAACGAGAAGTCCTATCAGCGTGTGAATCAGCACTCCCCATTCCATCGCTGCGTGGAAGGGCACATAGGCAATCAGCAAACCGGTGACGGTCAGAAACGCCAGGGCCGAAAGGCTCAGCTTGGTTATCGTCGAGGACCAGCCGGTCTTCGGTTGTTGGTCTTGGTTCGGCATTCCATGTCTCCAGTCGTTGAGCGCTTCCCATTCGGTTCCCGGCGCAGCTCCAAAGGGAAGGCGAATCCACACTTTCAGCGCCGGCCGGGGTCCTTCTCTACCTCGGTCGAGCCTCCCTACGATCTGCGGCTCGAAACCTGAGCAGAGACTGCTGGGTCAGCCTACCAGCAAGCCACGTCCAAAAGGGTGGGCTTGATCCTACCCTTTTGGGTAGGCATGCCTGGCCTTCCACCCTGTGCGGTACTCGGGTGGCCAGTGGTAGATTGCTGTCGTTGTCGTTTTGTTTGGCTCTCTGGGAGGGATCACCATGTCACATCTCGCTTCTGCCGCAAGACCGCTGATCTGGCTTGCTTGGCTGGCAGTCTGCCTGCTCTTGCCCTTGGCCGCGTTTAGTGAAGTCGAACGGCCCGATCTCTGGACAGTGGAGGACCTGGTCCTGGCGGAATCCTCCGAAGGATGGAAGCTGTCTCCGGACGGCAGTGTCGCGGTCTGGGTCAAGAAGTCCGTCGAGAAGGTCGGCGATGAAGAGAAGGAGGTATCCAGGCTCTGGCTGAGTCGCCTGGACGATGGCACCCAAGTTCAGCTGACGCGGGGGCAAGAAAGCGTCTCGAGCCCAGCTTTCTCGCCTGACGGTCGCCACGTGGCCTTCTTGTCGAAACGGAAGGTTCTCGACGGGGACGACGACAAGATTGGCAAGACCCAACTCTGGACGTTGGCTCTGTCTGGTGGCGAGGCCTGGCCGGTCACACGTCTGGAGCGTGATGTCGAGGAGTTCGGGTGGATCGATGGCGGGAGCCTGGCAATCGCAGCCCAGGAGGCACCGAGCCTCTGGGAGCAGCAGCGCAAGACGGCCAAAGACACCTCTCGCGTCGTGGACGATGCCGAGCACGAGCCGCCGGTGCGTCTGTTCAGGGTGCGACTCGAGGGTGGTGAAGTCGAGCCTCTGACCCACAATGCCGATTGGATCAGTGAGCTCGCGGTTTCGCCTGACGGGCGCTTTGCCGTCGTCACGGCGCACCAGAGCCTGTCGTACGAGTTCGACCAGAAGATCGCTCCTCATACGCGGCTCGTCGACCTGGCGAGCGGCAGAGAGGAGCGCCTGCTGGCCGACGGTCGGCTGATTCCAAACGGGCTGCGTTGGGCCTCAGGCTCGGAGGGCGTCTACTTCATCGATCGTTACACCCGCCACCCGACCTATCGGGAAGCGACGATCAATGAGCTCTGGTACTGGCCTTTGGACACTCGCGAGCCAGAACGGGTGGAGATGGACTGGCCCCGGGGAGTGGGCCGAGGCTACGCGCCGATCGAGGGTGGCGTGCTGGTGCTGCTGGCCGACGGGGTGCGGTTTCGTCCGGCCCGAATCGATCGCCACGGGAGCGATTGGAGCCGCACCGATCTGGTGGGGGAGCACCTCTCGAACCTGGATGAACTGGTTGCCACTCCCGATGGGAGCCGACTTGCGTACCGGTACTCCACTGCGAATGTTCCAGAACAGTGGTTTGGAGCCGTACTGAACGGCTCGCAGGTCGAACGGGGACGGAAGCTCTCCGATCTCAACCCGGGCTTTGCGGCAAAGATCACGGGTCGTACCGAAGTGATCCGCTGGATGGGAGCTCAGGACGAGGAGGTGGAAGGCCTCCTGCACTATCCCGTCGGCTGGGAAGAGGGCAAGAAGTATCCACTGGTCCTCGATATACACGGCGGACCGACGGGTGTCGATCGGGACACCTGGGATTCCGACTGGCACGACCCCAACATCCTGTGGCGCCAGCGGGGCGCCTTCGTACTGCAGGTCAACTACCACGGCAGTACCAATTACGGCCTCGACTGGGTGGAGTCGATCGGTGAGGGCAAGTACTACGATCTCGAGGTTCCCGACATCGAAGCCGGAGTCGACGAGGTGATTCGCCTCGGCCTCGTCGATCCAGACCGGCTGGCCTCCAGCGGCTGGAGCAATGGGGGCATTCTGACGGCGGCCCTCATCACCGAGACTCGACGCTATCGGGCAGCCATCATCGGTGCAGCGGACGTCGAGTGGTTCTCGGACTGGGCGAATGTCGATTTCGGGGCCGCCTTCGACAACTACTATTTCGGCGGCACTCCCTGGGAGATTCCGGAGGTGTATCTCGAGAAGTCACCCTTCTTCAAGCTGCACGAGGTAACCACGCCGACCCTGGTCCACACCGGCACGGCCGATCGGAATGTGCCACCTCACCAGTCCTGGTCTCTGTTTCGGGTTCTCCAGCAGGAGGGCAAGGCGCCCACCAAGCTGCTGCTCTATCCCGATGAGCCCCACAGTCTGCAAAAGCCCGCACACCAACGGCGCAAGATCGAAGAGGACGTCGCTTGGTTCGACCTCTATCTATTCGGCAATGCGGACAAGGGCAACGCCGCCATCAAAGAGGAGTCAATGCTGGCTGGTCTGCTGGCCACGGCCGGCGCAGCCCGGGTGGATAACGCCTATGGCCTTGAGAAGGGCGACAAGCTGACGCCCGAGGCCGTTAGCTTCAACGGTCTGGGAGTGGGGCGCTTCGAGGTAACCCGTGCCCAGTATGCGGCCTTCGATCCGAGTACCGACATCGAGCCAGGAGGAGAGAACCTGCCGATGACGGGTGTCTCCTACCGAAAGGCGATCGAGTATTCGAAGTGGTTGGCCGGAATTACAGGTCGATCTTTCCGCCTGCCCACAGCCTCAGAAGCCAAGAAGCTGACGGACATCGCAGGGACCTCGGGCAACACCTTGGATCGGTGGGCCGGCTACAGCCCAAACCCGGAGGACCGGGCCGCGATCCTCGGGGCCCTTGGCGCCCATTCCGGTCTGTCTCTCCTACAGCCAGTTGGAAGCCTGGCCGGCACCGGTCACGACCCGATCTTCGACCTCGATGGCAACGCGGCGGAGTGGTCGACTGGCGAGGATGGTGAAGGCCAGGCAATCGGCCCAAGCGCCGACCGCTCGTCCGTCACCGCGCCTCCAGATCCCACTTACATCGGCTTCCGTGTAGTCGTGGACTGAGAAAGGGGTTGAGGCGGCCGGCGTTGCTTCGGCCGATCTTTGAGGGCTTGTGGGTTGAGGCGCCCGGGCGTCCCTCCCGGCCGATCTTTGGGGCAGTGAACGAGACCTCTTACGCGGCTTTGCACCAGTTGCTGCTCTAAGAACATTGAGGAGGATCAAGACTCCTGACATGGATTTGCCCTTACTCCCTTAAGCCCCTACACCCCAAGCCCGCATTGTTCATGACGCCGCGAGCAGATTGTGGAAAGCGTCTATCAGATCTGGTCACCCGCAGGGAGGAGCACCGGAGGCAACCTTGCAGGTTGTTGAGGAGCGACGAGCGAGGACGGCCTGAGATGGCGGGCGATCTCCGCCAGATGCCGTGGGGCTCATGAATAATGCGGGCTAAGCCCTCACTGCCTTCAATGCCTCACTGCCCTCATGGTGCGAGAGGACCGTCCGGGTGGTCTCTGACTTGCCGGGGCTTGGGTCCTGGGTCCAGGGCAATTGACCATCCTCTCGTAGAGGTCCGTCCGGGTGGCTCGCAGGTTCCTGATTCCTGGCTGGTTGACCGCAATCTGGTGAGGTTCAACGCGGGGCCCCCAGGGGGCTATCCTCCCTTCCACAGCAACCAACCCCCTGGAGGTCCCCACGCCGAACCCTCACCCGTTGGAGAGACCTCGCACCGAGCTGTGGACCCCTGGGCCCCACCCACCCCGGCCGGCACAGGTCCGGCCGCTTGAAGACTCGTACGCGGCCTTGCACCGCCCCCAGCGCTCATGACACTGATTCGGATCAAGACTCCCGTTCGGGAGTCGCCCCCTAAGCCCTTACGCCCCTATGCCCCTATTGCTTACACCAGTGCCAGAGGTTCGTTCGGGTGGCTCGACTGTGGGGCGCCTCGTCGAGCGCAGCGCAAGGTCCATCGAAGAGCACAACTGATGAGGCGCGTGGACGAGACAAGGGGGCGGCCCGCCCGAATGTAGGGGAGGGGCTTGCCCCCTCCCGCGGGAGCCCGCAAGGGGCTCCCCTACAAAGCCGTCGCCGTCCCCCTGTGGACCACCCGGGCGGACCCCCTCGCGACACTGGTTGCGATGCGTCCCCGGGACCCGGGACCTCAAGATCTCAAAGGCCGGTCGGCGAAATCGCCGAGCGCTTCAACCCCCAAGCCCTCAAGGATCGGCTGAAGGTACGACGGCCGCCTCAACCCTCATGACTCGAGCCGTGGGCTCGAGTCACTTACTTTGGCGGCAGGATGGTGAAGGCGGAGGTGTCGTCGTCCATCTTCGAGCCGACGGAGTTGCCGCAGACCGAGCAGAGATAGTCGAACTTGTTGCCGGATGGGAGGACCAGAAGCAATCGTTTGCGCACGGGTGTCGCACGCTTGCAGTTGGCGCAGAAGAGCTCGCTGACCTCGAATTCGCTGTAGCTGTCGGTTGGCTGTCGCATGGTCTCTCAGACTGAAGAGTATTGCGTCACTCGAGCTCGGAGGCCACCGCTGGCCGCGAGATCAGGTCCGAAAACAAGCGCCAGCGCTCCTCGGGCCGGTCGGGTGTGCCGCCATGGCTCTCGATGTACTGGCCTACCATCTTCTGGCCCAGGTTGTAGTTGATGACGTAGCTCCGATACTGCTCGATGAAACGGAGGCGCTGCTCGGCGCGTGGGCGGCTCATCATGGAGTAGGTGGTCAGCCATTCGACCGCCTCTTCGGCGTCCATCTCCCCATCCAGGTAGCCTCGCGCGGCTTCGTTGCCGGCGAACCTCAACTCCTTCGTCAGGTCCTGAACCTCGTAGTACTCCCGCACCCGGTGGGGGTCGAGGTCGGCTAGCGGGAAGAGCACGGTTTCTTCGAGCTGCAGGCGCGCCTCGGTGGGGAAGGTCACGTCGATACCGAAGTTGGCCGTGCCCTCGGCCAGGAAGGAGCGAGGGCTGAAGAGTGGGTAGATCGTGAATTCCACCCAGCCGAGCTCATTCACCATTTCGCGCTCGAGCAGGAGATTGTAGACGTGATGCCCCGGGTAGCCCTCATGGCAGGCGAGGTCGAGGGCACGATAGATGTAAATGGGCAGATCGGTGTTGACTTGGATCAGGCTCTGGTAGCCACCCTTGTACCAGTTGTAACCGCTCCAAGACTTGTCTGTCACGTACTCCACCGTGAAGCTCTCGTCTGGCGGCAGATCGATGTATTTCCGGGTCTCCTGGCGGCAAGCTTCGATGGCCGCCTGGAAGACGGCGTCGAGGCTCTCGGGAGGGATGACGAAGCTCTGCCTGAAGGCGTCGAAACGCTCCAGGATGGTGCCCTCGCCAGGCAAGCGCTCCTCGAGTCTGCCGAGGACGCCTTGAAAATGCTCCGCTGAGTGGCTTGGAGCCACCGCGTCATAGAGAGCGGCCGACTCCTGGTCGAAGGTCAGCGGTAGGCCGGAGAGCAGATCGACGCGGGCGATGAGCGATTCGAGGCTCTTGCGCATGAACAGATGACGAGCCACTCCGAGGTTGTCGTCGAACGCCGGCGCCAGCGACAGCAGCGCTTCGCGGGCGTCAACCGCTCGCTGACGGATCTCGTCCAGAGTCAGCGCCGACTCCCGGGCCTCCAGTTGCCATTCTTCAGGCCCGAAGTAGGCATCGACGTAGTCGGCATCGTGCTGGCCGACTGCCAACACCAGCTTGACGAAGGATTCCGCGATCTCGTCCATTGGGTCTCCTTGCGGCTCGACCGATTGGCAGCCGGCGACCGACAGCGAAAGCAGCAAGACCGGGATGGTTCGGGATGTGACTCTGGAAGGCATCGGGGTCTCCGGTGGGTTTCGAGGCGGACCTAGGTTACACTGACATCAGTTTGGAGCCGAAATCCAACCAAGAACCCTGGTTTGGACAGGGTGACCCACAAGGAGGAATCACATGCGGTGCACCAAGAGCAGTGTCTTTCTGATCCTGATGATCGTAGTTCTGCTGGGGGTCGTGCCGGCGCTGGCCCAAAGGGGCGATGACGCCGACCGAGCCAGCAAGAACGGCAGGACCGATGGCAGCATCGAAGGGGTCGATGTAACGCTGGAGTATGGCCAACCCAACGTGAAGAGCCGTACAATCTGGGGCGGTCTCGTCCCCTACGGCGAGGTCTGGCGGACCGGTGCCAACGAGGCCACGACGTTCACAATCAGCAAGGACGTGATGGTCGAAGGCCAGGAGCTCGCCGCCGGCACCTACGGTGTCTTCACAATTCCTGGTGAGTCCGAGTGGGTCGTTATCTTCAACAAGGTGCCGGATCAGTGGGGCGCCATGAAATACGACGAGGCGGAGGACGCACTCAGGGTCACTGTCGAGCCTGAGGCAGCGGAGTTCGTCGAGAGCATGGAGTTCGGGATCGACGGCTCCGACGTGGTGCTCCGTTGGGAGAATCTGGCCGTTCCCGTGACGATTACGGCCGCCAATTAAGCACACGATGGGTGACCTGCGACAGCGAAGGATCGGGGCGGGTATTGTCCTGATTGTTGTCGGGGTAGGTCTCTATCTTCAGCAGCACTACACCCGCATCGGGGATGAGGCGGTCCTGCTCATCCTCGGTGCCGCGTTTCTTGGCGGCTACTTTTACAAGCGTCAGTTCGGGCTCCTGATTCCAGGCTGCCTACTCCTCGGTCTGGGTCTGGGCAGCACCGGAGAGGCCTGGATCGATCCTTCGGCTGATAGCACTCTCCTGGGCCTGGGCCTCGGCTTCATCGCAATCTGGGTGATCGGTTTCGTGGTCGAGAAACGGCGGCAATTCTGGCCACTGATTCCTGGTGCTGCGCTGATTCTCACGGCGATTCCCCAGACCGATGACGTGGCCTCCTACTTGTTCGAGAACTGGCAGCTCATCTTGGTCCTGATAGGGGTCTGCCTGCTTTTCGCGGCCTTTCTCGGCAAGAAGGAGTAGGCCCCCTAAGCTCCTACGCCCCCCAAGCCTTTGAGTTCCCAGGAGACTCATCATGAGCCCCATACTGATGGCAGGCACCCTTATCGTCAATCTGGCGCTGGTTTTCTACACCATCGGTATCGTGTCGGAACAGCGCAGCCACCGCATCACGAAACGGGTGCTGGTTTTCCTGACGGCGGGGGTGACCTTCGACATCATCGCCACGGCCTGCATGATCACAGGCTCCTCGAAGGGCCCCTTCACGGCTCACGGGTTGCTCGGCTATTCATCGCTGGCCGCGATGTTGCTCGAGACCTCGTTTGCCTGGAGGCATCGTCTCAGGGAGGGGGAGGCCGTCGTCCCCAAGTGGCTGCATCTGTATTCGCGACTCGCTTACAGCTGGTGGGTCATTGCCTACATCACCGGAGCACTCCTGGTGATGGCCCGTCGCCTATAGCGAGAGTCGCGTCTGGCGAGATGGGGGGCTAACGATCACCTTTCACCGGCGCATTGGTGGCAGGGTGGTGCCCTCGAGTCTTCACGCTCGGCCCCCTCGATCGCTCGTGAGTCGATTCCACGCCTGGGCCGTCGCCTTGGATCTCGATCTGGCCGGCTTCGATCAACTGTTGGAGGGGCGCGTGATCCAGGTCCTTGTGAGAAACCTGGCCACTCTTGAGCGGCCCGAGGTGAAGGACCTTACCCCTGGGCAGCGGAACCCGCACCGGTGACTGAGTCTTGTTGACGATAGTCTTCATTCCCTCATTCTACTCCTCGTGGAGCTGCTCCCCCGAGGCGGTATCTGGGTGTGCCGGAGTGGCGCCGGCCTGGGGATTGCATGAATCGAGGCGATATGCGTTCTAGATGGGGCAGCTCGGTCTGGACGGGTCTAGGTGCGCTCTTTGTCGCACTGTGTTTGTTGCCCTCACCGAGCAAAGCCCAAGTGACCTCAGTAGACACCCCTCTGTCCTCGGAGCAGTACTCCGAAACTCTCGAAGTGACTGTCGTGGAGGTCCCTGTCCGGGTTCTCATCAAGGGCGAGCCGGTCGCGGGACTGACCAGAGACGATTTCGAGGTCTATGACCAGGGGGAGTTGCAGAAGATCACGGCGTTCGAGTCACAGGTGCTCGCTCGAGTCGAAAGTCCAACGCCGACGGGCGAGTCCCTCGAGGTCCGGGCATCAGGCCGCCGCCTCCTGGTGCTCTTCGACTTCAGCAGCACCCGACGCCAATATCTCGCTCGTTCATTGAATGCAGTTAGAACGATGGTCGCGAGCCAGCTCCATCCCCAGGATCGAGTGGCAATCGCCACCTATGGCAAGTACTCGGGCCTCACCGTGCTGATCGGTTTCACCAACGAGCCCGAGGAGCTGGAGTCTGCCCTCGATCTGATTGGTGCGATCCTGGATGCCGACCGCAAGGCACAGCGCCGCATCATCGAAGCGCTGAACCGACAACGATTCGGAACGACCGAGGCGGCGGCGGACACCTCGGTGCGAGTCTTTCAGCGACTGACCGAAGAGCTGGGCGAGACGGCGGCGCTGGCTCTGGTGAGTCCAGCGGTGGGGGTCGCTCTGCCCGTGAGTGGCGGTGCGAAGGTGCCGAATGTCGGTGATCAGGGTGGACCGGTGGGCGCCTATCGGAAAGAGGTCCGTTGGGTCCAGATCGCGGCGCAGGAGCCAGTCGATCTGGTGCCGCAGTTCGCCGGCGGGCCCGATCTGAGCAACCTGCGGGCCATGTCCCGTTCCTTGGCAGAGCTCGTCACGCTGTTGCGGGAGATCAAGGGAGAGAAGCAATTCGTGTTCCTGTCGGAAGGCTTCGACAACACGCTGTTGAGTGACGCTCTGGGCCTGGGCTATCTGCAGGAGCTTCTCCGCGGCATTCGCAACAGTGGCTGGACTGTCTATGCCGTGGACGTGAGAGGCATCCCCGAAGCACGTCAACGAGGATACTCAGCCGATTCGCTGCTCTATTTGGCCAAGGAAACGGGAGGCGATCTGCAGGAGAACTTCAACAACCTGAGCCAGGCCACGGCGCGGGTGCTGCGGCGGACGGGCGCGAGCTATGTCCTGAGCTTTCAACCGCAAGACCTGGAATGGGACGGGGAGTATCACGAGATCGAAGTGCGACTCACCAAACCGCTGCGCCGCGCCCGGATCTTTCACCGACCTGGCTATTACGCACCCGAGCCGACCCGGGAGAGACTACTGTCAGAGTGGCGAGTCGATGCCGCTGAGATGGTGCTCACCGCCGAAGAGATCGACGAGCTCCAAATCGCCACCCTCGCCCAGCCCCTGTGTGTCGAGGAGGGTCGTTGGCGGGTGCCGGTCGTGGTGGATCTGCCGTGGGAAGACCTTTCACCGGAGCGCAAGCGAAGCAAGCACAAGTCGGCACTCGAGATCCAAGCCTTCGCTATCGACGGAGACTGGAAGGTCCAAGGCTTCTTCGCCAGCGGGTTTCAACTCGATCTTGGAGAGCTGGAGAAGTATCTAGGCAACGGCGGAGTGCGGTTTTTTGGCGAACTGTCTCTGCCGCCGGGAGACTTTCAGCTGCGAATCCTGGTGCGCAACCTGAGAAGCGGCGAGGTCTCGGTATCGACGACTCGGTTGTCGGTTCCAGATGCGACGGCGCTGGCGCCTCATGTTGGCGCCCCCTTCTTTGTGGACGACTCCCGGCAGTGGCTCATGGTGACGGACCCTTCGACCCCAAGCGTCGGGAGCGCAGATCTCTTGGTTGCTGGCGAGGACCGGTTCATGCCGTTGGTGAGCCCCGTGCTGCTCATGGGTACCATGGCCTCGATTCTGGTGCCGGCGCAAACTCCGGAAGGCTTGGAAATCGGAGTCGAGGCGCGAGTGGTAACCGATGATGGAGAACCTGTCGAGGTACGGGATATTCAATGGCACCGACCACTACAGGCCGGGCTCGATGGCGCGCAGTGGATCCCCGGGACCCTTTCAACGGCGGGCCTGGTGGCGGGTGACTACCGCCTCGAAGTCACGGCGAACTGGGGCGCGAACTCGACGAGCCAGACGCGCAGCACGGATTTCACAGTCAACGACTGACGGCCGGAGAGGCCAAACCTTCGGTCTGCTCAAGGGGTGTACCAGATCGGTGATGTATAAGCCCGCTCCTGCGTCGTCATCGGTATCTCGCTCGGCAGGTCGAGGTTGAAACGCTTGGCTTCATACGCCATCCAGCGTGGCGTCGGGATCTCGAGCACACGAGCGTAGTAGACGGCCGGTACCGCCGGGTCGAAGTCCGGATCGGTCCATGCAGTGATCAATTCGGGTGCTCCGATGGTATTCGTCCAGGTCGCATTGGCGACGTCCACAGTGTTGCCGACCGCAGGCAGCTTGCCGTCGGAACCAACCGCGCGATCGCCGGACCACGCCACGTCGTAAATCTTCTCTCGACGCTCGCCGCTCGAATCGGTCCAGCCTTTGATGATCTGGATGCGGTCGAGGTTGCCCGACAGCGGGTCCTTGAGAGCCGCGACCAGAAACGACGGTGCCTTTCTAGTTGCGGCTTTCGACAGATCGCTACCCATCGGGACACCTTTCATGTAGCCCTGATCGGCTGGCAGGCGGCTCATAGCGTCTTCTGCCGTGAAGTCCCAGCCACCGAAGAAGCGCACCAACATTCGAGGCCCTGTCGTCGCGTAGGTCTCCCTGCGCATCATCGCGTCGAAGATGGCCTCGCGGGTGTTCTCCTTCGCCCACACTGCCGCGTAGCCCGAGCTGGCCATCGCCCAGCTCTCGTACTTGAGATCGCCGATCTGGGCCATGGGGTGCTTGTAGCGCTCGGGTCCCGGCTCCGTGCCCGAGTGCTTGCCGAAGAAGTTCTCCTCCTCGGCGGTGGCAAGCCCGGTGTGACTGTCGGTGGAACCGATCATGCCGAACTTGTAGGGGTTCACGCCGAGCTTCTTCTCGAGCTGCAAACCGGTTTGCAGGCCTGTGCGCGCATACTCGTACTGCAGCATCTCGTCCTTCTTTATCTCGGTGAGATCGAGGTTGCCCTGGTCCCAGGTCTCGTAGTCGGCAAACTCGTCGGTCGGCGAGAGGAATGGATGCGTCTCACCATCACCCTTGATCTGGGTGGCCTCGTAGAGTGGTTCCCACTTGGCACGAGTTTCGGCGTAGGCCCGATCGAACGGCTTACCCGTGAAGGAGTCGACGATTGGGAACATGATGCCGTTGCTCAGGTTGCCATTGTGGGCGATCGCGAGAACCCGACCGCCGGTCTTGTCCTCATAGGCGTCCAGCCAGTTCCACAAGTCGGCTGGATTATCGCTACCCAGCGGTGCCAGCGTTGTGTAGGGCTCCACCATGCTGGCCTTCGTGCCGTCGTCGCGAAGGATTACCACGCGATGCAGGTTGTAGCCGCTGGTGTTGGAGGTCCACTCGTAGCCGATGAAGGCGGTGAAGCGGCCGGGATCGTTGTACTTCTCGGCTGCATCGATCATCTCGTCCCAGGCCTCACGGTAGGCACTGCTTCCCGGGAGCGAGGCCAGTGCCGGTGGAAACTCGTTGTTCGAGAAAGCCATGATTACCTCGACTGCGGCCGCTACCCCCTGCTGACCGCCGGCCTGCACCATGTCGTACCAACGCTTGCCCGTCGGATCGGCAAGCATCTCGGGATCGCCCGCATAAAGCCGAGGGAAGAACCCCATGTTGTCGGAATGGTCAGCCACGACGAGGAAGTCGAGGGGTCTGGATAGCCTCACCTGTAGACCGGTCGAAGAGGTGAGCTCCTCACCCCGGGCGAATCGGTAGGCGTCGTCCGGATTCAACCGCGCACCAAAGGCACCAGCATCCATGGATAGACCCGTGTGCAGGTGCGTGTCGCCCCAGAAGACCTGGGTCGGGAAATTGCGGCCAGCGTAGGGCGAGAAATTCTTCTGCGCCTTGAAGACACCCTCGAGTCCCTCACTGGGGGGCATGGGGTCTTGTGCTCGTGCCAGGGAAGTGAGTGGGGCTACCGCGAGAGCCAGGACAACAGTCACGTTCAATATCTTCTTCATGGATTCCTCCCAATCGGTGCGTGGGTGTCCCTGCCAGGTCCAGGCCTGGCAGAGAAGTGAGATCTCCTCTTTCGAGCTTCACCAGCAACTATATGAGGTTGCCGTCTCTCTTTCCAACTTCCAAGCGCCCCCTACTTCCACTGGCTGAGAACGAACTCCTCGGTCTCGGGGAGGCCGCCCTGCAGAATGAGATACCCGTTGTGGGGCTCCCTCTCGGTGATCTCATGGCTGTAGGAGTGCCGCATCATCTCTTGGACCTCGTCCTGGTCGTGTGTATGACCCAGCACCCACCCCAGCTTCATGAGGGCGGTTTCGGGCAGCATGTTGTCGAGCGGCACAACGCCGATGTCCAGCAGGTCGCGACCCGTGTCATAGACGTACATCTGGGCATAGCCCCAGAGAGTCTGTACGGTCATGACTACGTGGACACCTTTGGCGATGGCCCGCTCGAGCGCCGGAAAGACTGGTTTATTGACGTGGCCAAGACCGGTGCCGGCGATGACGATGCCCTTGTAGCCTTGGTCGACCAGGGCGTCCACGACGTCAGGCTTCATTCCCGGGTAGTAGTAGAGGATGGTGACGCGATCGTCGTACACGGGATCGATCTTGACCCGTCTATGGGGGTTGCGGGGCAGGTACTCGTGGGTCAGAGGTCCAAAGTCGCTGGCGCTGACCCGGCACAGTGGGATGTCACCCACGGTGCGAAAAGTGCTCCGATAGGAACTGTGCATCTTGCGGCATCGGGTGCCGCGATGCAGGAGGCCGTACTGATCGGAAGTCGGACCGAACATACAGATCTGGACCTCGGCGATATCGCCGTAGGCTGCCGAGCGCACGGCGTGGATTAGATTCAGGGCGGCGTCACTGGAAGGACGATCAGAGCTTCTCTGACTGCCGACCACCACGATGGGGACGGGGCTGTTCTGCACCATGAAACTCAGAACCGCGGCGGTATGTCCCATGGTGTCGGTGCCGTGGCCGATGACGATGCCGTCTACGCCGGCTTGGATCTCATCGCCAATGGCCTGCGCCAGGGTGGCGTACTCCTCCCATCCCATGTTCTCCGAGAAGACGCCAAAGATTTTGCGGGTCGTCAGATTGCAGAGATCCGCCAATTCGGGAACCGCTCCGTAGAGCTCGCCTGGGGTGAAAGCCGGAATCACCGCACCGGTTCGATAGTCCAGGCGAGAAGCGATGGTGCCACCAGTGCCCAGAAGAGTGACCTTCGGCAGATCGGGGCTGTGGGGGAATGCCTGCTCCGGGATCTTGTAGACGGCCTCCTTGAACCCCAGTTCCTCTACTTCTCGAATGCGATCGATGTGGAGACCGACGTTATATCCCGTAGCCAGCTTGACTACGACGTGCAGGTCGTCGGCGGTCTCGCTGCGGGGCAGGATGACTCCCTCGAAGGTGCTGCCTTGGTCATTGAGGATGCGGACTTCGCTCCATACCCGGACCCCCAACTCCTGCAAACGCTGTCGCGCCCGGCCCCGGTAGCCTTTCAGAGGATCGGTGGTCTCAGCCATTGTCATTCTTCCTCGCTTGCAGCTCGTGGATCACGTGGACAACTCGAACGGCAGGCACCCGGCCACGCAGGACACTCATGGCCTGCCCCATGACCGTGTCGAACAGTTTGTTCTCTTCGAGCCCTCGTGCGGTTGCGGCACTCAGGGCCTCGTTCACTTTCGTTTGCCAGCCTGACGGCTCTTCGCCGAGGTGATCCTTGGCGATCAACTCCTCGACGGACAACTTGGGCTCGTCCACGAGTCCCTCGACCAACTGTCGTCGGGCTTCCCACAGCACGGGCAGTTGCCGCATTTGCTCAAAGAGCGCGCACCACCGACTCTCGGTGATCTTGTCGACCGCCAGGTCTGAGCGACGCAGACCTTTGAGCTCCTCGCCGAAGAATAGACAGGCCCGGCGCAGGTCGAAGCCAGTCTCTTCGACGACTCGATCCACCAAGCGAGCACCGCCGCGACGAATCAGGAAATGGATCGTCTCGGTCGAAACGCCGGCAGCGCTGTACCGTGGCTCGCGCCGCCAGGGTGGATCGGGGAGTTTGACGAGCAAGTTCTGCACTCTTTCGCGGGTGACGAGCTGGGCCGGACTGTCGGTGTCCGGGTACATGCGGTCGGGGCCGGGAAGGATCCGCTCGAAATCGGTGCAGCCGTCGGGCAGCGCCTGACGCGTCTCGTGAGGGATCCCCTCGGTGGTATCGGCGTAGCGCAGCTGGATTTCCTTGGCTGCAGTCACGGTATCGCTTTCCACGCCCCACACCACCACCAGTGCGTCATCGGGGCCGCAGCAGGCTGCTTGGCGGATCTCCGCCAATTCCTCTGTCCCCCCGGGGTAGTCGGGCCAGTCGTCGGAATGGACGAGGATCGGTTGCTGGTCTAGGGTGGCGATGACGCGGATGCGCCCAGCCAGTTCGTGTGCGAAGGTCCTACCAGGCTGACAAGCTCGCCCGACAGTGCCGGCCAGACCGGGAAGCCGGATGGCTCGCACGCTGAATGGACCTTCGGCCAACTCCATTCCCGGCCGCATCTGTTCGGCCTCGACGAAGCGCTCCCAGGTGTCTCGTTGCAGGGCTTCGACACGAAAGTCGGCGACCAGGGTGGTGATGTCGATGTGCTCCATGCCGATATCCGAGGGTTGTCTGAAGCCGCGGTGATGCAACTCGTCTCGCAAACGGAGCAGCTCGATCTGACGGATGGCTTCGCTATGCACCAATTGGCGCGCCTGGCCGGCCGTTGGAACCCCCTTGATCTCTACTCGGCGGCCGCCCCGGACCGAGACATTGACGTCCTGGCGGCTGGCACCCATGCCGACGCGGACATGGCCGGTCGAACGGCAGACGCGCCCGATGAGCAGGATAGCCTCCTCGACCTCTTCCGGAGTCTTGAGCTCAGGCCCCGTGACCGCTTCTATGAGGGGCATTCCCAGCCGATCGGTGCGCCAGACCGCCAGGTGGCCCCGGTCCTGGATCTCGCGGCAGCTGTCCTCCTCGACGCTCACCTGGATGATGGTCAGCTCGCGATCGCGGAAGGGCAGGCGGCCATTGACTCCGACGATAGCCGTGCGCTGAAAGCCGGTGGGAATCGAACCGTCCAGATACTGCTTGCGGGCGATATGGACTTCGTCCACGACGTCGCAGCCCAGCATCAGACAATGCTCGATGGCGATGTCGATGGCCCGACGGTTGACGATGAAGGGCGGTGTGTCGTCCATCTCGTAGGTACACACGTTGCTCTTGTGGAGGAGATAGACGATGTTCTTCTTCGTCTTGAACTCCATCAGGGCCGTGCCGTCGTACTCCCCCAACTCGGAAAGCGTCGGGCGCATATGGCGCAGCATCACGCCGTCATGGCTCTTGGTGTAGAGCCCAGCCGGACACCGGCAGAACATCTTCTGGTCAGTGAGCAGTTGCTGGTGAACCTCTAGGCCGACTCGTAGCCCTGCCTGCTCGTAATCGATTGATCCTTCCACCGCTCTCCTTTCGTATCTGATCGGCGAGAAACGCAGCGATCCTAGCATCGACCGATCGGGTCCGAGAGAGGTCGAGAGAAGCCGATGCACTCGTCCCGCTTATCGATTCATGCATAGCTGTGCATGAACGCTTTTTGTTTCAAAGTACTTGACAAGACGGACTCGATGCACTACCGTTGCGCGCCATGAGAGCTACTGCACCGATACCACCGAGAGAGAAGGGCCCCGTGGACATCCATTCGCATGCCATGGACAACCTGCGCTTCATTCGCCTCGCGATGGAGTCGTCGGCCTCCTTTACCTCGGTTCCGGGCTGGGGTGCGATCGCCATCGGGTGCACGGCGATCGTCGCTGGTTTGCTGGCCTCCACAGCCTCGTTGTCCGAGCACTGGCTGGCCATCTGGATTGGCGATGCCGCTCTGGCCTTAGGGGTGGGTGGCTGGTTCATGGCCCGCAAGGCGAAGGGGTTGGGTGTCCGTCTGTGGCAAGGTGTGGGTAGGCGGTTCTTGTTCAGCGTTACCCCTCCATTGGTGGCGGCGGTCATCCTGACGGCGGCCCTCGGTGGAACCGACGGTGTCCGCTGGATTCCGGGGCTCTGGTTGCTCCTCTATGGCAGCGGTGTCGTCAGCGGCGGCACCTTCTCGGTCCGACCCGTACCCATCATGGGGCTCTGCTTCATGGCACTCGGGGCTCTGACCCTCTGGGCCCCTGCGTCGTGGGCCAACCTCCTCCTGGTGGCGGGCTTCGGTGGGTTGCACATCTTGTTCGGAGCGATCATCGCGAGGCGCTACGGTGGGTAAGAGACAAGTGGCAAGGCGCACGGCAGAAGACCCCCGGCAGAAGGCCAAGAAGAACCTCGAGGGCCTGGCCGGCTATCTGGCCGACCCGGCGGCTCGGGACTTCGACCGACTCGTCTACGAGCGGGTGAGGCTGGGGATGATGAGCGCGCTGACCGTCAACAGCTCCCTGACCTTCTCCGAGTTGAAGGAGTTGCTACAGACGACCGACGGCAACCTGAGCGTGCACGCCCGCAAGCTCGAAGAGGCGGGCTACGTGGACTGCAAGAAGAGCTTCGTGGGTCGTTATCCGAGGACCGAGTTCGAGCTGACCCAGAAGGGACGACGAGCGCTCGAGCGCTATCTGGACCACATGGAGGCGCTCATTCACGCCACCCGTCAAGACTGACGACGTCGTCCGCTGGAGGGAAAGAGGGAATGCAGAACGAAGAATCCAACCTGGGTGAGGGGCTCCACCTGGCCATCATCATGGATGGGAATGGCCGCTGGGCGAAGCGCCGCGGGTTACCCCGCACTGCGGGCCATCGGAAAGGTGCCAAGGCCGTACGCCGAACTGTCGAGGCAGCCGGCGACTTCGGGGTCGAGACGCTGACCCTGTACGCGTTCTCGTCCGACAACTGGCAACGCCCGGTGGAAGAAGTCGCCACCCTGATGCAGCTCTTCGAGCGCTATCTGGGTAGCGAAACCGAGCGCTGTATCAAGCACGGTGTGCGGTTGAACGTCATCGGGCGACGGGACCGCTTGAGCTCCGGACTGGTGCGAGCCATCGAGAAGGCGGAGGCGGCCACCGCTGACGGGTCGGCGCTGCATCTGCGGTTGGCGGTGGACTATTCGGCGAGGCATGCCATTGCAACCGCAGCCTCGATGTTTCGACCGCCTGGCGCCGTGACGCCCGAGCTGTTCTCCGAGCTCCTCAATCGGGCAGTCAACTCGGAGCCGGCGGCACCCGATGTGGATCTACTCATCCGCACCAGTGGCGAGCAGCGCCTCAGCGATTTTCTTCTCTGGGAGTGTGCTTATGCCGAGCTGGCCTTCACAAACTGCTTGTGGCCGGACTTCGGGAAGGCGCAGGTGGAAGATGCTCTGAGACTCTTCCAGCAGCGGGAGCGCAGGTTCGGGACCCTTCCGGATGTCGAGGAGATGGCCTCGTAGGCAGTGATGCTGTAAGGCATTGGGGCCGAGAGGCGCCGACCCACCCCTGCCGCTATTCTTTCGTCCCGACGATGTCCTCGACCCAGGAACAGGCTGCCATCGCAGAGGAAAACCCGATGGTTGTAATGGCCATCAGGGCGACTTGCCGCATCTCGTCGGGCTCGAGCCCGGCGTCTTGGCCTTTGCGTGCGGCGGAATGAACGCCGCCTTCTCGTTGGCGGGAAACCGCGAGGGCGAGCTTGACGAGCGCCGCGGTTCTGCCGTCGAGAGCACCCAGCTCGTTGACGCTTTTTCCCAGAGCCTCGTAGTTGGAGGCGATCTCCGGGTAGTTCCTGCGGAAGCGTAGATAGGTCTCGGGGATATTCTTCGTCTCAGTCATGTAGCCGACCTCCTGGGGCTGATTGTAGCGACAACCGACTGGCGCTCGAAGAGCCTCGGTGTCGCCGCCGACCTGATATTCGTCATCCCGGGGTGCAGGCAAATCAGGTAGGGTGAACCGGTACACTGTTGGAGTCGCTCACCGCTGGCCTCGAAGCGCACCTGACCAAGACGACTCGATGTCCCGCGGCACCTTGCCCTCGAGGGTGTCCGGCAGTGAAAGAGGAGTGTGACATGCAGAGGCAGCAGCGCCAGTTGAAGGAGAGAGCCAGCGACTGGCTGTTCGGGCTTTCGGGGCCCAAACCCCATCGGAGCTACCGCATCCGCCTGCTGGTGCAGTGGCTCTTCGCCGGCATTTGTCTCCTTTTGGGCTTCCAGCTCACCCGTTTCTACATGGCGGCGAAAGCTGGCCAGTTGCCGTTGCCACAGCGACCACCCGGGGTCGAGGGCTTCCTGCCCATAAGCGGGCTGATGGGGATTCTCGATTGGATCTACCAGGGCACACTGAACCCTATTCACCCGGCGGCGACGATCCTGGTCCTCGTGGTCCTGGTCATGGCACTGCTGCTTCGCAAGTCCTTCTGCTCGTGGATCTGTCCGGTGGGGATGATGTCCGAGTATCTGGCTCGTTTGGGGCGCAAGATCCTCGGTCGCAACTTCCGCCCCTGGAGGTGGCTCGACTGGACCCTGCAAAGCCTCAAGTATTTGATTCTAGGGTTCTTCGTCTGGGCCATTTTCGGGATGAGTGGCGCGGCGCTTCAGGCCTTCATCCAATCGCCTTACAACAAGGTGGCGGACGTCAAGATGGGGCTGTTCTTTCTCGATCTGGGCCAGGTAGGCGTTCTCGTGATGGCTATCCTGGTTTTGGCATCGGTCTTCATTCAGGGAGCCTGGTGCCGATACGGGTGTCCCTATGGTGCCCTGCTTGGTCTGTTCTCGTGGCTCTCGCCGGTGAGAGTGGAGCGAAACGCCGACAAGTGCATCGATTGCAGCCTTTGCGACAAGGTGTGCATGGCGCGCCTTCCCATCTCGAGATCCACGGTGGTTCGCAGCGTGGAATGCACCGGATGCGTGGACTGTGTGGCAGTCTGTCCGGTCGACGATGCCCTTGCGCTGACGGCAGCAGGTCGCCGTATGGGCATCCCTGCCTATGCCGCGGCAATTCTGATGCTGTTCGTGATCGGATACTCGGCGGCCCGGCTGACCGGCCAGTGGGCCAACGACATCAGCGACGAAGAGTACGTGCACCGGATCCAGAACATGGACGATCCTGCGTACGGCCACCCAGGTTCTTCGAGTGCACGAGGTGTGCAGGCGGAGTGAGCTCTCCAAGTGACGGGAGAGTCTCGACAACTTAGAGGAGCAGCTCATGACGAGCGAAGGAAGCGACAAGCAGTGCCTGGCCTGCAAGCGTGGCACCGATGAGACACCGTTGGTGCATCTGGAGTATCAGGATTCCAGTCTGTGGATCTGTCCGCAGCACCTGCCGATCCTGATCCACGATCCGGCTCAATTGATCGGCCTGCTACCCGGTGCCGAGCGCCTGAGCCCAGCCGACCACCACGACTGAAGGTGGGCTAGGGCACCGTCCTGGACCAGGCGGACAGATCACCCGACTCGAAGCCATCGGCGAAGGCCGACCACCCCAGGAGGGTGAAATCGATCCCGCTGGTCGTCGAGCCAAGCGTGACGGCTATCGGTGCCCCGTCCGTAACAGTACAGCTCGGGTCGCAGGAGATCTCGGAATAGAGCTCCTCGAAGTAGTTCTCGAAGCTGTTGGTGCGGGCGTAGTAGGTGCCCGCCGCGAGAGCGGTCTCTGAGACATATAGACCGGACGAGCCGGTGTAGCCCCTCGTAATGTAGCTTCCCGAGTCGTTGTAGATATTCACGTACCCGAAGTCGAGAGGCAGGCCCGTGACCTCGTCAGTGACGGTGCCGGAGATCACGCCTCCCTTTTCGAGCTCGAAATCGATGCCCGTCGTCGTCAAGCCGGCGGTCACCAGGACCGCTGTCCCGTCGGTTACCGTGCAGCCGCCGGTGCAGGAGATGTCGTCGTACAGCTCGTCGAAGTAGCCGTCGAAGCTGTAGGTGCGGACGTAGTAGGTCCCCGTCGGAAGGGCTGCCGCCGAGGTGTAGATCCCCGAAGAATTGGGCCAACCGTTGGTCATCCAGGTTCCGGCCGAGTCGTAGACGTTGACGTAACCCGTGTCGAGAGCGGCGTGAGTACTGTCGTCGGTGACGGTGCCGGAGATGAGGCCGCCCACGGCGAGCGCGAAGTCGATCCCGGTCGTGGTGGCATTGGCGGCCACGACGATAGGTGTGCCGGTGGTGACCGAGCAGCCTCCAACACAAGGAATGTTGTCGTAGAGCTCTTCGATATAGCCCTCGAAGCTGTAGGTAAGAGCGTAGTAGGTGCCGGCGGCAAGGGTCTTCTGTGAGATGTAGTTGCCGGAGGCATCGGGATAGCCTCGGGTGACCCAATCGCCGTCACTTTCATAGATATTGACGCGGCCGAAGTCGAGTCCGAGGTGGGTGCTGGCGTCGGTGACGGTGCCAGAGATGGCACCACCCCTGGCGAGATCGAAGTCGATGCCCGTGGTGGTGGCGCCACCGGTGACGGCGATCGGAGTCCCGTCGGTGACCGTGCAGCTATCGGGGCAGGGAAGGTTGTCGTAGAGCTCGTCCCAATAACCCTCGAAGCTTTCTGTGCGGGCGTAGTAGGTGCCGGCCGGCAGACCATCGGTGCTGTAGTCGCCTGAGGAATCCGGGTAGAGAGTTCTGATCGACGTGCCGCTGGCGTCGTAGAGCCTGACATAACCGGTATCGATCCCAACGTGCGTGCTGTCGTCGGTCACGCTCCCCGAGATGCCGCCACCTTGAGCCAGCTCGAAATCGATGCCGGTCGTCGGGGAGCCCTCGGTGACGAGAATGGGAGTACCTTCGGTGGTCGTGCATCCGAAGGCGCAGGAGATATCGTCATAGAGCTCCTCGAGGTATCCCTCGAAGCTCCGGGCGCGCGCGAAATAGGTACCCGAGGGAAGTCCCTCCGCGGTCTCGTAGCTACCGGATGAGTTGGGATAGGCGCTGAGCAGCGAGTTGCCACTTCCGTCGTAGATCCTGACGTAGCCTGTGTCGAGAGGGGCGCCAGACCCGTCAACCGTGACCGTTCCGGAGATGGAACCCCCCAGCACCAGTGCGATGTCGATGCCCGATGTCGTCGAGCCGGATGTGACGCCTACCGCAGTTCCCTCCGTGACCGTGCACCCACCAACGCAGAGCATGTCGTCGTAGAGCTCATCGATATAGCCGTCGTCGTTCCAGGTCCTGAGGAAGTAGTCCCCGGTTGGGAATCCGAAACTGTTCGTGTAGTGGCCGTTGGCGTCCGTGTTTACCCCGGTGACGTAGTCACCAGAGTCGTCGTAAATGTAGACAACGACATCTTCCAAGCCAAGCAGGGTGTCGTCGTCGGTGACGGTGCCCGAGATGAGCCCGCCTGGTGTCAGGGCAAAGTCGATGCCGGTGGTAGTCGAACCGGTGGTGACGCCGATGGGGGTCCCATTGGTGACAGTGCAGGAGCTCACGCAGGGTAGATCATCATAGAGTTCGTTGATGTAATGGTCGGAGTTGTAGGTCTTGGCGTAGTAGTTTCCAGTGCTCAAACCCGCCTGGAGCCTATAGATTCCGGATGCATCTGAAGCCCCGTCACTCACCCAACTGCCCGAGGAGTTGTAGACATCGACCCAGATATTCTCGAGCAGCGCTCCGGTTCCGTCTTCGGTCACCGTGCCGCTGATGGAGCCGCCCTTGAGGAGCGCAAAGTCGATGCCAGTAGTGGTTGCACCCGCGGTGACGAGGATGGGCGTGCCATCGGTAACCGTGCACCCATCGGCACAGGCGATGTCGTCGTAGAGCTCGTCGAAGTAACCATCGAAGCTCCAGGTACGAGCGTAGTAGGTGCCAGGAACCAGAGTGCTGGAGGTGGCGTAGGCGCCGCTCGCGACAGGATACACAGAGACCAAGTAGTCTCCCGAGGAGTCATAGATGGTGACGTACCCGGTGTCGAGGCCGCTGCCCGAGCCGTCCTCGGTGACGGTACCCGCAATGAAACCACCCTGTTCGAGGCCGAAGTCGATACCGGAAGTCGTTGCTCCCGCGGTAACCGAGATGGGAGTGCCGTCGGTGAACGTGCAGCCGCTGTGGCAGGGAAGATCGTCATAGAGCTCGTCGAGATAGCCCTCGAAGCTCGAGGTCGCCGCATAGTATGTGCCAGTGATCAGGCCGAGGGACGTCTCGTAGTCTCCCGAGGCGTCCGGGTAGGCTGAGGTCAGGTACGCTCCAGCGTCGTCGAAAATCCTGACGTAGCCGCTATCGAGGGGCGCGGAGGATCCTTCTTCGGTCACGATGCCCTTGATGGCGCCCCCTGTCAGGAGGTCGAAATCGATGCCGGAGGTGGTGGCTCCCAGGGTAACGCTGATGGGAGTCCCGTCGGTCACCGTACAGGTGCCGACGCAAGGTAGATCGTCGTAGAGCTCGTTGAGATAGCCGTCGCCGTTTTGCGTGCGGACGAAATAGGTTCCGGTGGGTAGCCCGGTGTACGAAGTGTAATTGCCGGAGGAATCGGTGTATGCCCAGGACACGTACTGGCCGCCGGAATCGTGGATATTCAACCCTGAAAAGGCAATCGGCAGGTGGGTGACGCCGTCTTCGAGGTGGCCGGAGATCGCCCCGCCCAGAGTCAGCTCGAAGTCGGTACCGGCGGTTTCGATCCCAATGGTGACGCTGATGGGTGTGCCATCGGTGACGGTGCAGCTGCCGAGGCAGGGTATGTCGTCGTAGAGCTCGTCGAGATAGCTGCTGTAGTTCGTGGTTCGGGCGTAGTAGGTGCCGGTTGGAAGTCCGGTGGTTGTGATGTAGTTTCCCGAGCTATCCGTGGTGAAATTGCCTACATAGCCGCCACTGGCGGTGTAGATGCTGACCGAGATACCGGGGAGATTGCTCATCGTGTCCGCGTCCGTGATGTTCCCCGAGACAAGGCCGCCCTTCGTCATGACGAAGTCGATGCCCGACGTCGTGGAGCCATCGATCACGCTGATGGGTGTGCCGTCTGTCGGATCACGCCAACCAACGCACTGTGTGTCGTCGTAGAGCTCGTCGATGTGGCCGCTGTAGCTGTAGGCCCGAGCATAGTAGTCACCGCTGGCAAGGCCGACGCTCGAGGCATAGACTCCGGAGCTGTTCGTGGTTCCACCGGTGACCCACCCACCGTTGGAGTCGTAGATCTCGACCCAGGTACCCTCGAGTGGCGTTCCAGACCCCTCTTCCGTGACGGATCCAGTAATGGCTCCCGTGTAGGGGGCGGCTTGGAGAATGGGTTGGCTGGTGCGCCGCTGGCTCCAGAGGCGATGCAGTGCATGGCGGGAGCTCCCGGAGTCTCGCTGCAGTTGCCGCATCTGAGCTTGAAGAGCGTGGAATCGATCGGAGACTTCCGCTTCGGACAGGCTCGACCAGTCGCGAGCTAGGGCGAGGAGACGTCGTTCGAGCCTGGCGAGGTCGGCGGAGTGTGAATCGATGCTCTGGAGGGGCGGATATGCGGGTGCCTGTGTCAGAGGTCCACTCTCCGTCTCTCGTCGCAGGCTCTCGACCTGCCGAGCCGTCAACTCGAGCTCCGATCGCAGGATCTCGAGCCGAGGATCCACGGCTCTCGTGGGGGTGGATGACCCCTCTTCAACGCCCGCAGCGATGGCTGGGAGTGCGGCGAAGGCCAGAAGAGTGATGCCGAACAGGAGCGCGAGCGGGGTGACTGGACGCATGTCGAACCTCCTCTCCGTGCAAACGGGAGCGCTTCCGTACTGGCAGAATCTGTGAAGTGCCGAGTGCTTCGGCTGTGGCGGATAGGGGACCTGGGCCCTCTACCGGCCAGTCCCGTGGCGCAACGGACTTGTCAAGACCTGTATAGAGGTTACGGAGAGCCGGCAAAGTCCTGCAACACCCGTCCGTGGGGGTAGTGACCCTACCCGAACAGGTGGGAAGCG
>Ga0316187_10000554_pt1 | contig 29700 bp, 34 predicted proteins | sample CroRivburrow1_MG_FD_204927 | JGI IMG/M metagenome (GOLD analysis project Ga0316187, IMG submission 204927) | Coastal sediment microbial communities from Maine, United States - Cross River worm burrow 1 | ecosystem: Environmental > Aquatic > Marine > Coastal > Sediment | place: USA: Maine... | reverse complement strand
TCTATAGTCAGAGAGCGAAGATAATCCAGTTCGGTTTTGCTCAGTACCTGTACCCAATTTGGATGAACCAGATTGAGGTGACCGATAAGTCCCTTGTTGGAAGCAGCGACCTCTTCATTATCTAGGATCCGATCTATGCCATCTGCCCCAGCGACATGGCTTAATTCAAGTCTGGCCTGTTTGTCTTCAAATAGTTTTCGGACGTTAACCTGGCTCATTGGAAATGTAGAAAATTCATTTCAGATATTTCATTGCGAATCACTGTTCCAGGCGCAAAACAACTGATATATGCTGGCAGTGTCTTCACTGGCGAGAAGGCTATCCCGGAAAGCAGTTTCGCTGAACATTTGTGCCAATTCGCCAAGAATCTGCAGATGTAAATCAGTGGCCCGATCGGGTACCAATAATACGAAAATTAAATTTACCGGGATCCCATCCGGTGCGTCAAAAGGTATTGGATGAGTCGCTTTTACAAACATGGCAGTTGCGTCGCGTAACTTTGCAATACGACCATGTGGGATAGCCACCCCTTTTCCTAGGCCGGTTGACCCCAGCTTTTCACGAGCAAACAAACTATCAAAAACCGTGCTGCGAGCTATCTGCTGATTATTTTCGAATAATAATCCAACACGCTCGAATACACGTTTCTTGCTAGTGGAGTCGCTGTCAAAAATGATATTGTCAGCATGTAAAATCTTACTGATAAGGTTCATGGCGGTGATCTGGTCAGATAGTAAGTGGGTGTCATGGTTGATGTGCAGTGAAAATCATTCTGCTGAATTATATTTTCCGCTGTCATCATGGCGGCGATCAGCCAGTTTCCCCTTGTGGCGTCTGACTTGACGATCTAGTTTGTCTACGAGCATATCAATCGCCGCATACAGGTTTTCATCTTCGCATTCCACGAACAGATCCTTGCCGCTAACATGTATGGAGGCTTCTGCTTTTTGTTTTAGCTTTTCAACTGACAGAATTATATTCATGTCGATCACTTGATCAAAATGGCGTTTGATCTTGCCAAATTTTCCGGTCGTATATTCACGAATGGCAGGGGTGATTTCAATATGACGTCCAGTTAGTTGAAGATTCATCACGAGCTCCTTATGGTTAAAGTGATTTACGGAGGTTTACCGGGAGGATATGTAATGCTTCCCGGTACTTTGCTATGGTACGCCTGGCGACGACTATGCCCTGCTGTGCCAAAATTTCAGACATGCGGCTATCGGTGAGTGGTTTGCAAGTGTTTTCTTCACTAACCAGTTGCTTGATCAATTCACGTATCGCGGTGGCGGAACAGATGCCGCCATTTTCTGTGGACAGCCCGCTACCAAAAAAGTGCTTAAATTCATAAATTCCCCTTGGTGTCTGCATAAACTTCTGGGTGGTGCTACGTGATATCGTGGATTCATGTAAATCCAGTTTTTCAGCTATTTCTCGTAATACTAGCGGACGCATGCCAATCTCGCCATGCTCGAAGAAATTGCTTTGTTGTTCTACGATTGCTTCAGCCACGCGCAGAATGGTATCAAAACGCTGCTGCAGATTTTTGATCAGCCATTTTGCTTCTTGTAATTGCGTGGACAGTTGAGAAGAATTGCTGTCGTTTCGCTGTTGCAAAATGTTGGCGTAGACCTTATTGACGCGTAATTTTGGCATGGCTTCGATATTAAGTCGCGCGCGCCATTTGTCTTTGTGTTTCTCCACGATTACATCGGGTACTACGTAGTCAGATATATTGTGGCTAAATTCTGCACCAGGCTTGGGATTTAAGCTAACTATCAAACGCTGGGCTTCACGTAGCTCGTCGCTAGTGCAGTGTAGTGATTTCTTTAATTTGGTGAAATCGTGTGCAGCTAGCAAGTTCAAATGATCGCATACCAGACGGGTTGCCAAGTCAAGATGTGGAGTTTCAGTTGGAAGTGCTTTGAGCTGGAGCGTAAGACATTCGCAAAGGCTGCGGGCACCAAGACCAGGCATGTCCAGATGTTGAAGCTGTACTAATGCAGTTTCTAGGTCATCCAGCGTGATTTCAAGTTCGCTTGGTAAAAGCTCGACAAGTTCATCAAGATTTTGGGTCAGATAACCGTTTTCATCCAATGCATCTATTAGCAATCCGACTATCTTTCGATCATAAACGTCTAACGAACTGGTGGTTAATTGCGCATGCAAGTGCTCGCGCAGGCTGGCCTGTTCTGCAGCCTGCTCTGGGAAGCTTTCGTCATCGTCATCATGGCTGCGTGTTGTGCCACCGCTTGTGTTCCAGTCGGTTGGCTCGTTGTTGAAATCGTCCGCACCACGGTCATTGAGGTCTTTATCGCCAGCCTTGTCAGAATTGTTGGTGTCTTCATTATTTGCAACCGTCTGGTTGCGTGGCTCTATCATGCCGTCTGACGAAGGTGTCGATTCATCAGGTGCCTCCAGCATGGGATTTTCCTCCAGCATACGAGCCACTTCCTGTTGCATATCCTGGGTGGAAAGCTGTAATAGGCGGATAGCCTGCTGCAACTGCGGGGTGAGCGTCAGTTGTTGGGATAGGCGAAGATGTAGAGCCGGTTTCATTACGTAGTGTCGTATCTGGAATGAAGTCGTGTCATAGCTTGAAGTGTTCCCCCAGATATACTTTTCTCACGCCCTCATTATAAATGATTTCATCGGGATTGCCTTCCGCCATGACAGACCCGGCATTGATAATATAGGCGCGATCACAGATGCCCAAAGTTTCACGAACATTGTGATCTGTTATCAAGACACCGATGTTGCGATCCTTTAGGAAACGGATGATTTTTTGGATATCCAAGACTGCGATCGGATCCACGCCCGCAAATGGTTCATCTAGCAGGATAAAGCGAGGATCGGTTGCTAATGCGCGGGCAATTTCCACGCGTCTACGTTCACCCCCTGATAAACTGATAGCCGGATTTTTGCGTATGTGAGAGATATGCAGGTCATCCAGCAGCTCTGTCAGGCGATTTTCTAGATCGTCATCTGTAAATTGTTGTAACTCCAGCACGGCGCGAATGTTTTGTTCTACGGTGAGGCGTCTGAAGATCGATGCTTCTTGCGGCAGATATCCCAGTCCCAAGCGAGCACGGCGATGAATCGGCATGTGGGTGATGTTGGACTCATCTATAAAGATTTCCCCTCCGTCTGCCGCAATCAGGCCTACTATCATGTAGAACGTGGTAGTTTTTCCGGCACCATTCGGGCCAAGTAGTCCCACGACCTCCCCGCTTTTCAGTGATAAGGAGGCATCTTGTACAACGGTGCGTGAACCGTATTTCTTTTTTAGCCCGATAGCGCGTAATTCAAACATGTTTAGTTCGATGAGGTTGGTTTGTTGTTGAGCAAAACTGGTGCAGTTTGTAGGGTAGACGGGGCAGGTAATGTTTTCTGCTTTGGTTTGGGTTGCAATACCGCACGAACTCGTGGTGTAGTATCTTGGCCTGGGTTAGCATCACCACTTACATGGAAAGTTTCGGCATTCATGTTGTAAGTAATGTGGTCACCGCGAACTTCATCTAACTTTCGTTTAACTCGAGCTTGACCATGAAAATCGACGATCCCTGAACTGGCATCATATTCGATGCGTTCACCATAACCTTCCATGTACTCTTCCAACCCTTCACGCTTTTGCCTGAAGCTGGCAATGTTGCCATGTGCTATTGCTTGTTGAGAGCCATCCTTGAGGGTTAATAGTTCAACTTTGTCTGCTTGTATCAACATGGTTCCTTGAGTTAAGCGAACATTGCCAGTGAATGTACTGGTTTTATGTATATCATCGATCAGCATTTGATTTGCCTCAAGGAATATGGGCTTGTCATGGTCTGCGCGTTCAGCTAAACATGTAGATATATATAAGGATAAAGCTAATAGTAATAGCAGGCGAGTTGAGTTGCGGTTAATTGTTGGCAGGTATTTGATCAGTTCATTCATTGGATTTCGGTGGGAATTATTCAGTGAATGTTTGTTTATTTGGGAGTACATATTTGCCTTTTACCTGGGAAAGCAATTTGATTTGGCGAGTTTTGTTATTCATTTCCATGCCTAGGGCTTTTACAGTGGTGTGTGGATCAGTAAGTGTGACCGCTCTGTTCGAGCTTACTAAGTCTTGATCCGGAATGATATGCAAATACTCAGTCTGCATTTTAAGCTGATCATGTTGGTTTTCAGCCTCGAGTAATACTTCAACGTTCTTTTGCAAAAACATTTCGTCTCCTTTCCTGGAGATAGAGCCAGTTGTTGCAGTGGCGAGAAGAGAGGGGCTATCTTCTGCCAGCAGGGTCATGCTAGGTGTTTCGAGTGTGGTGCTGTCGTCATCCGGATAATGCAGCATTTTTGCTGCACTCATGATGAAGTAAGGCATTCCTTGTTTATTCAGCTTGAGCGCAGAAAAGTTTTCAACAATAGAATCCGGATCGTGGCGAGTGTTGCCATCTGGCAAGGTGGGATCCGGTTGCGCCTGTTGGTTTAACCAATAAGTTGCGCCTAGCAAACATAACAATGACAATACCGGTAGCCATTGGCGAACGCGAGTGACAAACCTCATTGCAAGTAGATTGCCAGCTGTTTATCCAGTGTGCCTTGTGCAGCCATAATCAATTCACAAGCCTCTCGCACTGCCCCGTGTCCGCCATTGTGCTGGGTGACGTAGTGCGAGCGTTCGCGTACATGTATTGGCGCAGCAGGGACTGTAATCGCCATGCCTACATGGCGCATCACGGTAAGATCGACAACATCGTCGCCCATGTAAGCTGCTGCATCACGGGAAAGTTTAAGCTTGTTGAGTAGATCTATCATGGCTTCAAGTTTGTTTTCCACACCTTGATAAACATACTCTATGCCCAGATTCTTTGCACGGGCTGCGACGCATCCAGATGTGCGCCCCGTAATAAGGGCAATTTCCACACCACTGGCTTGTAGCATTTTCAAACCATGTCCATCCTGAGAATTGAAACGCTTGAATTCTTTACCTGAATCGGAAAAATATAAGCCTCCATCGGTCATCACTCCGTCCACATCAAATGCCATCAGGCGTATTAGTTTAGCTCGGCTTGTCAGCATGGTCATTCTCCTAAATTACTTTGGCATGTAGCAGGTCGTGCATATTAAGTGCGCCGACCAATTTGTTTTGTTTGTCAATTACCAGCATCTGGCTGATGTTGTATTTCTCCATCTGTTGAACAGCTTCAGCAGCAAGGTTGTTTGGACTTATACACCGCGGACTGACAGACATTACATCGGTTATAGGTGTAGTGCTGATGTCCAGCTTTTTTTCCAGAGTGCGACGCAGGTCACCATCGGTATAGATGCCTAGCACGTGTTGATTGATATCTACGATGGCGGTCATGCCTATGCCTTTTTTCGATATTTCCAGAATTGCGTCGCCTAAGGTTGCATTTTCCTGGATCATTGGTAGCTGTTCGTCGATACGCATAATGTCATAAACGTGAGTGAGTAGTCGCCGTCCCAGACTGCCACCTGGATGTGAGCGGGCAAAGTCTTCCGCACCAAACCCCTTTGCGTCCAATAGTGTCACTGCCAACGCATCACCAAGTGCAAGTGCTGCTGTAGTACTTGCGGTGGGCGCTAAACCCATTGGGCAAGCTTCTTTGTCGACTGCCGCATTGAGGTGTACATCGGACACCTTTGCCAAGCTGGAAGCAGTGTTTCCGGTCATGCTGATAAGTTTTGCGCCTTGGCGTCTGATGGCTGGCACGATAGTCATCAATTCCTGACTTTCTCCGGAATAGGATAAGGCAATGATCACATCCTCGCTGGTAATCATGCCCAAGTCTCCATGGCTGGCTTCAGCAGGATGAACAAAATATGCGGGGGTGCCGGTACTGGAAAAAGTTGCTGCAATTTTTCGCGCGATGTGCCCTGACTTACCCATGCCGCTGACGATGACCCGGCCTTTACAACACAGGATTATATCGATGGCGCGCAAGAAATTCTCATCAAGACGCGAAGCGAGTGCTTGCACTGCGGTTGCCTCAATATTTAAAACTTCACGTGCAAGTTCAAGTGTGCGCGGAGTAGCTGAAACGGATCGGTTCATGGGAGCCATTATAGCAGCGGGAAATGATCGCGGTGAGCGTAAGGCGAGTCATTTTAGCGGGTTGATCAGTAGGAATCATTTGGCTATCAGGCGGCAACGGATATCTGATGTGTGGTGTTCTGTCGGTTTGTTGCTTGCCCAGAATATACGCAGGGAAACTTTGCAAACTAGACATTAGTACGGCATTATCGAGGCGTGACAAAAATGCGCATCTAATTAATAACCATGGACAGTTCACTTTCACTTGTTCTTATCTTGCTAGCTACTGCTGTGATGGTGGTGGTGTTGTGCCGCATACTTCATCTGCCGGTGATGCTCGGTTATTTAGTGGTCGGCATTCTGATCGGCCCACATGCGTTGGCGTGGATACCAGATGCAGTGGAAACTCAGCATCTCGCAGAATTTGGCGTGGTGTTCCTGATGTTCAGTATAGGCCTAGAGTTCAGTTTGACACGACTGATGTCGATGAAGCGCACAGTGTTCGGCTTGGGTGGTGCTCAGGTGGTCGTTACAATGTTGCTGGTAATGGCGGTCACTGCTGCATTTAGCCTGGACTGGCGCGCAGGTCTCGCACTTGGTGGCGTGCTGGCGATGTCTTCTACTGCCATCGTTAGCAAGATGTTGGTCGAGCGTGCTGAGCTTAATCTGCCATACGGCCAGCAAATGATGGGCGTGCTGTTGTTCCAGGATCTAGCGGTTGTACCATTGCTGATTGTGATTCCGGCATTGGCCACAAATCCTGATGATCTTTCAGCTACACTCGCCTTTGCTGCGCTCAAGGCGATAGCAGTGCTGTTGGTGTTACTGGTATTCGGGCAGTACTTCATGCGTGCGTGGTTTCATGTTGTTGCGCGACAAAAATCATCTGAGTTGTTCATGCTCAATGTGCTACTTATCACTCTGGGCTTGGCTTATTTTACTGAACTGGCGGGACTGTCTCTAGCGTTGGGTGCGTTCGTCGCAGGTATGTTGATTTCCGAAACTGAATACCGCTATCAAGTGGAAGAAGATATCAAGCCATTTCGTGACGTATTGCTTGGCCTGTTCTTTGTCACTATCGGTATGAAACTCAATTTGAATAGTGTGGCGGGAGAGTTCGGTTGGATATTGCTGCTACTGCTTGCGTTAATCGTATTCAAGGCGCTGGTGGTGACGTTATTGGCTCACCTGCTGGAAGGAGATTGGGGCGTCGCGCTACGCAGCGGGATTGGACTGGCGCAAGCTGGCGAATTTGGTTTTGTGCTATTGACACTGGCAGATGGCGCACATTTGCTTAATGCAGAGACCATGCAAATAACCTTGGCGGCGATGCTGCTTTCAATGTTAATAGCGCCCTTTCAGATTCAATACGGAGAGGCGATTGCCCGGCGCTTTTCGGCTGCTGAGTGGACCAACCGCGCAATGCAGATGCACCAGATTGCCATACAGGCTATGGGACAGGATGGGCATGTGATTATTTGTGGTTACGGGCGTAGTGGAACTGCCTTGGGACATTTTTTGGAGGCAGAAAATCTGGATTTTATTGCGCTTGATTTGGATTCAAGACGCTTAAAGACTGCGTTGGCAGAGAAAAAAAGCGTGGTATATGGTGATGCGGCCAAGCGTGAAGTGCTGATGGCTGCCGGGTTGATGCGCGCCAGAGCACTGGTGATTTCATACCAGGACAAGCATTCCACGCTTGCTATTTTGCGTCATGTAAAAGAGTTGCGCCCTGATCTGCCAGTGGTGGCGCGTACCAACGATGATACAAATGTAGAGGTGCTCAAGGAAGCGGGTGCGGCAGAAGTGGTTGCCGAAGTGCAGGAAGGTAGTGTGATGCTTGCTTCGCAGGTGATGTTGATGGCGGGCGTGCCACTTAACCGGGTGATTCGACTCGTTCAGGAGACGCGCGCACGTCGCTATGTGGCGTTCAGTAGCTACTTGCGCAGTACACAATTCCTGGAAGAGGATGAAAACAGCGAAAATTTGAAATCACGTTTCAGTAGTGTGCTGCTCAAGGATAACTCCAACGCAGTAGGCAAGCGATTACGAGAAGTGAATCTTGATGCGCTGGGGGTCGAAGTAAACGCAGTACGGCGGCATAAACTTCAAGGTGAGCTGCCTAGCGAAGAAATGGTGTTGCAGGCTGGTGATGTGCTGGTGCTGCTCGGTTTAACGGAATCGCTGCAACAGGCAGAACATAAGTTGCATAAGGGCTGAGAAGTCACTATGCGGTGTATTTTTACAGGTTCAAGTTGTAGCGGATAACACCACTACCTATACCAACTCGCTTTTTCGGGGCGAAAAAAAGCCCGCCGAAGCGGGCTTGGTCACGCCGGGTGAATGTTTAGTAGCCCATGCATACCAGATAAGTTTGATCATCAACAATGTCTGCATACGCAGTAGCGGCTGGTGGGGGAGTAGTGGTGCCGCCAGATACCATCACAGAGCCAGTATCCGTTGCGCCATTGTCCAGCGTGGTGTCAAGCTGTTTGGCAAATTTTCCAGGTATAGCATCGGAACAAACGATGTATGTTCCTTTCATGTTGGTAATTGGAATGTTGCCCAAAGAATTTGTAATTCCGATTCTTCCACCAACAGCATTTTTGGAAACGTAATCATTGACCGGATCAGTGGTATCTATTGATCCCGGACCGAAGCCGGCTAAACGGATGTGTTGCCAAAATACATAGGTCTCATCGGTGATTGCAGCTGAATCCCATGCGCCATCAATAATACCGTTTCCAGTAGTGCACTTATTCGCTGCTGCAGGAGTACAGGCGGTACCACCTGATACATGGGTAGCAACGCTTGCATCATCACCAGGCAAGGCTTTGTATTTATCCTGATAGCCGTAGATGTATACCGGAATATTTTTGAAGTCAGAAGCAAGGTTCTTGACTTTGGCGCTGTTGATCAGCTCTTGTCCTTTGAGGACACCGCCGAGCAGCAGACCGATGATCACCAGCACGATGGCAATTTCGATCAGGGTAAAGCCGGATTGATGGCGTTTCATTATGGTACTCTCCTAAACAATATTTAATTTGCTTCGCTAACTTATGAGCAATTACTATGCCTGTATTTTCATGGAATCTGTTTTAATTGTAGGATTATGAAAATAATTATGTATAAACAATCCACTGTGGTATTTTTTAGTATGCATTGCCGCTGTCATGTAGGTCGATTAAGTTGACTCTTTTATTTCCTCAAGTTGTTTTGACGAGATATTGACAGGGTGGTGACAGAATGCTGACGCCTAACTGGAAAAGCCGTTTGCGTACCGGTCGCTGGATGTTGCTGGCGATGCTGGGGGTGTTGCATGTCGCATTGATGTTTGGTGTGGACAGTCCTTGGGTGCCCCCATTGCTGCTTGCACATCTGGGCTTGTTTCTGCTCTGGCAACCTCTGTGGCGCGGAGAAAAAGATGTAGGTGGCAGAGCACTGATACTCCTTGTATTGGGAGCAGGAGCTGCCTTGTACTGGTTGAGCTGGTGGGCAGTGGCGTTTTGGCTGATAGGATTATTTGGTTTGGTGGGCTCGCGGGTGTTTGCCTATAGAGATCGCTGGACGCGGTTGTTATACCTTGCGGTGATGTCCTATTTGCTTGCGGTGCTATTGCTCTGGGTAGTACCGAATTTATTTGCGACGCAATCCAGTATTGATGTTTTACAGGCAAGCTCCGGCATCGAAGTGGGGCGAATTCTGATGTGGTATGTGCTGCCATTGCTGCTAGCTATCGTGGTTGTGCCAGTTGGCAACGATAGAATAGAAAATGTACAGGCGGTAGACATTATATATAGCCTGTTGTTGTTCATGCTGTTGGCCCTGGTGGTGCTGGGTAGTTTGGCTTTTATGAGTCTGGCTCGCTTGAATTACCTCGATGCCTTGTTGCGCACATTGTTTCTAATGGGGTTGGTGTTGCTTGCCCTCGGTATATTGTGGAATCCGCGTTTCGGTTTCGGCGGCCTGCAGGTTTTGTTTTCTCGTTATTTGTTGAATGTTGGTACACCGTTTGAAAGTTGGCTTACCCGGTTGGCCGAAGCTGCACAGCGCGAACCGGATGCAGCTAGCTATCTAAGCAGGGCTATTGGCTTATTAGCAGACCTTCAATGGTTATCTGGACTGTCATGGCAGTCGCCAGATGGAACAGGGCAAACTGGCGAATTTAGCGACAACGACGTGAGGGCACAAGAAGGAGAGTTGCGCCTTACGCTATATGCTAAAAAGCCTCTTAACCCTGCAGTGCGGTTACATGTTCAATTGCTCGCACAATTGATAGGTTATTTTTACCAGGCGAAGAAACGTGAGCAAACTTTGCGAGAGATCACGCGTTTGCAAGCCGTGTATGAGACTGGGTCACGATTAACGCATGACTTGAAAAATATGCTGCAATCGCTGCTTTCACTTACTTCCATCGCACAAAGCCGGGAAAAAACGGCTCAGCAATTGTTGCAACAACAACTCCCTATCCTTACTCAGCGTATTGAGCTTACATTAAACAAGTTGCAGCAACCACAGATTGAAAGTGATGCAGCCATGCTTCAGCTAAGCGCCTGGTGGGACACACTGCAACTGCGAAATCAGCATCAGCGTGTTTATTGGCGTGCTCCCAAAGAGCTATCGGATGAGAAGATTCCCACTGCCTTGTTTGATTGTGTGATCGATAATTTGTTGGATAATGTCTTTAGGAAGCGTCAGTCTGATCCGAGTATAGCTATCTCAGTCGAAATGCATACTAAGCCACTGCGTCTGATGGTATGTGATACCGGCGATCCGATACCGGCAGAAATCTGCGCCAATCTGTTGCGGAGCGTGGTTGTTTCTGAAAGTGGGCTCGGTATAGGCTTATACCAGGCTGCGCGTTGGGCAGAGCAATTGGGTTATCGTCTAACGTTGACCAACAATCAGGCGGGAGCAGTGTGCTTTGAATTGAGCAAATAGTTTGCTGGCGTGAGAATGTTAATAATTGCAGTTTTGTAAGAAAAAGTCTTACAAGATGCATTCCACGGCCCCTACAAAAGAATTGGAGTCCTTCCGATTTCTTCTTTCCTTCTTACCAGTAATACTACGAACATCAAAATTCGGTTAAACGATGTGGATAAGTCGGCTTGTCAAGCGACTCAATTGAATTGAAGTTGTTAATTCTTCACTCGCTTATAAGGGGGAAACATGAACACCAAGCAGTTGCAAGAAGGAATACGCGAAATTAATCTGAACTATTTGATGCTGGCCCAGCAAATGATTAAAAAAGATAAGCCAGCTGCAATTTTTCGTTTAGGCATCAGTCAAGATTTGGTGGAGGTGGTCGGCGATCTTACCCCGACCCAAATGATCAAAATGGCGGCATCCAATATGTTGTTGTGCCGTTTTCGGTTTGATAATAATTTGCTGAGCAATTTACTTGAAGATTACAGCAAGGGGCGAATGATGTCGCAAGCACATGCAGCGATCTTGATGTCGGCACAACCAGTTGAAGAGTTAGCTTGATAGGAGGTTGTCGTGACTGCTAAGACTGTGTTGGGTGACGCAAATCAGGTCAGGGTGGCAATTGATCTGATCGAGATGGGTGCACGTTTACAACTGCTGCAGCAAGAAACTTCACTGAGTCGTGAGCGGTTGCTTAAGTTGTATAAGGAAGTCAAAAGTGAGTCACCGTCGAAGGGTATGTTGCCATATTCGACGGATTGGTTTATGAGCTGGCAAGCAAATATTCACTCGTCGCTGTTCATGGATACCTACCAGTTTTTGGTCAAAAATGCCGGAATTGATGGCGTGCAAGCGTTAATCAGCGCTTATCGTTTGTATCTTGACCATATTCAGGGGATCGAAAACTCAGAGCCTGTGCTGAGTCTCACTAGAGCATGGTTCATGATTCGTTTTTTCAAGGCGGAGATGTTGCAGCTGGCATCTTGTACTGAATGCGGGGGAGATTTTGTGACTCATGCAAATGAGCTTGACGCAAATTACGTGTGCGGCATCTGTCACCCGCCAACTCGTGCAGGAAAAACCAAGGCTGCAAGGTTGGCAGCTGCCGCACAGTATGCGTAGCTGCCTTCTTGTCATTTACACCAATTGTGTTAATTGGCAGCAGACTGTGGGTTGTCGAATGTTAAGGCCTGTGTATTAAGGCCTTAATTATATGGATGTTATGTAGAGTGCTGGCAGTGGTGAAACCACTTTAAGATTGTGTGATGTGCGGGAGAAAGTCAATGGGTGTTTGGTGGAGCAAGTTGTCTGTACGAACAAAGTTTCAGTTACCTATCCAGCTTACGTTGCTGGTAGTGCTGGTGTTTGTACAGTATGTTGCATTGAATAAATTTGAGGATCATGTGCTTGAAGCGGCACGTGAAAAAGCCCTGGTTTCTGCAGACGGTGTGTTGAACGGTTTGAATATGCTGATGCTCAATGGATTAATCAGTGATCCTGAGAAGCGCTCCTTATATGTCAATAAAATGAGCAGCTCTGAAAAAATTATTGAGTTGCGGGTAATTAGAGGAAAGGCAGTGCAGGATCAGTTTGGTCGCGGACTGGCTTCCGAGCAACCTATTGATGATTTAGATAAAGCTGCACTAAATAGTGCGCAGGTACAAACCCGTTTGTCGAGCAACAACGACTGGAGGCAGTCTTTGCGAGTGGTGGTTCCTTTTATTGCCAAAAAGGATTTCCGTAACACCAATTGTCTGATGTGTCACATGGTAAAAGAGGGGGAGGTCAACGGCGCAGCAAGCATTACACTGGATTTAAGCGAAGAGTACGCTGCAATAAGCCGCGCAAATTATGTATTGTGGGGCGTGCAAATTGCAATTCAGGTTGTGTTGTTTTTGCTGATTAGCTGGTTGATCGATATTGTGACCAAGTCAACCCGCGAAATGCAAAATGTTATGCAGTCCATGGATGAGAATGTCGACTTGTCCCAACGCGTGATTGTGAGTAGTCAGGATGAAAGTGGAAAGGCCGCGAAAGCGTTTAATGGGTTGCTTTATCGTATAAGTAATATCATCCGGCAGGTGCTGGAAGATACAGCCAATGTTTCTGCCGCTGCTCGGCAATTAATTATCTCATCATCACATATTGAGCAAAGCATCCATCTTCAGGGGGAGGTCGCCGCCTCTGCAGCAACAGAAGCGGAGCATATGGTGGGAAATATGAAGTCGCTTGCAGAGAATGCTGAAAATGTGCAGAAGCTGGCGGAAGAAAACCTGCAGCAAACTCTAAAAGGCAGTCAGGACGTAGTCGCAATGATTGACGAAATTCGGCGCGTACATGAGATTGTCAATCAGATCGCCTCTACCGTCAGACAGTATGTTGACAGTACTCATACTATTGGCAGCATAACGCAGCACGTTAAGGACGTGGCAGAGCAATCCAATCTGTTGGCTTTGAATGTAACGATTGAGGCAGCCAGAGCAGGTGAGCAAGGGCGTAGTTTTGTGGCAGTGGTGGAGCAGGTACGTCATTTGGCAGAACGATCTACCAAGTCAGCGAATGAGGTTGATCAGGCAGTCAATTCATTGAATCAGAAGTCGACCAATGTTGAATCGGTTGTTCAGACGGGCCTGAGTTCTTTGCGGGCGATTCAGGAACAGGTTGAGGGCGTTTATCAGGAATTGGTGGATGCGGGTGACGTAGCATCAAACGCTAGTCGTGGTGTGGGTGATATTGCTGTGATGGCAAGTGAGCAAAGTAGGGTCGGTATGGAGTTGTCGAGCAACGTGGAAAAAATCATGAAAATGTCGGAAGAAAGTTATGAGGCAGTGCGTTCGAATAGCAGGGAGATCGAACATTTGGAGCAATTGGCTAAAGAATTACAAAGTGCGGTCGGCCGCTTTCAAGTTTAACGGCTAATCACGGAGTCAGCCATGTTTAATCAAATGGAAACGCGAGCCAATCTGGTAGGAACCAATAAAATGGAAATCCTGCTATTCACCTTGGGAAATGATGAAAAGTTTGGTATCAATGTCTTTAAGGTGAAGGAAGTTTGCCCTGCAGGAAAGATTACTAAAACGCCTAACATGCCATTTGGTATGGATGGCGTGGTGTTGTATCACGGACATGTGATTCCGGTGCTGAATCTGGCAAATTTTATGAAGATAGAGTTACATCAGCAACATCGAACCATGATGGTTGCAGAATTCAATAATCACATTCTGGGTTTTTTGGTACAAGGTGTAGATCGCATCATACGTGTCGATTGGGATAAGGTCCGTGCCGCCGACGGTATGCTCTCTGAAAATGGCGCGTTAGTTACTGCGGTTACCGAGTTAGAAGACGGCTCGTTGATTTCCATTTTGGATGTGGAGCAGATTCTGTCTGATGCCTTTGGTGAATCAGATGTTGGAGATATTGAGCCAGTGGAATCTGGGCGCAACCTGTGCATATTTTTTGCCGATGACTCGGTTATTGCCCGTAGAAAAATTTCCCAGGTTTTGGACAAAATGGATGTTAGGCATATTGAGGTAAACAATGGAATGAAAGCATGGGAGAGGCTTAATGTATTGGCGGATGCGGCTCAGCGAGCCGGGATCAAACTGCATGAGCAGATACAGGTGATTATGACTGATGCAGAAATGCCTGAGCTGGATGGCTATGTACTTACGCAGAATATAAAGTCAGACCACCGCTTTGATGGGATACCAGTGGTAATGCACACTTCATTATCCTCTGATGCCAATAGAGAAATGGCGCACCGTGTAGGAGTCGATCATTATGTTTCGAAATTTGATGCAATGGTTTTGTCATCTACCCTAAGGCCATTACTGACCTAGCGAATTCTGGCTTGTTGTTTTTGCCGCGCAGTGTGGGATGTAATTGGTGCATTACGGTCGCTATATAGTTTTAATTTTATGCGGCCTGTTTTTTGGAGTTGTCATGGAAATACAAGATACAAGATTTTTGGTTGTGGATGATTTTTCTACAATGCGACGTATCTTGCGCAACCTTCTCAAGGAGTTAGGTTTCGTGAATGTACAGGAAGCAGCAGATGGGGTTGTGGCTTTAGAAAAGCTGAAAGCGGAGCCATTTGATTTTGTGATATCGGACTGGAACATGCCTAATATGAATGGCATTGAACTTCTGCAAGCTATTCGGGCTGATGTCATGCTGAGGCATTTGCCGGTACTGATGGTTACGGCAGAAGCAAAACGGGAAAACGTCATTATGGCAGCAGAGGCGGGAGCTAACGGCTTCGTGGTAAAGCCATTTACTGCCGCGACATTAGATGAGAAATTGATGAGAATTTTTAAAAACTTGCATGATTGAATGATGGTATGACAATAAATAGTGGAAATCCAAATTCTGAAGAACTTGAAGCGCTGTTCGATAGTGTCGTAGCGGCAAATCAGGAGGCTGAGGCGCAGGTGCGGCGAGAATCGACTGTTGCTACGCCTGTGGCACCCGATTACCTTCCTGCTTCAAAGGGCGAAGATGTGGATCAGTCGCCACTAAGCGGCAATCATGCTGAAAATAAAGAACAGATAAGGTCAATTTCGCCGCCTGTCGCTCCAGCTAAGTACTCTTCAGACATGATCGATCAAATAGGTCATATGACGCGCAAGCTACATGAGGCATTGCGTGAGCTCGGATTGAATAAAGAGATTGAAAAGGTGGCGGCATCCATTCCTGATGCGCGTGACCGTCTGAATTATGTCGCAACTTTGACCCAGCAATCTGCCGAGCGCGTACTGAATGCTACTGAGGCTGCACAACCTTTGGTTGAGAATATGGAAGTCGAGGCGCATCGTTTGTCCAGGCAATGGCAGATGATGTTCGATAAGAAACTTGATGTTGAACAGTTCAAAAAATTGGCCTCACAAACTCATACATTTCTCCAGGATGTGCCCAAGCAGACTAAGGCAACTCATGCCTACCTAATGGAGATCATGATGGCGCAGGATTTTCAGGATATGACAGGTCAGGTTATAAAGAAAATTACCGAGATCACTGAAAACATGGAACAGCAATTGTTAGCTTTGTTGTTGGAGAATGCGCCAGATAAGATGAAAAGCATGCCGAGTTCAGAACTGTTGAGTGGTCCATCTATTACCTCAGATGGAAATAAAGACATGGCGAGCAACCAGCAACGCGTTGATGATTTGTTGGAAAGTCTGGGTTTTTAGATGAATGATTTTGCAGGCATGGAAGATTTATTAAGCGATTTTCTGCTGGAAGCCGGTGAGATGCTTTCGGAGGTGGATAGCAAAATAATGGATTTAGAGGACACGCCAGAAGATGGCAGTTTGCTCAATGAAATATATCGCGGATTTCATACCATTAAGGGTGGTGCGGGCTTCCTTAATGCAAATGAGTTGGTCGAACTATGTACTATTACTGAGAATCTGTTTGATAAGTTGCGTAACCGTGATTTAGTGTTAAGCAATGAGCTGATGGTGGTGATTTTTTCAGCGACTGCTGAAGTGCGGACCATGTTTGGTGCACTACAGCAAAATTTACAGCCAAGTAAAGCCCCGGATGATTTGATTGACGCATTAAAGGCGATATTGTCAGGTGATGAGAATGCCCTTCCGGCTACTGCATTTTTGCAGTCTGGTCCGGGAGAATTGGAAGTTGCTGGACAAGGGGTTGCAGACTGGGACAAATTGTATAAATCGTTGACAGGTGAAGATAATGTCGCACCTGTGCCTGAGACGCAAACCCAACCAGAAGTATCCGCAGCTGTTGTCGAGCAAAGTGCCGACGTAGTCACATTAGATGCCTCCTATGATAATTTAAAAGGCGTTGCTGTTGATGACCCCGAGGTTGTAGCATCGTTGCAAGTGGAAAGCGAGCCAGGTATACGAGTTGACGCAGATCGCTTGGGTCAAGTGGCAAGCCTGTCGAGTGAGATTAATGAGGTTAAAAGCCATTTGACCAATTTGCGTACCACCATCATCCAAGGGCGCATCGAAGCAGATACGCTACAAGAGCTGGATCAGTCGATCAATCAGCTAGATATGCTGGTAGCAAATTTGCAAATTGCGGTGACAAAAACGCACATGCAACCGATCAGTCGATTGTTTGATCAGTGTGTTCCCATGGTGAGAGATCTGGGTAGATCAATGGGAAAAGATGTGGAGCTGGTGCAAACTGGTGAAGATGTAGAAATAGATGCGAGCTTGGTCCAGAAACTTAGTAAACCCCTGTTGCATCTGGTGCGGAATGTGGTGGGTTATGACGGATTCGCTTCGGAAGTCGAAGTCGCTAATGATCAGTTGAAAAAGATCGTGGTGGAGCTGAGTGCACGCCAAGAGAGTGATCAGGTTCAGCTTACTATCTCAGGCGAGAATAGTGGTATGCATCCTGAAGCGATACGCGCCAGGGCCATTGAGAAAGGACTGATTGCCGCAGAGGCAGCATCCAAGTTGGATGATATTCGATCTCTAGAACTTATTTTTCTGCCTGGCTGTGGGGGTGGCATGGATACCGTAAAAGCTGATATTCAGAAGCTGAACGGTGAGGTTGACATTCGTCCCGAGCTTGGCAAAGGAACAGTGATTACTGTTTCGTTGCCACTTAAACAAGCGGTTATGCAGGTGTTGATTCTGCGTCTTGGAGAGCAATCGTTTGCTGTGCCCTTATCCATGATGCGTGAAATTGTGTCAGTTTCATTAGGGCATTTGCAGCAAATCTCTGGTCGGACAACTATGATGGTGCGTGGTGAAGTGTTGCCGGTGCTGTCACTGGCGCAATTAATTGGGTGGGAGCAAAGTGGAACCCCTGAAGTTGGTGTTCTAATACAGTCCGGTAGCAATAGTTTTGTTATGTCGGCGGATTCCCTAGTTGGTCAAGCTGACGTGATAATCAAGACATTTGATGTATTTCGCCCCAAAGGGGTGTCAGCTGTTACGGTTTCCAGTGAGGGAGAAATTGTGCTGATACTTGACATTAAGGAGTTGCTCAGCGAGGTGTAGGTGTACATGCATTAACTCACTGCCGGTGGAAAATCCCTAGCGAGATGAACTGATGCCCTCGTGATTTCAAGTTATTTTTTTGTTTCTACCAGACGATTTGCAATTGCATAATGTACTGCCTCGGCGTTATTCTTGAAGCCCATTTTCTCCAACATTCTGGCTCGGTACACGCTTATTGTTTTTGGGCTGAGGTTCATAATTTCAGAAATTTCAGTTAATGAATTTCCCGAGGACATGAGACAGAGTGTTTGAAATTCCCTGTTAGACAGACTTTGGTGAGGCACGTCCTGCGACTCTCCGACTAGGTTGCTGAGTAATTGCTCCGCTAATGTTTCGCTAATGTATTTTTTGCCATTAGTGACCTGTTGTATTGCGCCGACAAGTTTTTCGCTCGCACTTTGCTTGTTGATATAGCCAGACGCTCCTGCTTTCAAAGCACGCAGGCCATATTGGTCTTCTGGATACATGCTCAGCACGATGACCTTGATATCAGGCTGTTCTGATTTCAGTTGTTTGAGTACATCCATGCCGTGCTGGTCTGGTAACGACATGTCCAGCAATACCAAATCAAAATGCTGCTCACGCATCATTTTGACGGCTTGTATCCCTGTAGATGCCTCTCCTTTGATTTGAAAGTCCGGGCTTTCTTCCAGCAGCATTTTCAATCCTTTTCGGATTAGTGCATGATCATCTACTACAAGGATATTTGTCATATTTAAAGAGTTATCAAAGAAGGTTTGTTTTAAGGAATGCGAGTGGCTGGGTTGCCGGCTTCAAGTGGGATAAAAATCGCTATTTGTGTTCCATTTTCAGCAGAACTGACGATTGTGACTGTGCCACCCAGATAAGCGATGCGCTCGTGGATACCACGCAGGCCGAATGAGCGTGGTTTGCTGCGTGCTGCTTCACTAAAGCCTACACCATCGTCAGAAACAATTAATTCGAGATGGTCTGTTCCTTTGACTACTTCGACTTGTGCATTCTTTGCGTAAGCGTGCTTGAGGATATTATTCAAGGTTTCTTGAAGAATTCTGAATAGAGTAATGGAATGTGTGTCGGATAGTTCGATATCTTCATGAGAAGTGGTGAGCGTGCAAGAGATTCCACTGCGTTTACTGAATTCCTGTGCTTCTATCTCGATTGCAGCGACAAGACCTAATTGATCCAGTGCGTCAGGGCGCAGGCTGTGAGCTAAATTATTGGCGGATGTTATCACCCTATTTACAAGAGTTTCTATGGTTCTTGCCTTTTCGGCAATACGCTCGTCCCCCCCGGTAAGCTGCTGCATCAGCCAGGATAAATCAATTTTGATGGCAGTAAGCAGGCTGCCGATTTCATCGTGCACTTCGCGGGCAATATGCAAACGTTCCTGCTCTTTTACTTCATGAAGGTGTGAGGATAAATCTTGTAGTTGTTGCCGAGTTTGTTTGAATTCGAGCTCGTTCAATTTGTTTGCAGTGATATCCTGCATTATTCCTTTCCATCTCGGATATCCCTTGTTCGAGCGGGAAGGGTCTGATTTCAAGCTGATCCACTTGATTCTGTTTTCAGACAACAAGATGCGCCCTTGCCATTCCCATGTGTGCATGGTTTTTGCCGATTGTCTCCAGGTTTCAAGGAAAGATGCATTATCTTCGGGATGAATGAGGTTTAAAAAATTTTCAGGGTCACTCAGCAAGTCGAGAGGAGCGATATCGAGCAATTTAACGCAACCCTGACTGACGTAGGCAAAACTAAAGGAGCCGTTTTGCAGCAGCTCTATTTTGTAGGCCATTGCAGGCAAACTGGCGATATATTCGTGCAGTTTTTCAGAAGTAGGGCCAGATGTCAGGCCTGAAGAACTATTTGTCATTAACTTCGATAAGTTGGGCGGGTTTTCCGAGGAAACAAGCGTGGTAACTATATCACTATTAGTGCCTGTAACCACAGGGCAGGTGGTATGTGATAAGCTCTGCTTCGTTGTTATCTCGTCCGATTTGGTTTCATGTCATCCACTCCGATTTCAGTATTTTCCCGTGCTGGCGTGCTGTTGCGCAAGGAAGTTCTTGATCTGCACGCTTATCAGGTGCCTGACAGTGTCGGTTATATCAAGCTGGACGCGATGGAAAACCCTTATCTTCTTCCACAATTATTGCGTGAAGAGATTGCTGAAGTTGTGGCAAATGCTGCCATTAATCGTTATCCCGATCCAAACCCTTCCATATTAAAGCAAAAAATCTGTACTACATTGGGCTTGCCTCAAGGTATGGGGGTGCTTCTTGGTAATGGTTCAGATGAGCTGATTCAGTTGCTGGCGATGGCTGTCAATAAGTCTGGTTCAGTGTTACTCAGTGTTGAGCCATCATTTGTGATGTACAAGATGATTGCAGCTTTTACCGGAATGCGTTACGTGGGTGTTCCACTGGCAGCAGATTTTTCCCTAGATTTGACTGCGATCCTGGAGGCGATAAAACGCGATCAGCCTGCATTAGTATTTCTGGCCTACCCAAATAACCCTACTGGCAACTTGTTTTCAGCTGACGATGTAGCGAAGATTATCGAAACTAGTTCTGGTTTGGTGGTGATTGATGAGGCTTACTATGCTTTTGCCAGTGATAGTTTTATTCCAAAATTGCTGCATTATCCGAACCTGTTGGTGATGCGAACCTTTTCCAAGCTCGGGATGGCAGGTTTACGCCTTGGTTTTTTGACGGGCAGTGTGGATTGGTTAGAACAGTTGGAAAAACTGCGCTTGCCGTATAATGTTGGTGTGCTGACGCAGCTGGTTGCCAGCAAGTTGTTGGTGCATCATGATGTGTTGCTTCAGCAGGCGGAACAAATCAAGCAGGACCGTGCTGACTTGTATCGACAGTTAAGTGAGTTTTCCGATGTAACTGTTTATCCCAGTGCAGCGAATTTCCTGTTATTTCGCGTGGCGAGTGCAGTTTCAGTATTCAGCGGTTTAAAGGAACGCGGTGTGTTGATTAAAAACCTGAGTGGTGGTCATCCAATGTTACAAGATTGCTTGCGCGTGACGGTTGGTACTTCAACGGAAAACAAACGTTTTGTGTTGGCACTTAAGGAAAGCATGGGTATGTAAGAGTGAGTTTCGGTGGAGGACTAACCTTGAGGTTTTGTCGGAACAAAAACAAGCGATTCATGCTGGCTTTGAAAGAGGATTTGACGGAGACTGCTTTTTGGATTGTGTAGAGGCTAAAGCGATAAATTTAATGCTGTATCAAGAGTAATCATTATTTAATTGGCATAAGGCTAAATCATGCGTAATACCAAAGTAACCCGCAACACCTTGGAAACCAAAATCAGCGTCGAGTTGAATCTGGATGGAAGTGGTAAGTCCAAGTTTGATACAGGATTGCCGTTTCTTGACCACATGCTCGACCAAATTGCACGTCATGGTTTGATAGACATGGACATTCATGCCAAGGGAGATTTGCACATCGATGCGCATCACACGGTAGAAGATATTGGAATAACGCTAGGTCAGGCATTTACTCAGGCGGTGGGCGATAAAAAAGGTCTGCGGCGCTATGGTCATGCGTATGTGCCGCTTGACGAGGCTTTGTCGCGTGTAGTGCTGGATATTTCCGGTCGTCCTGGCTTGGTCTTTAATTGTGAGTTTGTGCGTTCCAATGTCGGTGAATTTGATATCGATCTGATCAATGAATTTTTTCAGGGTTTTGTCAATCACGCCTTAGTGACCTTGCATATTGACAATCTTGCAGGAAATAATGCCCACCATCAGGCCGAGACTATTTTCAAGGCGTTTGGTCGTGCGCTACGCGTAGCGTTGGAATTTGATCCGCGTATGGTCGGGGTTATGCCATCCACCAAAGGTATACTATAAATTTAAAATGGTAGATGTTGCAGTAGTCGATTACGGTATGGGAAACCTGCGCTCGGTAGAGCAAGCCTTGCATCATGTGGCCCCAGGTGCTGAGGTTGTCATCACGGATGATGCGGACGTGATCGCCGATGCTAATCGTGTAGTGTTCCCGGGCCAGGGTGCAATGCCAGACTGTATGCGTGAAATGGACGCACGAGGGGTGCGTGAGGCAGTGATAAATGCTGCGCATAGCAAACCATTTCTAGGTATCTGTATTGGCTTGCAAATGTTGTTCGAACACAGTACTGAAGGCGATGTGATTGGCTTGGGAATGCTGCATGGCGATGTGCTGCGTTTTTCCAGTAATATGCATGATTTCCATGGTGAAAAACTCAAAGTGCCGCACATGGGTTGGAATCAGGTTCATCACGCACAACATCCATTATGGGATGGTATAGAACAGGATGCCCGTTTTTACTTTGTTCATAGTTACTACGTACAACCACAGGATACCTCGTTGGTACAAGCAACAAGTCAATATCCGCAACCTTTTGTGTGTGCAGTGGCAAAAGATAATTTGTTTGCTGTTCAGTTTCATCCAGAAAAAAGCCAAGCGGCGGGGCTAAAACTGCTGCAAAATTTTGTGCAATGGAACCCTTAACTATATACGTACTGCTATGCTGATTATTCCTGCGATTGATTTGAAAGATGGACATTGTGTGCGCCTTAAACAAGGTGTGATGGAAGATGCTACGGTGTTTTCAGAAGATCCTGCTGCTATGGCTCAGCATTGGCTGGATCAAGGCGCACGCCGACTGCATCTGGTGGATCTGAATGGTGCCTTTGCGGGTAAACCGAAAAATGAGGGCGCCGTTCGAAGTATTATTGATGTGATGGCTGACAGCGATGTGCCTGTGCAGCTAGGCGGTGGAATACGCGATCTGGAAACCATAGAGCGCTATCTGGATATTGGTGTTAGCTACATCATTATCGGTACTGCAGCGGTGAAAGTGCCAGGGTTTTTGCATGAGGTATGTGACGCTTTTCCTGGTCACATCATGGTGGGGCTGGATGCAAAAGGTGGCAAAGTTGCGGTAGATGGATGGTCCAAAATGACCGGGCACGATGTTACTGATCTGGCGCAACGCTTTGAAGGCTATGGAGTGGAAGCGATCATTTATACCGATATTGGTCGAGACGGTATGTTATCCGGGGTAAATATACCTGCAACTGTAGCATTAGCCAGTCCGTTGCACGTGCCAGTGATCGCGAGTGGCGGCATAACTAATCTGGATGATGTGCGTGCCTTGTGTGCTGTGCAATCTGAAGGTATCAGTGGTGCGATTACTGGTCGTGCGATTTATGAGGGTTCGCTGAACTTTGAAGCTGCGCAGGCCTTGGCGGATGAATTGACCGTGGCAATCAGTTAGCCCATGCTTGCCAAGCGTATCATTCCTTGCATGGATGTAACCGCCGGACGGGTAGTCAAAGGGGTGAGCTTTGTTGAATTACGAGATGCGGGTGATCCGGTTGAAATCGCACGTCGCTATGATGAACAGGGTGCGGATGAGCTGACTTTTCTTGATATTACGGCCAGCTCTGATGACAGAGGCATCATTTTTCGTATCATAGAGCAGGTCGCCTCGCAGGTGTTTATACCGCTCACTGTAGGTGGCGGTGTGCGCGAAGTAGAAGATGTACGCAATCTGTTGAACGCGGGTGCGGACAAGGTCAGTATCAACACTTCCGCTGTGTTGAATCCGCAGTTGGTGGCCGATGCTTCAGGACGCTATGGTTCGCAATGTATTATTGTGGCCATTGATGCCAAACAGGTTGGTGTGGGCCGATGGGAAGTGTTTAGCCACGGAGGACGCAAGCCTACGGGCCTGGATGCAGTGGAGTGGGCAAAGAAAATGCAGCATCTGGGGGCGGGCGAGATACTGTTGACTAGTATGGATAAGGATGGACAGAAGACTGGTTTTGATTTGGCGCTGACTCGGGCGGTGACGGATGCGTTGGAAATTCCGGTTATCGCCAGTGGTGGGGTCGGCACTCTGCAACATCTCGTTGATGGGGTGAAAAATGGTGGCGCAGATGCCGTGCTGGCAGCGAGTATATTTCACTTTGGAGAATATACGGTACAGCAGGCTAAGCAATTCATGGTTACACAGGGCATTGAAATCCGGTTATGAAAACTTTTGTCAATGATGAGCACTGATAGTGTTTAGAATCTTGTATTTCGATGAGTTACTTTTTATGAGGCCACGATGAGCGAGATTTGGTTGGATACGGTGAAATGGTCCAAGGATGGCCTGATTCCTGTTATCGCTCAGGATGCCGCTACTGATAAAGTATTGATGGTGGCATGGATGGATCGCGAAGCGTTGAAATTGACCATTCAAAAGAATGAGGCAGTCTATTGGTCGCGTTCGCGAAAGAAACTTTGGCATAAGGGTGAAGAATCAGGACATTTCCAGAAGGTGAAGGAGATAAGACTGGACTGTGATGGTGATGTGATTTTGCTGAAAATCGAACAGATGGGAGGTATTGCTTGCCATACTGGTCGTGAGAGTTGTTTTTATAGATACTTGAAAAGCGGTCATTGGGTGGAAGCTGATTCAGTGTTGAAATCCCCCGAGGATATTTATAAAAAATGAAAAACATGGATTTTAATTCGGACGTACTGCAGAGGCTGACAGAAATTTTGGAAGCACGTAAGCAGGCATCTCCCGAAACTTCATATGTTGCCAAGCTTTTTAGTAAAGGCGAGGATGCCATCCTTAAAAAAGTGGGAGAGGAGGCAACCGAGGTTATTCTCGCAAGCAAGGCTGGAGACAAATCACATTTAGTGTATGAGACTGCCGATTTGTGGTTTCATTGCATGGTGTTATTGGCTCAACATGGCTTGAGTGCCGAAGATGTGTTAATTGAACTGGCGCGTCGCGAGGGTTTGTCAGGTATTGTCGAAAAAGAAGGTAGAAAGAGGGATTGAGGATGAATGATTGTTTGTTCTGCAAAATTGCTCTTGGCGAAATTCCTAGCCGTAAGTTATACGAGGATGATGAGGTGCTGGCGTTTCATGACATTAATCCGGTTGCACCCGTACATTTCATGTTGGTGCCGAAGCTGCATTTTGTTTCCTTAGCCGAGGCGGATGATAGTCATGCGGCTTTGCTTGGCAAGATGTTGTTGTTGGCGCCCAAGCTGGCTAAAGAGCAGGGGCTGGATAATGGATTTCGTACTGTGATCAATACCGGCAAAGGCGGCGGGCAGGAAATCTTCCATTTGCATATCCACATCATCGGTGGAGGGAATATCCCGCCTATGGTGCAACCCGACTAAATTTTAAGGAGAAGAGTATGGGTTCATTAAGTATCTGGCATTGGTTAATCGTGCTATTGGTGATTGTGTTGGTATTCGGGACAAAAAAATTACGCAACATCGGGGGTGACTTGGGCGGTGCGGTAAAAGGATTTAAGGAGGGTATGAGTTCCGATGGTGATGCAACAAAGAAAGTTGAAGATGATGGCAGGACTATAGAAGGTGAAGTGAAAGATAAAACTCACACCAACGTGTGACGAGTCTTCTATTGTTTCCGATGCTTTGCAATAGCTAGTGATAGGTCATGTTTGATTTCAGCCTTCCGGAACTGATGGCCATACTTGTGGTGGCACTAATCGTTATAGGGCCGGAGCGTCTGCCAAAAGTGGCGCGTACTCTGGGACATTTGTGGGGTCGTGCACAGCGCTATGTGAATAATGTCAAAGCTGACATTGCGCGAGATATATCAATCGATGAGTTTCGCCAGATGCAGCAAAAGGTGCAGGCTGAAGCTGGTGAGGTGGCCGAATCATTGCGACAAGTGACAAATTCGGTGGATCAACAAGCGCAAGACATCAGTAAAGAAGTTGCAGCGCCTACGCCGTCCAGTCAGGCGACAGAATCTGTGCAAACGGCTCAGGAGTCGCAGCAACCTGTCGCGCATCCCGCTGAGAAATCCTCCCCCGCCAATAAGCAAGAATGAGTAACAGTGCAAATTTTATCGCGCATTTAATTGAGTTGCGTACGCGACTGTTGCATTCAGTTATCGCATTATTACTGGTGTTTGTGTGCCTGTTTCCTTGGGCGTCCGAGCTGTATGCAATACTTGCGCAACCACTGCTGGCCGAGCTACCTGAAGGTGGGCAAATGATTGCTACGGACGTTACGACGCCATTTTTTGTGCCACTTAAGGTTGCATTGATGTCAGCATTTCTGGTTTCATTACCTTATATTCTGTATCAGGTATGGCAGTTTGTCTCCCCTGGAATGTATGCGCACGAGAAGCGTTTAGCGGTGCCGTTTATTGTTGTAAGTACACTACTGTTTTTTTGTGGAATGGCGTTCGCCTATTTCATAGTATTCCCAGTAGTGTTTGGTTTTATCACAGCTTCTGCACCGGAAGGTGTGGCGGTGATGACAGATATCGACAAATATCTCGGCTTTGTGCTCGCGATGTTTATGGCGTTCGGCATCACCTTTCAGGTTCCAGTGGTAGTGGTGGTGCTGGTGTACTTGGGTATTGTTACCACAGAAAAACTCCGTGTTGCCCGTCCTTATGTCGTGGTTGGTGCATTTGTTGCTGGCGCGATTCTTACACCTCCAGATATCGTTTCACAATTCATGTTGGCAATGCCGCTTTGGTTGCTCTATGAGGTGGGAATCCTAATGGCGGGATGGTTGGGCGAACGTAAACCAGAGAGGGTAAAGGACTGAAGTTGAATAAATAAAAGAGCCGTTATTGCGGCTCTTTTATATGATGTAGTTCAGTTTGGTACGGATAGCCAAACTTCTGTTACCGGGCTCTGGGTTTTGGGCGTTTGCCAATTTTCAGTTGTAAGCGCATGGCTTTTCCTGCGCGCATCAGTTGAACTACGACTACTTTGCCTGGGGGCAGATTGGATACTGTCTCCAGCATGGCACTCCAATTTTCAATAGCTTTGTTGTCTATCGCAACTAGAATGTCGCCTCTTCTGAGGCCGGCACTTTCGGCCGGGCTATTGCGTATTATTTCTGTTATTAGCACACCTTTCGCGTCACCAATCTTGAAAGAATCGGCAAGTTCTGGGGTGAGCTCTTGCACTGCTGTACCTATCCAGCCACGTGTGACCGAGCCTTGACTGATAATCTGTTCCATAGTGCTCTTTGCGGTGTTTGCAGGAATGGCGAAACCAATGCCGAGAGAGCCGCCACTTGGTGAGTAGATCGCACTATTTATGCCAATCAGGTTGCCGTTGGTATCAACCAAGGCTCCACCGGAATTCCCTGGATTGATGGCTGCGTCCGTTTGAATAAAACTTTCAAAGGTGTTCAGTCCCAGATGATCTCGTTTGAGGGCGCTGATGATACCCATTGTGACAGTCTGCCCAACCCCAAAAGGGTTGCCAATCGCCAATACCAGATCACCTACCTGCGCTTGTTCAGGATGACCAAAAGTGATAGCAGGAAGGTTGCCGGGTAATTCAATTTTGATCACAGCTATATCGGTTTCTGGATCGGAGCCGATTACATGTGCTTTCGCTTTACGACCATCAGCCAGTGCGACTTCAATTTGATCAGCTGTCTCAACTACGTGATGGTTGGTAAGGATGTAGCCATCCGGACTGATGATTACGCCAGAACCCAGACTGGAGCTGTCTCGTGATTCTTCAGTATCGGGATCACCGAAGAAGAAACGGAATCGGGGGTCATCTCTGAAGGGGTTTGCAGGCGTTTTGATTCTGGTGCTAGTGAATATATTTACCACGGCAGGCATGGCTTTTTTTGCGGCTTTGCTTAGGCCAGCATTAGAAGGGTTGTTGATGGCATTTGGTGTGGCAATTTCAGAAAGCGTAACCACACCACTGCGTGCCGCAGTCGGCAGTAGTTCTGGCTTTAGGGTGTGGATGATGAACAATAGCGCGAGCGCAATCGTTACTGCCTGGGAGAATAAAAGCCAGTGCTTACGCATGATATGATGAATTAATTCGTTTCATGATGAATGGGTGATCAAATGCTGTTAAACGATTTGCGCGATTATAACGCAAGCTTATTGCAAACCAGCTTGTTTAAGGACTACTGTCCAAATGGGTTGCAGGTGGAAGGAAGAGCTGAAGTGCGGCGTATTGCTACTGGCGTGACGGCTTCGCAGCAGGTATTGAATGAGGCGATTAAATGGGGGGCTGACGCGATTCTGGTGCACCATGGATTTTTCTGGCGCAATGAGGATCTCGCTATAGTGGGTATCAAGAAAAAACGTATCGCTCAATTGCTAGGAAATGATGTGAGCTTGCTTGCATATCATCTGCCGCTGGACGCACATGGTGAGTTGGGAAATAACGCACAGTTAGGTCGGCGACTAGGTTTGGTAGCGGAGCGCCATTTCGGAGAGCAGAATATCGTTTGCCTGGGCACATTAATTCAATCACAAACTCTCACGCAATTTATCTCAAGGGTTGAAAGCGAATTAGAGCGGCCTCCACAGATTGTCGGTGATGGTAGCAAGATTATTAGCAAAGTGGCATGGTGTAGCGGAGGTGCCCAGAGTCACTTTGAAGAGGCAATTGAACAAGGTGCGGATGTCTACCTCACCGGGGAGATTTCGGAGCAGAGCTTTCATTTAGCCAATGAGTCTGGTGTAGGATTCGTTGGCGCAGGACATCACGCCACTGAACGTTTTGGCATTCAGGCGTTGGGTGAGCATTTGGCAAAACGCTTTGATTTGGAGCATCGCTTTTTTGATCAGGCAAATCCTGTTTAACGACTACAGATTCTGAACTTAAAACTTCGTGAAAAAGCAGTTTGGTTAGTAATAATGCAATTTAATTCGGAATATTTAGCGGATACATGCAGCTGATAGGGTGTTGGGCTCTGTGCGTATTGTAAAAAAATAAATATAAGTAATTACTGTAATTCAATGTGAGATATGACTTTTTTTGGTGAATGAATGTTAGGCAACGATAATCAGTGTTGACTTTATTTTTCAGACTAGACATTATTCGCCTGTTGTAGTCGTTCCGAGTCCTTTTGGACGGGATGGAGCAGAGACTCCAAAAATAATAATTATCGCGACACAACGCTTCAAATAATCCGTGTTATTTGTTTAGTCAAGCTGACTATAAAGAGTCAGCGTGAGATAGTTTGTTTTGCTGGGGGGTTCTTCCGATGCACCGTTTCTTGCGTATGTCCGTATTACTGGCGGGATTGTTTGCCGTTGCGAGTACTTTTGCAGCTGAATCATCGCGGCAGGTGCCTATGACTGAAGACAGTTTAGGTCCTCTCGTTGAGCAACCCATCGAATTTCCACATGATCGTCATGCCGGTGATGCCGAAAAAGGTGGCATGGAAATCAACTGCATGTATTGCCATACCTATGCCAGACGTAGTGCGGTAGCAGGGATTCCGCCGCTGCAAAAGTGTATCGGATGCCATCAGAGCATTGAGTCGGTGCGAGAAACGCCTCGTATTAAAAAACTGTTCGAATATTGGGATACTAAAAAGGCTATTCCATGGAAAAAAGTGCATGATCTTCCAGATTTCGTACGCTTTACTCACGAACGGCATATCAAGCGTTTCAACGAACAATTGAATCGCCCAGTTCAGGAGGTGTGCGGTTATTGCCACGGCAACGTAAAAGAGATGACAGTTGCGCGTCGCAGTAAAGAGTTGTCCATGGGATGGTGTGCAAGCTGCCATGAAAAGGATCATCCAGTTACCGCAGAGGGAGGCAGTGATATTGGTGAACAGACTTATTGGTATGGTTTTCAGAAGTCAGAGTCATCAGGTGATGTGCTTAAGGCGAAGGGCCCTAATGATTGTTGGCACTGCCATAAGTAAGCGGAAATGCCATTGCAAGAATTTTCCAGAGAGGTTGTGATGATGGATAGTGGTTTTGATCGGCGTGATTTTTTAAAAGT
>Ga0316187_10000553_pt1 | contig 29741 bp, 23 predicted proteins | sample CroRivburrow1_MG_FD_204927 | JGI IMG/M metagenome (GOLD analysis project Ga0316187, IMG submission 204927) | Coastal sediment microbial communities from Maine, United States - Cross River worm burrow 1 | ecosystem: Environmental > Aquatic > Marine > Coastal > Sediment | place: USA: Maine... | reverse complement strand
GCTGATAGCCTGCTCGCCTCTGAACGCGCATTCGCTCTAAAGTAAGCCGTCATGCCAAACGCCATTAAACAGCAGCAACAGCTATCCCGGCTCCTGGCAGCGGAGTTGGAAGAGACATCTCAGCTGTTGGAAATACTGACCGAAGAGCACCAGGCGCTCAGCAGTTCAGACCCTGACCTGATTACCGCCATCAGCGCTAAGAAATTTGACGCTATGAAGCGCATTGAGCAATGCCACATCAAGTGCACACAGTTTTTAACCAGCATCGGTATCGCTTCCAACAGTGAAGGAATAGAGGCATTTATCCAGCGTCTTCCTAAAGAGAGTTTGATTGCTACTCAGTGGAGGGAGCTGCAGGATCTAGCCAAAAAGCTGCATCGCCAAAATGAGGTCAACGGCGGGGTTATCGCTTTAACCCAACGGCACATCACCCTGGCTATTGATATTCTCTCTGGCAAAACAAATATAACCTCTACTTACGGGCGTAGCGGCCAAGCCAACTCAGAGGCCACACCTCAACACTTGGCAAAGGTATAAGTGCTTATCAGCAACTACACATAGCATTTACGAAAGACAACAAAAGCAAGCAGATACAGCAGCAAGGCAGTCAATACCACCAGACTGAATCCAATATGGATTGCAAGCAGTGTTGCCAACACCGCACTCACCACGGAAGCACAGCCATTCACTCCCCAGGCCCATGGTATTAACGCAGGCCTATCCAAACTCAGCTGTGCCAATGCCGTTGGAAATGGCATACCCATAAAGAATGCCAAAGGTGCAATCAACACTACCGCAACAATAATTTTGGCCAACTCAGGCAACTGCAAAAGGACTGGAAAGAGGGTCTGCGGTAACAGCAAAAATAGCCCGCCCAATAAACCAATGCCAATAACAGCCCGCTTCAAAGTCACCAGACCTCCCCACAGTGCTACCAAGCGACTGGAGCAGATACTGCCCAATCCCGCAAAGATGAGAAAAGAGCAGAGCACAACTGCCACTGCATAGAGCGGATGAGTCAAAAAAAGGATAAATTTCTGAATAAAGGCAATCTCAAGAAACAGAAATGCCAGCCCAATGGAGCCAAAATAGAGGAAGACCCGCCAAGGGCTAACCAATCCACCCTGCAGCTGTGAATGGCGAAAAACCAGTGGCAACAAAATTAAGAGCGTTCCAGCCAACAACGCCTGGATTAAGGTTGCAACCAGTATCAGGTACCCCCACTCCAGCAGTGGAAAACCACCCTGCCCGCGCAGCCCCCAGATCTCCTCCAACTGCCCCCATTTGAAGAAGTGGAAAAAGTAGGGTCTATCATCTGTTGCCGGTTCAATATTGAATTTATAACGCTGCAGATACTCCCCCCCTGAGCTACTAAGCAGTGCTTGCGCTGAGGTAAAGAAATAGGGCTGTTGCAGCCGGTTATAATGGTTGGCTTCATCCAAAGTCATGCCTGGATAGAATGCCACATCAAAGGCACGCTCCTGACAGAATCGGTGCAGCGCCCCAATCTCCTCAGCGGAGATCACGCCATTCTTAATCAACAGGGTGCTGGTCTGCCAACCACGAATCAGCAGTAATCTTTGCCCTGGGTTCTCAACACCTAAATTCCGCAGTGCCACAACTGCTGTTGCAAATAGCTTCAGCGTATCCCTGGGCGGCAACTTCACCCAGCGGCTAATAGCCAGATATCCATCTGGTGTAAGGTGACTTAGATAGGCCTGCAGCGCCTCTACGGTATAGAGGTAACTTTCATTCAGCGCATGCAGCCCGGCAGATGAGGCATTAAACGAATCCATCAGCGCCAATTGAATGACGTCATAGTTTCTATCATTAGCAGCTACAAAACCACGTGCCTCCTTAATATGAACCTGAACACCAGCCTTTGCATATAAGTCGCCCGTAAAGTCTTTATAGTGCTGGCTCACCAGCTGGATCATTTGAGGGTTCAGCTCAACGGCATCAATCTTTTGTACCTGGTGATACAGCGCCTGCAAAACATCCGCGCCCCCACCAGCACCCAATATCAGTACCTGCTCCATCTCTTTAAGGTGGTAGGGCAACGCTGAGGTCAGTTGATCCAAATAGGCATATCGCTCTCTCTCACTCTCTTCCTGAGTCACAGCCGTCATGGCATCCCCATCGGTGAAAACACCCAGCTGAGATGGTGGCTCTGTGGTGGCCTTCAGACTCAACCCGGGCGCATGCCGCAGCGGCATGCGTGAACTCTTGATTACGCTCAGCTGGCCTAATGGACTGGCATACTGATCAATAATCTCAACACCCCCAACCTGCAACATCTGGCTCAAACCCTTATAGGGCGAGATGGCAGGGGTCAGCCATGCAGCCGGCAGCGATAGAGGTAGCACTATCACCAGAGAGAGCAGCAACCAGCGGTAGCGGAACCGGATACTCAATTCCCAGCAAGCCAATAGTGCCGCTATACCACCCATAACACCGATCAACTGCAACACCCGCTCTGGAAAGAAGAGAAACAGCAGTCCAATAACAACCAGACTGCCCAAGCCCGCCCCCAGCAGGTCTGCCCCATAGAGACGCGAGATCTGTTGATGAAAGTGACTGACAGCCAATCCCACAGCATTGGCAGCGAAGAAAAAGGGAAGTGTTAACAATAGATAAATGAACAGCAACCACAACGGCTGCTGCATATCCCACAGCAGCTGCTCGGGGTTGAAGGGTATTCTCTGGGCAATCAGAAAACAGGCGACTGCCGAAACCCCAAACAGCAACAGATTGACCACATAAGCCAACCCAAACCGAGCCAACAACCAATCTCTGGCGATAGTAATAAAGGCCCCACTGACACCATAGCCCAACAGCGCCAGGCTGATAATCATATAGGCAAAGTGGTGCCACTGAATGATAGAGAAGAGCCGCATGAGCAAAATCTCATAACTCAATGCAGCAGCGGAGATCAGGGCGATGGAGTAGCGTGGCAGGCGGGGTTCCATCTGTTTGTCCAGGTTAATGCGCTCCTGTTAGAGGCACAAAACGAACTGGGAGTATTTGCCGGGTAGTCACCTCTCCCCGATCATCCTTCTCTATCAATAGCAGCTGCTGCACCATAAAACGACTACCCACAGGAACCACCATGCGGCCGCCTGGTTTTAGCTGCCGGATCAACGGTGGGGGCACATGACTGGCTGCTGCAGTTACAATAATGACATCGAAAGGGGCCTCATCTTCCCAGCCATAATAGCCGTCACCTACCCGCAGATGCACCTTGCCATAACCCAGCCGCTGAAGTCGTTTTGCAGCCTTTTTACCCAGAGGCTCAATGATCTCGATGCTAAAGACCTGGTCGCACAACTCCGCCAGAATAGCAGCCTGATACCCCGAACCTGTACCAATTTCCAGCACTCGGCTATTCACCGTCAGCTCCATCAGGTCTGTCATCAGCGCCACAATATAGGGTTGGGAGATGGTCTGGCCATGGCCGATAGGCAGCGGGATATTCTCATAGGCCGCAAAGCGTTCTTCAACTGGCACAAACTCATGTCGGGGGACACGCCCAATGGTTTCCATTACCCTTGAATCCAGCTTGCTTTTTCCAATATAGCGACTGGTCTCATCTACATCCTTCACAATCGCTCTGACCATTGCTTGACGCTCATCCAGCCAAGGATCTGCAGCCCCATATGCTTCTACCATCAGCAACAGGGCAACAAAACAAGACAAAACAAGCTGAAAAAATTTATGCTTCATGCGCTTCTGTCTTCAAAGGTTTCACGATAAGCTTAGCTGAATACCGGATCTTTGATCCTAAAAATAGATAATTTAAGGAGAAGCAGATGTCCGACGTGAAGACCTATCCCGTTCCTGCAGATTTTGCCGCCAACGCACTCATCAATGCCGAGCAGTATGAAACGATGTACAAACAATCGGTAGAAGACCCTGATGGCTTCTGGGCTGAGCAGGCAGAAAAATTCCTGACCTGGTCAAAGAGATGGGACAAGGTACAGGAGTGGGATTTCCACACCGCAGACATCAAATGGTTCAAAGGCGGCAAGCTCAACGTCGCCTATAACTGCCTGGACCGGCACCTCGACAGCCGAGGTGACCAGACCGCCATCATCTGGGAAGGTGACAACCCTGCCGAAGACAAAAAGATCAGCTACCGCGAGCTGCACGCCGAGGTCTGTAAACTGGGCAATGTGCTCAAGGATCGCGGCATCAAAAAGGGAGATCGTGTCTGCATCTATATGCCGATGATCCCCGAGGCCACTGTGGCCATGCTGGCCTGTGCCCGCATCGGCGCTGTCCACTCCGTTGTATTCGGTGGCTTCTCTCCTGACTCTCTGAGCGGACGCATCCTCGACTCAGACTGCCAGGCCGTCATCACCGCCGACGAGGGGCTGCGCGGTGGCAAGCCCGTGCCGCTTAAGGCCAATACCGACAAAGCGTTGGAGTCCTGCCCCAACGTACATACGGTACTGACCGTTAAGCGCACCGGTGGCAACATCAATTGGACCGAGGGGCGCGATGTCTGGTATCACGAGCTGATGCAGGATGCCTCCAGCGACTGCCCCGCTGAAGAGATGGATGCTGAAGACCCACTCTTCATCCTCTACACCTCAGGCTCCACCGGCAAGCCCAAGGGTGTTCTGCATACCACTGGCGGTTACCTGCTGTTTGCCGCTATCACCCACAAGTATGTCTTCGACTACAAGGACGGCGAGGTCTACTGGTGCACCGCCGATGTCGGCTGGGTGACCGGCCACACCTATATCGTCTACGGCCCGCTGGCCAACGGTGCAACCAGCCTGATGTTCGAGGGCGTTCCCAACTATCCAGACAACTCACGTTTCTGGCAGGTGGTGGATAAGCACCAGGTTAACTCCTTCTACACCGCACCCACTGCCCTGCGCGCCCTGATGCGCGCGGGCGATGAGCCAGTCAAGCAGACCTCACGTCAATCCCTGCGCCTGATTGGCACTGTGGGTGAACCCATCAACCCCGAAGCCTGGGAGTGGTATTACCATGTAGTCGGTGAAGCACGCAGCCCCATCGTTGACACCTGGTGGCAGACCGAAACGGGTGGCCACCTCATTACTCCACTGCCTGGCGCCCATGCGCTCAAACCCGGTTCCGCCAGCAAGCCCTTCTTTGGCGTGGAACCCGCCATTGTAGATGCAGAGGGCAATATCCTGGAGGGTGAGTGCTCTGGCAACCTGGTGATGACGCGCCCCTGGCCCGGCATGATGCGTGATGTCTATGGTGATCATCAGCGCTTCATCGACACCTACTTCAAGACCTATCCCGGCATGTACTTTACCGGTGACGGCTGCCGCCGTGATGCCGATGGCTACTACTGGATCACCGGCCGGGTGGATGACGTGCTCAACGTCTCCGGCCACCGCCTTGGTACCGCCGAGATCGAATCCGCTCTGGTACTGCACCCCAAGGTGGCTGAAGCCGCCGTAGTAGGCTACCCACATGACATCAAGGGCCAGGGCATCTACGCCTATGTCACCCTGATGGCAGGCATCGAAGAGTCTGACGAACTGAAGAAGGAGCTGGTACAGCTGGTACGCAAAGAGATCGGCGCCATCGCCACCATCGACATCATTCAGTGGGCACCGGCACTGCCAAAGACCCGTTCAGGCAAAATTATGCGCCGCATCCTGCGCAAGGTGGCCACCAATGAGGTGGGCCAGCTGGGCGACATCTCTACCCTGGCTGACCCCAGCGTAGTTGACCATCTGGTAGAAAACCGGCACCACAAATAACAGCTGTAACAGGCAGCCGTTAGAGTGGAAAAGGGGTGGCAATAGCCACTCCTTTTTTATGTCTCAGAATAGAATCATTCTCACCTAGTTGCAGCTCAACACCAAAAAGCATTACCATTAACTCACATTTATACCCTAAAGCATGTATGCCTTAGGGGCCTTTCTAGGATCAGGTAAGCCTCACCTTTATATGAATTGATGGAGCAATTCCAGAGAGAAGTTAATTTGGAATCAAACCTCAAAATTGGCGTCTTCGTCGATGCCGAAAACGTCCGCTTTAATGGCGGTTATCAACTCCGCTACGACAACCTACGCCGCTTTGCCACGCGTAATGGCGGCACTCCCCAGCGGCTCAACACCTATATCGCCTTTGACCCTGAGCGTGCCAGAGAAGAACCGGAATATGCCCAGAAGTCATATGCCTACCAGCAGATGGTGCGCGATTTTGGCTGGAAAATTACGGTAAAGAATGTCAAACGCTATGTTGATGAAGAAGGGAACATCAACACCAAAGCTAATGCCGATCTGGATCTTGCTGTTGACGCCATGCTGCAGGCCACCAACCTGGATCAGGTATTGCTGCTTACCGGCGATGGCGATTTTCTACAGGTGGTCACCGCCCTGCAGAACAAGGGCTGCCGGGTAGAGCTGATCGGTTTCCGTAATGTATCCAAAGCGCTGCAACGCCAGGTTGACGCCTTCTATTCCGGCTTTCTCATCCCGGATCTGCTGCCATTTTCCTGCGAGCCACGTAATGAATGGGGCAAACCCGGCTACTGTGTACGAGGTGTCTGCACCAAGTGGTTTGAGGACAAGGGATATGGGTTCCTGCGCTTCATCAGGGAGGTCTCCCCCAACCTGTGGGTTACCGACCCACGTGACCCCGATTCACCTTACGAAAGCGTCTTCTGCCATATCAACGAACTGGCGGATGATGTCACCGTCGAGGATCTGCAAAACCGCAACACCATTGTTGAGTTCTACCTTAAGGAGAGTGAGCAGAAGGGCAACGGTCTGGTAGCAACCAATGTCAGGATGGTCTATCCAGGCGGTAGATAACTAGGTTCAAGGCACAAGGAGCAAGGTACAAGTAAGACCAGATCTATTCACCACCTTGAACCTTGGGCCTTGCCACTTGCACCTGTTTTTAGTGCATCTCAATACAGTACTGGCGGGGATGTATTGAAACCCGCCTGATTGTACCTATATGCGTTCTAAAGCTTCCCACTGCGCGGTCATGAAAATAGAGGCGGAGCGTCTTTTCAATCATGGGGAACGCCAGTTCATCCCAGGGGATCTCATCTTCCGCGAATAGCCTGACATCCAGGCTCTCTTCACCCGGGCTAAAATCAAGATCCAGCAGCTGCCCCCGGTAGATCATAAACACCTGATCAGCATGGGGAAGATTAAACAGGCTATAAAGCCCCGCCACATATACCCGGGCATTGGCCTCTTCCAACGTCTCACGTATAGCACCATCGTGTGTGGTCTCACCATTTTCCATAAAGCCGGCTGGCAGCGTCCAATAACCCTCCCGCGGCTCGATCGCTCTGCGGCAGAGTAAAACCTGCCCCTCCCATTCAGGCAGGCAGCCGGTAATAACCCTGGGATTCTGATAATGAATGGTGTCACAATCGATGCATACATGGCGCTCCCTATTATCGCCCTCAGGAACTTGCATCTCGACCTTTGCACCACAGTGACTGCAAAATTTCATATCTTTAAGTTTAACCTAAAAAAAGGACCACACAGGGAACGTAACCACTACAAAATGCTAAACTGAAGAAGTACTTATTCATCACACTTCTCGATCGCAAACCCACTGCAAACAGCGTACATTTTCAAGGCCAGCATAGAACATTAGACAATAGATGAGCACCGATAATAACAACATGCCAGAGACCATTGCCGCCGTCGACCTTGGCTCCAACAGCTTCCACATGATCGTTGTCCGAGTAACCAATGGAGATATCCAGGTCATTGACCGCATTCGGGAGATGGTGCGTCTTGGAGCCGGACTTGATGAAAACAGGCAGCTCTCACTTGAAGCCCGCATACGCGCATTGGCCTGTCTCAGCCGATTTGGACAACGCTTGCGCGCACTACCTACAGGTAGCGTCCGTGCCGTAGGCACCAATGCACTGCGACAGGCAAAACAGGCAGATGACTTCCTGGCTCAGGCAACGACAGCATTGGGGCATCCCATTGAAATAATCGCAGGACATGAAGAGGCCCGCCTGGTTTATCTTGGTGTTGCCCATAGCCTGGCCACTGGCGATAACCAACGGTTGGTAGCCGATATTGGCGGTGGCAGCACAGAACTTATCATTGGAAAGCAGTTTGATATCAAACGTCGTGAAAGCCTCTACATGGGCTGCGTCAGCATGAGCCAATCCTATTTCCCTGATGGAAAAATTACCGCTGATGCCATGCAGGCTGCTGAACTGGCTGCCGCACTGGAGCTACGCCCCATTCGGCGCCCATATCGTCAGCTCGGCTGGCAATCAGCAATTGGCAGTTCAGGCACAATCCGCAGCATAGCCTCAGTTGTACAGTATGCGGGCTGGAGCAAAGAGGGCATCACCCTTGAATCTCTACTCAAGTTGCGGGAGACACTCATCACTACCGGGCAGGCAGATGAGTTAACGCTGGAAGGTCTCAGCCAGCAGCGCCAGGCTGTCTTTCCAGGCGGTGTCGCCGTATTGCTGGCCATTTTTAAAACCCTGCATCTTGAGAAGATGCTGGTTTCCGACCAGGCACTAAGAGAGGGGCTACTTTATGACAAGCTGGGACACATTAAACATGAGGATGTACGTGAACGCTCTATTCGCTCCCTCTGCATGCGCTACCACCTGGATCTACAGCATGCAAAACGTGTAGAGACCACCGCTCACAAACTCTTTGCTCAAGCCAGCCAGGATTGGCAGCTGAACCAGGATGGCCAATTGGAAATTCTCTGCTGGGCTACACGCATACATGAGCTGGGGCTGGCCATCTCACATAATCAGTTTCAAAAACATGGCGCCTATCTGATTGAAAATTCCGATCTATCCGGCTTTTCAAACCAAGAGCAAAAATTGTTGGCCGTGCTGGTGCGTGGACAGCGGCGAAGATTCCCAATAGAAGAGTTTGAGTCCTTGATTCCCACCAGCAGAGAAGGTGCCAAACGGTTATGCATCCTATTGCGCCTGGCCATTCTGCTGCACCGAGGCCGTTCCACTAAACCACGACCTAATATCAGGCTTACTGTAAATGACAACAGTCTGGAGCTTATATTTCCTGGAGACTGGTTAAAGCGACACCCTTTAACCAGGATGGAGTTACAACAAGAGGAGATACGACTGGAGACGGCAGGATTCACACTCAGCTATAACGATTAAACAAAAGGGTCGGAAAAACACCCAACCCTTTTGCTTCTGCAAATTCAGTACGCCTGGATTATAAGGACCGCACCAACCCCACTGCTCGACCTTCTATGACCAATGTCTGCTTCCGCGTATCAACATCATACGAAGGGAAAGCACTGTTTCCAGACTCAAGCTTAATACGGTGTTTCCAGCGCTTATGTTGCCGGACACGTCGAACCACCACCTTACCATCTAACCTTGCAATCACAATCTGCTCATTTTGAAATTTCTTTGTACGATGAACTAATAGCAGATCTTTGCTGGCAATGCCGGCATCCTGCATGCTGTCATCCTGCATGCGCAGAAGGTAATGAGGCTTAGGGCGAAACTTGCTGGGGTCGATTGAGTAATGACCATCAATATTCTGCTCAGCCAGGATGGCGCCATCCGATTTAATCTTGCCAACCACTGGCAACCCTTCGGGCTCATCGGGCAGCAGAACACGGATGCCCCTGGATGTACCAGACAGCACTTCAATAACGCCTTTGCGTGCAAGTGCGCGCAGATGATCCTCAGCAGCATTGGGGGATCTGAATCCCATAATTTCGCATATCTCTGCGCGCGTGGGAGGATAACCCGTATCGGTGATATGTGAGCGAATCAGCTGCAGAATCTCTGTCTGACGAGGAGTAAGTTCCATAAAAGACTACCTCCAACATAGGGTAAGAAAATAAAACGCCTAGCTGTGAGTGTATACAGCATTTGAATAAAAGGAAGGGTAACTATGGGTTTTTTTATAAAATTAGACGTAAAAGACGAATGCGATGCGTACAAAGCCCCTATAACGATTCCCAGTCAGGCATAAAATTGATAAGAAGCAGACTCCAGCCACAGCCCAGCACTATCTCAGATTGTCTTAATGCCTCCGGCTATTTGCCTGGACGCACCAAACCTCCCAGCCCCATATTTTCAAGTGTGTCATGCATCAATCGCCGTACAGAAGCAGCATCCTCATAACCCAGTGCCTTTTGCAGCAGCTGTCGGGCACGTGCCCGGCTGATACGACGCAGCACCCCTTTAACTCGCAACAGGCTACCAGCACTCATACTGAGGTTATCTATACCTATACCCAGTAGCAACACAGCTGCCACAGGATCACCCGCCAACTCACCACAGACACCCACATCGCGATTATAGACCTTGGCCCCTTCCACCACCTGAATCAACGCCCGCAGCACCGCAGGATGCAGATCATCATAAAGATCGCCTACCTGAGGGTTGCTTCTATCCACCGCCAGCAGATACTGAGTTAGATCATTGCTTCCAATAGAGAGGAAATCCACCCGGCGAGCCAGAACCTCTGCCTGGTATATCGCCGAAGGCACCTCAATCATAATGCCAATCTTTGGCATGTTGACATCATGCCCCTCCTCCTTCAGCTCCTCATACGCTCGTTGAATCATCAATAGCGCATCATCAACCTCTTCTACACCACTGATCATGGGCAGCATGATTCGCAAATTATCATAGCCAATTGCCGCTCTCAGCATGGCACGTATCTGCGTTAGAAAGATTTCAGGATGATCCAGAGAGACACGGATACCCCGCCAACCCAGAAATGGGTTGGACTCATTCACGGGGAAATAGGGGAGCGGTTTGTCACCACCGATATCCAGCGTACGCAGGGTAACCGGGCGCGGAGCAAAGGCATTGATGACACGACGGTAGTTTGGAATCTGTTCCGCTTCACTGGGGAAGCGGTCCCTTACCATAAACGGCAACTCAGTCCGGTAAAGACCAACCCCAGCCGCTGCTTCTGAGCCAAGATCGCTCATTTCAGAAACCAATCCCGTATTTAGATAGAGTGGGATGCAGACACCGTCTGTGGTCTCTGCTGGCAGCGAGCGTATGGCTTCCAGCTCAGCACTTATCTCACGATCCTCCTCTGCCAGACGGGCGTACTCAGCCTGCACAGAGGGAGGCGGTGAAACATAGACACGCCCCCGATAGCCATCAAGAATAACTTCACGCCCCTCCATCCGTGCAGCAGGCAGGTCAGAAACGCCCATAACGGTTGGGATATTCATAGCACGCGCCAAGATCGCCACATGCGAGGAGTTTGAGCCCGTCGCAGAAACAACGCCGGCCAGTTTATCCCTGGGGATCTCTGCCAGCTGCACGGCACTCACCTCTTCACCAAGCAGAATGGTGTTTTCCGGATAATCAATAACTCTGGCAGTATCACACTGCAAGTAGGTCAGAATACGGCGACCAAGGTCCCGTATGTCTGAGGCGCGCTCACGCATATAGACATCATCCATGTCATCAAACATCTGGGCATGCTCCTGCACCGACTGGCGCAACGCACCCGCTGCCCAGTGCCCTTCACGGATACGCTCTATACTCCGATCAACCAGGCTGTCACTGCCCAACATGAGTATCCAGGCATCAAACAGCGCCTTATCCTCATCCGGCAGACTGTCACCCACGCGCTCCTTCAGTGCCTTCAGATCTTCCGTTACCGCTTCTACCGCAACACGAAAAGAGTCCTCTTCAAGGACCGGATCCTCTGCCACTCTATCGGGAATAACCTCTAGATCAGCCTGCCGATAGCTTACGGCAACCGTTCCAAATGCCACCCCTGTGGAGCCAGGACGCCCTTTGAGGAAATTGATGGGTGCACCCTCTTGCTCCTGGTAGGTTGCAAGTTCGCCACTGGCCTTGGCATGGGTGATTGCACCAGCCAATTGGGCCGCCAGTGTAAAGAGGAGAGCAACCTCCTCATCCTCATATTGGCGTGGGGCACCCTGCTGAACCACCAGCACACCCAGCACCTGGCGGTTCTGGATAATGGGAACGCCAAGAAATCCATGATATTGCGCCTCATCAATACCATTAATAGTCAGATAGCGCGGATGAGTGGGAGCATCTTCAACATTGATGGGCTCCGCCCGCTCGCAAACCAACCCAACCAGTCCCCGGTGCAGTGGGATACGCGCCTTGCCCGCCACCTCTGCTGGCAAGCCAACGGTAGCCTGCAGCACATGTTCACGGGTCTCAAAGTCGGTAAGATAGACAGAGCAGACGTCTGTATTGATCGCCTTCTGTACACTGTTCACGATCACATTGAGTGCTTTACTAAGGTCTGGAGAAGCATTTACCTCCTGGACGATGCGTTGCAAGATCTCAAGCATTTAAATCGTCCACTAGCGACAGTTCTGCCGCAAATGATTGGAGCTGCGACGCATCGGGGGGCCATCTGGGAACAGGAGGGGGGCCAGCTCCTTTAAGGCCTTGGAGTATACCCGGCGTTTAAAATAGACCACTTCGCGCAAGGGCTGCCAATACTTTACCCAGCGCCAATTATCAAATTCAGGTTTGGGAGACTTATCAAGACAGACATCCTTATCCCGGCATCTTAAGCGGAGCAGAAACCAGACCTGCTTCTGACCAATACAGAGCGGTTGTGAATGATATCGAATAAATCGCTCCGGCAGGCGGTAGCGCAACCAGTCATTGGTACAGCCAATCACCTCAACCTGATGGGGTTGCAAGCCAACCTCCTCCTCCAGCTCGCGGAACATTGCCTGCTCTGGGGTTTCATGTGATTTGACACCCCCTTGAGGAAATTGCCATGCATTCTGTCCAATGCGTCGCCCCCAAAAAAGCTGGCGCTGATTATTGCACAGCACAATGGCCACGTTAGATCTGTATCCATCTGAATCAATCACCACACGACCTATCTATAAGGTTTAACATACCCTGATTCTTCCACAACCAGGCGGATAGGAGCAACCCATTGATTTCCTAGGATATTAATACCTAAATGCAAACATCTTCATCAACCCACGCTTTTCTCCCGCCATTTTTCCTGTAAAATTAGCGGCTTAGCTTTTATTCGGTGCATTTTTGCGCCTTACCCCTGCGGGGCGGACATGAAAATCTGTTGCAGACAGATTTTTATTTTTCTATTTTTTCAGAGGCGTACCACATTGGCACTGGCCATTTTTGATCTCGACAATACCTTACTCTGCGGCGATTCAGACCACCTCTGGGGTGATTTTCTGGTGGAACAGGGGGTAGTTGATGCCGAACTCTACAAGCACGAAAATGATCGCTTCTACCGGGAATACAATGAGGGGAAGCTGGATATCTTTGAATTTCTACGCTTTTCACTCAAACCGCTGAGTGAACACGCCCCCAAAGCGCTTTACGCCTGGCGAGAGCAATTTGTATCCAACAAGATTGATCCGATCATTCTGCCAGCCGGCCTAAAGCTGATTCAGAAACACCGGGAGGCCGGCGATACACTGCTGATCATTACCGCAACCAACGCCTTTGTGACCACCCCTATCGCTGAACGCCTTGGGATAGAGCATCTCATCGCAACCACCCCTGAGATGATCAATGGCAACTACACAGGAGAGGTTGAAGGAACCCCCAGCTACAAAGAAGGCAAGATTGAGCGGCTTAACCAATGGCTGGCCAGCAACCACCACAGCCTGGAAGGGAGCTGCTTCTACAGTGACTCCCACAATGACATCCCACTGCTTGAGATCGTAGACAACCCTGTGGCAGTCGACCCAGATGAGGCACTCCGACTTCATGCCCAGAGGAAAAAGTGGCCCATTATCAGTCTGAGACATAACACCTCCATCCACTGAATAAAGAACCTAAATCCTGCAACTTGGGCCACAAATTTAACCAAATAATTCATTTTATGCATAACCTCTGGTAAATTATGCATCCTTTTGACCTGTGAGAATGCCAGGCGGAACCCAATTTCTCTATCGGTGCAGCGCCGTATTTTCACGCTGCAATCACCTAATCTTTTGAAACTAAAGGGCAAACCTATGTCAGAACGGAATATGGTTACGATCGAAGGCAACCAAGCTGCTGCCTATGTCGCACACCTCACCAACGAGGTTATCGCTATATACCCCATCACCCCCTCCTCAGATATGGGGGAATTTTCCGATGAGTGGTCATCTAAAGGGGTCAAAAACCTCTGGGGTTCAGTACCTGATGTTGTAGAGATGCAAAGCGAGGGCGGCGCTGTAGCTGCTGTTCACGGTGCACTGCAGGGCGGCTCATTGAGTACCACCTTTACCGCATCACAGGGGCTGCTACTGATGATCCCTACCATGTACAAGGTAGCGGGTGAGCTGACACCGACCGTTTTCCACGTCTCTGCACGTGCATTGGCTGCTCAAGGTCTCTCGATCTTTGGTGACCACAGTGACGTGATGTCTGTCCGTCAGACCGGTTTTGCCATGCTGAGCTCCAACTCAGTACAAGAGGTTATGGATTTCGCCCTGATCTCTCAGGTCGCAACCCTAGAGAGCCGCGTACCTTTCGTTCACTTCTTCGACGGCTTCCGCGTCTCTCACGAGGTCAACAAGGTCGATCAGCTGAGCAAAGAGGTTGTTCGCGCCATGATCGACGAAGAGCTGGTCAGCGCCCATCGCTCGCGCGCTCTGAATCCAGATACTCCAGTTATCCGTGGTACTTCACAGAATCCAGATGTCTACTTCCAGGGCCGTGAAACTGTTAACCCTTACTACAACGCCGTACCTGCGATTGTTCAGGGTGCTATGGATCGTCTGGCCAAGCACACCGGCCGTCAGTACAAGCTGTTCGAATACATTGGTGCTGAAGATGCTGACCGCGTTATCGTCTGCATGGGCTCAGGCAACGAAGCCATTGAAGAGACCGTTGAAACCCTAACCCGTCAGGGCGAAAAAGTTGGTGTTGTTAAAGTACGTCTGTTCCGTCCTTTCGCACCTGAATTTCTGCTGCAAGCCATCCCAGCTACCGCCAAGAAGATCGCCGTACTGGATCGCTGCAAAGAGCCCGGCTCTGACGGTGAACCACTCTATAAAGATGTATTGAGCGCTGTTGCTCAGGCCTTCACCAATGGCGACCTGGCTGAGATGCCGCGCGTCACCGGTGGGCGTTACGGTCTGGCCTCTAAAGAGTTCACCCCTGGCATGATCAAGGGTATCTACGACGAACTGAACAAAGATGCGCCAAAGAACAATTTCACCGTTGGCATCATTGATGATCTGACCAACTCTCACCTCGAGTGGGATCCTACCTTCACGGCTGATTCAGCTGAAGGCGTTACCAGCGCTGTGTTCTACGGTCTGGGAGCTGACGGCACCGTTGGCGCCAACAAGAACTCCATCAAGATCATTGGTGAAGAGACCGACAACTACGGCCAAGGCTACTTCCAGTACGACTCCAAGAAGGCCGGGGCTGTTACCGTTTCTCACCTGCGCTTCGGACCCAAGCCAATCCGCTCACCTTATCTAGTAGGCAACGATCAGGCTACCTTCATTGGCTGTCACCAGCCGATCTTTGTTGAGCGTTTCGACATGCTGAACAAGGCCGCACCTGGCGCTACCTTCCTGCTCAACTCACACTTCGGAACCGATGAGGTCTGGAACAGTCTGCCACGCAAGATGCAGGAGCAGATGATTGAGAAGCAGATCGAGTTTTATGTGGTAGATGCCTACGCCATTGCTAATGCCACCGGCATGGGGCGTCGCATCAACACCATCATGCAGACCTGTTTCTTCGCCATCTCCGGCATCCTGCCACGCGATGAAGCCATCGCCAAGATCAAGGAAGCCGCCGAGAAGACCTACGGCAAGAAAGGTAAGAAGGTCCTGGAGACCAACTTCGCCGCTATCGACGGCACACTGGCTGGCCTGAATAAGGTTGAGATTCCATCCGAGGCCACCAGCACCTTCGAGATGCGTCCTCCTGTTACCGACAACGCCCCACAATTTGTTAAAGAGGTTACTGCCGAGATCATCGCCAACCGTGGTGACCTGCTGCCTGTCAGCAAGATTCCAGCTGATGGCACCTGGCCTCTGGGCACCGCCGCTTACGAAAAACGTGAGCTGGCCCTGGAACTGCCAAAGTGGGAAGAAGACCTCTGTACCCAGTGTGGCAAATGCCCAATGGTCTGCCCCCACGCAGCCATCCGCAGCAAGGTCTTCCCTGAAGCGCTTACCAAGGATGCTCCTGAGGCATTCAAGCACGTTCCAGTCAAAGGTAAAGGTTTTGAAGAAACAGCGCACATCAGCTACCAGATCGCCCCTGACGACTGTACCGGCTGTACCCTCTGTGTAGACATCTGTCCTGTAACCGATAAGAATGACCCAACCCGTAAGGCGCTTAACATGGTCGCCGACCGTGAATACCATCTGCAAGAGCGTCCAAACTGGGATTTTTTCCTCGGTCTGCCTGAAGCTGATCGCACCCAGATCAACGCCAAGACACTCAAAGGTGCTCAGATCATGGAGCCACTGTTTGAGTTCTCTGGCGCCTGCCTGGGTTGTGGTGAAACCCCATACATCAAACTGGCCACCCAGCTGTTCGGTGACCGTATGGTGATCTCTAATGCAACCGGTTGTTCCTCTATCTATGGTGGCAATCTGCCTTCAACACCTTACACCACCAACAAAGAGGGCCGTGGCCCTGCTTGGTGTAACTCTCTGTTCGAGGACAACGCCGAGTTCGGTCTGGGTTATCGTCTCTCTTACGACATGCAGACCAAGCAAGCCCTTGAGCTGCTTGACACCCTGCGTGACAAGATCGGTGGTGAGCTGGTTGATGAGCTGATCAATGCTGATCAAACCGAAGAGGCAGGCATCTTCGCACAGCGTGAGCGTGTTGAAGAGCTGCGCAAACGTCTAGCTGACATCCCAGATCTGGAAGCCCGCTCCCTTGAGGCTGTCTCCAGCCACCTGACCCAGAAAAGCGTCTGGATCATCGGTGGTGACGGTTGGGCCTACGACATCGGTTATGGCGGTCTGGATCACGTCCTCGCCTCTGGCCGTAACGTCAACATCCTGGTACTGGATACCGAGACCTACTCCAACACCGGTGGACAGAACTCCAAGGCCACACCTAAGGGCGCGGTTGCCAAGTTTGCTGCTGGCGGTAAACCAGACAAGAAGAAGGATCTGGCACTGATGGCCATGAACTACGAAAACGTCTACGTAGCTCAGGTCTCCTACGGTGCAAAGGGTAAAGATATTCAGACCCTGCGCGCCTTCCAGGAGGCCGAATCATACAACGGTGTATCGCTGATCATCGCCTACTCTCCTTGTATTGCTCAGGGTATCAACCTGCTGACCTCTAACCATGACTCACAGACCCTGGCGATGGAGACCGGTCATACCCAGCTGTTCCGTTATGACCCACGCAAGGCCGCCGCTGGCGAGAATCCTCTAAAACTGGATTCCAAGCCACCTTCAAAGCCACTGCGAGAGTTCACCGAGACCGAAGGACGCTTCGCCATGCTGGAACGTATCGATCCGGATGCTGCAGCACGCTACGGTGAAGAGGCACAGAAAGAGGTCAACAAGAAGTTTGAGCTCTACAGCTACATGGCTGCACAGGCCATGGATGGTGGCGACAAGGAGGGGTAACGAAGACCCCTTTTAGTTGAGGAAAAAAAGGGCGGTAGCACAGATTGTGCTACCGCCCTTTTTGTTTATATAGCAGCATCCAGGTCAGGTAGACTTCTCTATTACCTTCTCTATCACTTCAATAAAATGAGCCATATTGATTGGCTTGGTAATGTACTCTACAAAACCCGCCTCCAATCCAGCTTCAATATCATGCGGCATCGCTTTTGCGCTTATTGCAACAACTGGAATATCAGCTGTTTTGGGGTCATGCTTTAGAATATCAAGAACTGTATATCCATCCATATCCGGTAGATTAATATCCAACAGCACCAGATCTGGCACATTCCTAGCAATCAACTCAATACCTTGGTGGGCATTTGCCGCATAAAGCAGAGGCACACCCACATGCTGCTTTAGAATCCGCCTCACAAGTTCTACATTGGTCATATTGTCTTCTATGTATACGATAGAACAAGGATGATCAGCCACCACAGGTGCAACCAAAGTCTCATCCTGCCCTTCTTCATAGACAGTCGCAATCGTTTCCGAGCGAGGCAGATCTACATGGAATACACTGCCGGTCCCCAGCTGGCTTTCCACGCTTATCTCTCCCTCCATTAATCCAACCAGGTACTTGGTTATTGTTAATCCAATACCACTACCTTCAACATCCGACTTCTCCGCACCCAGACGATCAAATGGTACAAAAAGGGCATCTAACTTCTTTTCAGCAATACCAATACCCGTATCTGATACCGATATTCTGACCTTATCACTGCCGAGCAGATCACATGAGATCACTACTGAACCATTTTGCACATTATATTTAACTGCATTTGAAATAAGATTTATCAGCACCTGTTTAACACGGGTTGTATCAGCAAGCACACAGTACTTAATGTACTTATTGGACATCTCAATACGCACATTTCGGTTATCCGCCATAGGTTGCACAGCTGCAATGGCATCATAGATAACCAACTGCACCTCTACATCTTCCGTAACAACATCAACCTTGCCGGCCTCAATCTTTGAAAGCTCCAATACCTGGTTGATAAGCTCCATCAGATGCTTGCCTGCATTTAGAATGTAATCCACATTCTCTTTCTGGTGTTTTGTTAGCGGGTTATCTGGATCAGTTGTTAAGAGCTGTGAAAAACCCAATATCGCATTCATCGGTGTCCGCAATTCATGGCTCATACTGGATAAAAAGTCAGATTTTGCCTTGTTTGCTTTCTCTGCTTCCTCTTTTGATCTCTGCAGTTGACGGGCTGTCCGCTGGCTTAACCGAATCATCACCGCTATAAACCCAAATGAGACCACTGCAAGCACCAACATAAAATACTGCATCGCAATCGATTGAAAAGCGTTTTCTCCAACATCATGTGCCGTCTTTGCAGACAAAGCTCCAATAACATCTGATATTGCTATTGCACTTTGAATCCCTTCAGTAGCCCGCATAAACCACTCAGCGCTATCTACCGGATACTGAACAGGATCAGCCTTTATCATCAAAACCCAATAATCTTTTCTCTTTACCGGATTAAAATAGATCGGATGCCAAACATACATTGCTCCCCAGGGCTCAACCCCGCTCCCCTCCTTGCCTGATAGCATTGCATCTGCAAATTCAGCAAATTCATTCTTAACATTGAATTGGCTACGTTTAAGTTGGGGCATCATACCCCACTCTTTTTCTGCATCGGGATGAACCAGAAAAAAACCCTCTTGATTGATCAAAAAGGTATTAGAAAGAGCACTTCTCTCTATGCCTGCCTCACTAAACGCCCGACTCAAAGGATTAAAATTAACAGCAATAACACCTTGTACAGCTCCTTCAAAATAGAATGGAACCACAAGCCTTGCGGTTGGCTTGAAGGGACGTTCAATTTCACCCCTCTCCATATTTAAATCAAAGGATGAGATATGGATATTGTAATTCTGTTGAGTGATGGCATTTTGAAAATAGGGTCTTCTGGATTTGTCCTGTAATTTCTCAGCAGCAACCCGCTGCACCCCCCCTTCATTTTTTTCAATTCTGACCCGCTCCTGGCCCACCAGATCAATAACCCTAAGCTGTGAGTAGTATCTATTTCTCATTGCTAATACTGCAAAGTGATCCTCCACAACCTTTTGGGCCTGTGCAATCTCTTCCGCACTGCCTAGTGCATATGCCCTGCTCAATTGTGAGATAGAGTATCCTGATCTGATTAGAGTAAACTCATTAAATGTTGTCCTGACACTCCCTCTTATGACATCAGCCTTTAAGTGAAGCTGGGACAGCAAGTCTTTAACAGCCTTACTGTACACACTATTTTGTTGGTATATCTCCTCTCGTAATTTCTGGTATTCACCAAGAAATTTCTGCTCATATGTTGCAATTGCTTGCACTAAAGCATCTGGGGTATTGGAAAGCTCTTTGATTAAAACCAACTCAGTGGACAACATATTTACAATTGCCCGATATGACTCCAACATCTTGAGCGTCTCATCATCAATCGGCTTTTCTTTTGCAATATGATGACCCAATATGGCCCGCTCCCGACCAGCATATTCAGCCAGGGTTGCGGCATTGGCACGAATAACATTGTTATAGAGCAGAAGCTCTTCATGCTGATTAGCGGGGGTAAACACGACTGTGCGCAGTCGATATACCTGCTCTATATTGCGGGTTGTTATACTCATCCAATCCATAAGAGCACTGCCCTGTTCGAGCAGTTTGCTTCGTGATGACAGCAAATCTTTGTGCAGGGCCTTTAGTTGATTCAGGTTTTCCAGCAATACCTGATCACCACTTTCCGAGAATAATGTTTCAGCCTCCTGCAAGGCAACTTCTGTTTCCCGCTCAGCCTGCTCACTCAATGCATTGAATTCACCCAATAACTTTTGCGGTTTAACCTTGCTTCCTATCAAGGTTGCTCCAAGTCCACGAACCTGAGCCTGAAGTGCAGCTGCCGCATTCAAATGCTGAGCAATGCTATTGGCCAGCCCTAAGTGCGCCGCGTCAGCCCTCTGCTTGTTTCCATCAGAAATTTTAAGGCTGATCATGGCTACAGAAAGCGCCAACAGGATTGCAAGGACTGCAATCAGCCTAATCTCAGAATTAATTATATTATTCTTTATATTTCTCACTTAACCACGTCCACCAGATTAAAAAAACGCAAGTTAATTGACCGCTAAGAGGGTTAGCGTCCTAGGAAATACATTCTTTATTTAATTTTTATTAAGGCAAAAATAGAAGTTGAATTACCCATGCTGTGTAAAGCTGAGGCCATCCACACCTGCATCAACATCAATGGTGTCATCTGCGCCAAATCGCCCGGATAGAATCTCCTGAGCCAGTGGATTCTCCAGTTTTTGCCGAATGGCGCGTTTGAGTGGTCTGGCGCCATACACAGGGTCAAACCCGGCTTCTCCCAATTGATCCATGGCTGCTTCTGAAAGCCTCAGCTCCATACCTTGCTCAGCCAGCCGCTCTTTCAGATAGCCAATCTGGATCTCTGCAATGGCACGAATCTGCTTGCCTCCCAGCGGGTGGAATACCACAATCTCATCCAGCCTGTTGATAAATTCAGGCCGAAACTGTTGGGCAACAACCTCCATTACCGACGCTTTGATCTCGGCATAATGTGTTTCAGTCTCACCGGCACTCACACCGCTCATCATTTGCTGGATCACATCAGAGCCTAGATTTGAGGTCATCACAATCACGGTATTGCGGAAATCCACTGTCCGCCCCTGGCCATCGGTCAAGCGTCCGTCATCCAACACCTGCAGCAACACATTGAACACATCTGGGTGCGCCTTCTCAACCTCATCCAGCAGAATGACAGAATAGGGGCGGCGGCGAACCACTTCAGTCAGATGCCCACCCTCTTCATAGCCAACATAGCCCGGAGGAGCACCGATTAACCGCGCTACAGAGTGTTTCTCCATAAACTCTGACATATCGACCCGCACCATCGCCTCTTCGGTATCGAACAGGAATTCCGCCAGCGCTTTACACAGCTCGGTCTTACCGACGCCTGTCGGCCCCAGAAAGAGGAAGGAGCCATTGGGTTGATCAGGATCTGACAACCCGGCACGAGAGCGGCGAATGGCATCGCTTACAGCTCGAATGCCCTCCTCCTGCCCCACAACACGGCGGCTCAGATTCGCTTCCATTTGCAGCAGCTTTTCGCGCTCTCCTTCCAACATCTTGGAGACAGGGATACCCGTCCATTTGGAGACTACCTCTGCGATCTCCTCTTCAGTGACATTGTTGCGCAGCAGCTTCATCTCCTGCATCTCAGCCTGTGCCGCCATATCCAGCTGTTTTACCAACTCTGGGATTCGGCCATATTGCAGCTCAGACATACGCGCCAAATCACCTGCCCGACGAGCCGTTTCAAGCTCTGTCCTGGCTCGCTCCAGCTCTTCTTTGATATGGACTGTGCCCTGCAGCGCAGCCTTTTCAGATTTCCAGATCTCATCCAGATCTGAAAACTCACGCTCCAGTTTTTCAATCTGCTCCTCAAGATCACAGCGTCGCCGTTTCGAGCCTTCATCCTTCTCCTTTTTCAACGCCTCATGTTCTATCTTGAGTTGAATCAGTCGCCGCTCCATGCGATCCATCTCCTCTGGCATAGAATCAATCTCCATGCGGATCAGAGAGGCCGCCTCATCAATCAGATCGATCGCTTTATCCGGCAGCTGCCGGTCAGTGATATAGCGGTGGGAGAGCGTGGCAGCCGCCACAATGGCGGGGTCGGTAATATCTACCCCATGATGCAGTTCATAGCGCTCTTTGAGTCCACGCAGGATGGCGATAGTGTCTTCCACGCTGGGTTCATCCACCAGCACCTTCTGGAAGCGGCGTTCCAGTGCAGCATCCTTCTCCAGATATTGGCGATACTCATCCAGCGTAGTGGCGCCAACACAATGCAACTCACCACGCGCCAGCGCAGGCTTCAACATGTTACCTGCATCCATGGATCCCTCGGCCTTTCCAGCACCCACCATGGTGTGCAGCTCATCTATGAAAAGTATGATCCGCCCCTCCTGCTTGGCAAGATCATTCAGCACCGCCTTGAGGCGTTCCTCAAACTCACCCCGAAACTTGGCGCCTGCAATAAGCGCTCCCATATCCAGTGAAAGCAGACGACGATTCTTCAACCCCTCGGGCACCTCACCATTGATGATGCGTTGCGCCAATCCCTCAACAATAGCCGTCTTGCCAACACCCGGTTCACCAATCAGCACCGGGTTATTTTTGGTGCGACGCTGCAACACCTGGATGGTGCGGCGGATCTCATCATCACGGCCAATCACTGGATCCAGTTTGCCCTGCTCAGCCCGCTCGGTCAGATCAATCGTATATTTTTCCAGCGCCTGACGTTGATCCTCTGCATTGGGGTCATCAACCTTCTGACCACCCCGTAGCTTTTCAATATTTCGTTCAATAGCCTGTTTGGCTGCACCGCTGGATCGCAGCAGATCACTCAACTCACCCTGGCCTTCAACTACTGCCAAGACAAAAAGCTCACTGGAGATATATTGATCCTTGCGCTTCTGCGCCAGCTTGTCACTCTGATTTAGCAGTCGGCCCAGCTCGTTGGAAATGTGCAGATCACCCGTGGCATTCTCGACACTTGATAGCCGATCCAGCGCCTGGTGCAGGCCAGAGCGCAGCTGGTTGATGTTGACGTCAGCCTGAGTCAGCAGATGACGCACTGTTCCGCCCTCCTGATCCAGCAGGGCCAGCATCAGGTGGGTAGGTTCTATAAATTGATGATCTCGCCCTACGGCAAGGCTCTGGGCATCGGCCAGGGCCAACTGGAATTTACTGGTCAATCGTTCCATTCGCATGAGTGCTTACTCCAAAAAACCGGGACTATGATTTTAAGTTGGGGGAGATGCGGGGGAAATTCAAGTGCTGCTGGTTATAGCGAATGTTATTTTGATACCTCTGTTGGCCAAGCCAAGATCCCATCTTCAAGCCCATACATCAGGCTTCTTTTTTCTTCTTACCCTTCTGATAAACCTTCCGCTGGAACAGATCCGTACGCCGACTCACCACCCGATCGAGAAACAGCAACCCATCCAGATGGTCCACTTCATGCTGCAAGGCCCGCGCCTCAAACCCCTCCATCTCATATTCATGAGATTCACCTTGAGGGTCCTGCGCCACCATTTTAATCCGTTCAGCCCGGATCACATTGCCAGTATAGTCGGGCACTGAGAGACACCCCTCCCGTCCCAATTCAAAGCCATCCCAATGGGTGATTTCCGGGTTTACCAATATCAAATGCCCATGATTAGGGATAGGCTTGCGCGTCTGGGAGCAGTCCAGAATCACAACCCGCTGAAAGCGCCCAACCTGCGGAGCAGCAATGCCCACCGCAGCCGGGCCAACCTGCCGGGTCTCTTCCAGATCAGCAATAAAGGCGTGCAAGGCATCATCAAACGATGCCACGGGTTCAGATACCTCTTTTAACCGTGGATCTGGAATTTGAAGGATTTCGAGTATAGCCATAATTAAGCAAACAGTGTCTCAATGGCTGAAATGGTCACATCGACGCCCTCTTCGCCCAAGCCATCCACAGCCTGTTGCAGCGCCTCCACCGGCTCCTCAGAGATGCCCTGGATAGTCATGATATAGACCGGGTCTTGAGCCGTGCCCGCCACATCAGACTCCAACTCAAGGATGTTGAAACCAAACGCCGCCAATGCCCCTGTGACCTTGGCCACAATGCCGGGTTGGTCCGCCCCCATAACCCGAACCTGAATATTGGGAGCCAGATGCTGATGCAGTCTGCCAGCGATATCATCGACATGAACACGCAGATTCAGTTCATCAGCAACCGGGGTCAGCACTGCATTTAGATCACCTTTACCCGACACCATCATCATCATGCTGAAGTTGCCCCCCAGTCGCATCATGGAGGTCTCACCCAGGGTCAAACCATTCTGATAGAGGGCATCAGTAGTCCGCGCCACGATACCAGGCTGGTCTTCACCAACCAGTGTTACCATTTTCCACATAGTCATCTTTGCTAATCCTCAACCTGCTGGTCAATCCAAATCAGTGTAGCCATACGCCCCGTTCGTCCATCCCGTCGATAAGAGTAAAACTGCTCCTTATCTGTGACTGTACAATACTCTCCACCCCACACAGAAGTCACGCTTCTGGCCTTTAACCGCTGCCTTGCGAGCAGATAGATATCAGCCAACCAGTGTCCTGGCCTGTTAGCCTTAAATGCAGACTCCGCTTCTGGGTCATGCTGCAAAAAAGCAGCGCGCACCTCCGCACCAACCTCAAAGCACGCCGGCCCTATGGCAGGGCCTAGCCAAGCCATGACCTCATCTCCAGGGACGGCAAGTCGATCCAATGTCGCCTCAATGACACCTGCAGCCAACCCCCGCCAGCCCGCATGCACCGCGGCCACCCGATCACCTGCCCGCGTACATAGCAGCAGAGGCAGACAGTCTGCCGTAAGTACGGCACAGGCCTGATCAGGGGCCGATGAAAACAGCGCATCGGCCTCCCAACCTTCAGGCACAACGCCCACCTCAATCACTTGGGTGCTATGCACTTGGTTCAACCAAACTGGGGCAGAGGGCAGATTCAGTGATTGGTATAGCAGCTGCCTGTTACGTTTCACCGCAGTTGGGTCATCCCCAACATGGTCGCCCATATTCAGTCCATCAAAGGGCTGTTGGCTATACCCTCCCGGCCGAATGGTTGTCAGCGCCCGTATACCTGGTGGCGCTGGCCAGTTGGGTTCAATCCAGCCACAGATCTCCGCCATCAATCTGCATCCATCCGTAGCACTTCTAGCAGTTCAGCCATATCTTGTGGTACGGGCACTTCCCACTCATACCACTCATCAGATGCAGGGTGTTTCAAGCCCAATCGTCTCGCATGCAGGGCCTGGCGCTTAAACTTGCGCAGGGCATTCTGCAGCTCGGGAGAGGCGCCAGCCGGCATCTGCAACCGCCCACCATAGACAGGATCTCCCACCAAGGCATGTTTTATATGAGCCATATGCACGCGAATCTGATGGGTTCGCCCCGTCTCCAGATTGACACGCAGATAACTATGATGGGCAAATCGCTCCAATACACGATAGTGAGTGATAGCGGATTTGCCGCCCGGCACCACGGCCTGTTTGACACGATTTACGGGGTGGCGACCAATGGGGGCATCAACAGTGCCTCCAGCCACCAACACACCCTTGGCAATCGCCCGGTATTCACGCTTTACCTCTCTTGCCTGCAGCTGCTCGACCAGGGTTTTATGTGCCATTGGCGTACGCGCTACTACCAGCAGGCCACTGGTCTCTTTATCAAGACGATGCACAATGCCGGCTCTGGGCAGCTGGATAAGATTGGGGTCATGATTTAACAGGGCATTCTGCAGGGTGCCATCTCTATTACCCACAGCGGGGTGAACTACAAGCCCGGCCGGTTTGTTGATCACCAACAGCTGTTCATCTTCAAAGATCAGATCCAGCGGGATGGATTGGGGATTACATTCAACCTGCTCCTCCATCCGAGCCTCAAGTTCGACCTGCTCTCCACCCATCACCTTGTCGCGCGGGCGACATATCTGCTGATCATCAACCTTGACCAGCCCCTCTTTCACCCACTGCTGCAGACGGCTACGCGAGTAATCTGGAAACAGTTTTGCCAAGGCCTGATCCAGACGCTGACCGGCCTGTTCTGGTTCAACCTGCGCCCGAAGCTGTTTAATTTGAATGGTCACGATCTGGCCTTATTGAGATGTAATGGTCAATTATAACCCGCAATAGATGAAGCGACTGTGCCTGTTTTCCCGCTTTAAGGTATACTCACAGCCACTTTTTCCAGTCAATATAACAGTACAAAACACCATGGCCATTACCCGCACCCTCTGCCTGCTCCTGGCAATATCTCTGCTCTCTGCCTGCTCCTGGCTACCAAAGGAGAAGGATAAGACAAAAAACTGGAGTGCCAGTAAATTCTATACTGAGGCCTCTCAGGCCATGAAAGAGCGGGATTATGAGCAGGCCATTGAATACTATGAGAAGCTTGAGGCCCGCTACCCCTTTGGCCGCTATGCCACCCAGGCGCAACTTGACGTTGCCTACGTCTATTACCAATACGATGAGCCGGAGTCGGCACTCGCCGCCCTGGATCGCTTCATTAAGCTGCATCCGCGCAACTCGCACGTTGACTATGCCTACTATTTGAAAGGCATCGTCAATTTCAATCGCAGCATGGGCTTTATTGACCGCTTTGTCCCCACAGATGTCTCCCAGCGTGATGCCGGGGCAGCCATGGACTCATTCGATGACTTCTCTGAGCTGGCGCGTAAATTTCCAGGCAGCAAATACACCCCGGATGCCCGCAAACGTTTACTCTATCTGCGCAACAACATAGCCAAACATGAAGTGCATATTGCCCGTTATTATATGGATCGCGGCGGCTATCTCGCAGCAGCCAACCGTTGCGTCCATGTCGTTGAGAACTACCAACGCTCTCCTGCTATTAGAGATGCGCTGAAAATCATGGCAGAAGCATACGATAAGCTGGGATTGGAAGACCTATCAGCTGACGCTCGCCGCGTGCTTGCACTCAATGAGGCCAAAGGCACATTTGAGTACATCGACAAAGCCGATGCCGATTCAGAGCCGCTGGGCCGTAAGATTTGGGAATACCTGGAACTGGATGAAAACTAGCCGCAGTGACTTAGTCACTGCGGCTAGCTGTATTACGCATTAGATCGCTGTCTCGTTCTCTTCACCAGTTCTGATGCGGAGAACCTTCTCAACCGGCGTTACAAAGATCTTACCATCACCAATCTTGCCGGTACGTGCTGCTCCCGTGATTGCTTCGATGCACTCATCCAACTGATCATCATTGATCACAATCTCAATTCTGATCTTAGGCAGAAAATCCACCACATATTCTGCTCCGCGATAGAGTTCAGTGTGCCCTTTCTGACGCCCAAACCCCTTAACTTCCGTGGCTGTCATGCCCGTAATGCCGACACCAGAGAGTGCCTCACGCACATCATCCAGCTTGAAGGGTTTAATAATTGCGTCAACTTTTTTCATCGCCTCTACTCCCGTAGTTTTTTCAGATGCAGCTATTTTACCAGCATGCGTCGTGACATGCCTTTCTCATTATTAACCCAGCGGCCTAATAAGTTATGTTCAGCCGCCGGGCTAATAAAACCCATTGGTTAACGGGTAGCGCCGATCACGTCCAAACGCCCGCTGGGTTATCTTGATGCCTGGTGGTGCCTGACGACGCTTATATTCATTACGATCCACCAAATGGACAACCTGCTTCACTACCGTCTCATCATAGCCTGCTGCAATAATCTGCTCCACACTTTGATCCTGCTCAACATAGCGCATCAATATTGGATCCAGCACCTCATAAGGCGGCAAACTGTCTGTATCCTTCTGATCAGGGGACAACTCAGCTGAAGGCGGACGATCGATTACCCGCCTTGGGATGACCGGCGATAGGGTATTACGATACTCAGCCAGCCGGTATACCATGGTTTTTAGAACATCCCTGATGGGGGCAAAGCCACCGGCCATATCACCATAGAGGGTCGAATAGCCCACTGACATCTCACTCTTATTACCCGTCGTCAACAGGATCTTCCCTTTCTTATTACTGATGGCCATAAGAAGAGTGCCGCGACACCGCGCCTGTATATTCTCTTCTGCCACATCCCTTGGCATGCCAGCAAACTCCTCAGCCAACATCTCCTGAAAGGCTACAAAAGCAGGTTCAATAGGGATTGAACGATACTGTACACCAAGCAGCTCAGCCTCCTCTAGAGCATCCTCATTACTCATCCCTGCAGTATATCGGGATGGCATCATCACCACTTCAACCTGATCAGCCCCCAAGGCATCAACCGCTATGGCGAGCGTCAGCGCCGAATCAATGCCTCCAGATAGCCCCAGCACAGCACCTTTGAAACCATTTTTGGTTATATAGTCACGCACCCCCAGCACCAATGCTGAATAGATAGCCGCCTCTTCACTGAGGGACTCCTCCACCCTTCCCGGTTTGATAATACCCTCAGCATCGATTTCCACTAAAGGTTGATCCTCACAAAAATAGGCGCCCCGTTGGACCAGTCCACCCTGAGCATCTACCACAAAGGAGCCACCATCAAAGACCAGCTCATCCTGCCCACCCACAAGATTGACATAGATAATGGGCAACCCATTTTCACGGGCACGGCGCTGTAGCAACTGTTCCCGCTCTGGTGCCTTGCCACTGTGATATGGAGAAGCATTGAGATTCAACAGCAGGCGCGCCCCGGCAGATACGACCTGGCGAGCAGGTGCTTCCTCCCGAATATCCTCACATATCGTCAGCCCTACAGGCACACCTTTAAGATCGGACAGACAAGGCTCAGAGCCGGGTTCAAAATAGCGTTTTTCATCAAACACACTGTAGCTTGGGAGGGATTGTTTGTGATACTCCGCCACAATTTTTCCATCTTTGATCACCCCAGCCGCATTAAACAGCAGCTCATCCTGCAATCGTGGATATCCCAGAATGACATCAATGCCTACTGTTGCTGTAGCAATCTGAACCAGAGCATCCTCAACCCGCCGCATCAGTTCAGGGCGTAGCAAAAGATCTTCCGGTGGATACCCCGTCAGCGCCAATTCAGGAAAAACCACCGCATCAGCACACTGTTCATCACGAGCATAGCAGGCGGCCTGAATCACACGACCTGCATTACCGGCAACATCACCGACCAATAGATTAAGTTGTGCTAGTGAGAGACTAAGGTTCAATATAAAATCCTCAATTACATGCACTCCAATGGAGTACTTCCACTACACTACATATATCTTGAAGCGTAAAAATGATGCTATTCTGATTCAAAGATTCACCTTTGGCAAAAGACCCACGTATTATGCCAACCAGGCAAATTACAAAAAATATAACTAAAAAACAGCAGCAGTCAGGGCAGACCCATCCAAAAGAGCTGCTCAAGCTGTTCTTTATATATCGACTGCTTCTATCCAGCATCCTTGGTGTCCTGTTTATTCTAAGCCTGCCTCCTGCCATGTTGGGCAGCCACAACCCAATTCTCCATTTATATATTTCTGCATGCTATTCCATATTGGTGCTCACCAGTGGGATCTTCCTAAAGCTGAAGTATCTCTCTTACGAGCATCAAACTGACTTTGCTGTCTTTACCGACATTGCAGCAA